>Ga0315279_10006371_pt1 | contig 14909 bp, 15 predicted proteins | sample YL17G06_20_MG_FD_203694 | JGI IMG/M metagenome (GOLD analysis project Ga0315279, IMG submission 203694) | Sediment microbial communities from Yellowstone Lake, YNP, Wyoming, USA - YL17G06_20 | ecosystem: Environmental > Aquatic > Freshwater > Lake > Sediment | place: USA: Wyoming | collected... | reverse complement strand
ATGTGAAATCCCAGAACTGCACCGAAGACTTGGCAACGAGGAAATGGCAATGGCACTTCAGTTGGCGAAAGAAACAGGTCTGACAAATTTCATCACGTAAACTGCCATGCAGCCTTGTCCAAGAACTAAGCGAAACCTATTTATTTAAACGTTTCTGTCGTGCGAACCTACAACCGCAATGAATTCGCTATGACCGCTATGAAGAACAGCAACATAGCAAGTCTAAGCAGAGGCACTACGCTTATGTTCTGATTCTGCTTTATCGGTTCGACTTGTGCGTGTTGTGAACTCACGATCTCCGTCTTTGTGTTCTCGCACTCGTAAGGCTCAACATGGATTCGTTTAGTTTCAGAACCGTTCATATAGAGAAACGATCCCGCACCAAGACTTCTTAGAGTTTTTCCGATCTCTTCTTTCTGTTCTCTCGAAAAGAACCTTGTGATATATTCCACGTCTCTAGGTTCATTAGTCGATCCGAAATATCTCTGTCTCATGTATCGCATAGTCATTTTATCAATCGATGCGAAGAATTGCGTTATCACCATGAACCGCACTCCATAGTTTCTGCCTTCGCTCATGAGCATCGCGGTATTGCTGAATCGTTTAGCTCTCATAAAACCTTCTTTGAAATAACTACTCCCTTCCTCGAAGACTAAGAAAAACTGTTTTCTGGAAGGGTTCATGCTTTGATGTCGATAAAGCGTTTCGGAGAAACTTTCAATAAATCTTTGTCTTTGTTCTACCGACAGTCTGCTTATGTCGAATATTACAGAGTTTTCTGGAACTGTGTCGATATGTGGAAATGTTAAAGTTTGATATTGTGCTATTGAGCTTCTGCTCTGCCAATCTTGCGAACTGTCGAATACTATCATAGTTATTCCATGTTTCGTTAGCTGATCCGTTAAGTACATGGCCAGATCGCTCTTGCCCGTGCCCGTCGTGCCCGAAATGAGAACACCTGAACGCATGGCTTCAGGAAGATCAAACTCAAAATCACAACTCTCCGCACTCTCAAATTTTTTAAGCCATTGCTCATTTTTCGTTTCCGTACTTGTCATCAATTCCGATCTAGCAACAGCTACGAATCCGCTTTCAGCTAACTCAGAATCTTCTGGGTTCACATTCGCAAGGTCGGGACAACCGTTTCTATAGCAATGCTGAACGTACAATTCTCTAGCGCGTTCTAAGACTTTTTCCTTTTTCGGTATCACCTTTTACATCTCCATAACTGCCCACTCAAGGCTTACTTAAAAAGCTTCAGTTCGACCTTCAATTCGAAAAAGAAGGCAGAAAAAAGGCTGTCCTTTATCCCTAGGACTTAATTCTAACCTTCTTGCCCGCCACAGATAGCCTGATTTTCGAGTTTTTTCTGAATACTTTGCTTATTGAATATTCTGATGTCGAATACCAAGCATCCAAAACACCGCCAACCCCGTAAAACGGATCACCGACCATCCTTAACATTCTATCTAAATAATAAATATCCAATTCCGTTTTTGGATCAAATTCTTTTTTCAGAACTTTTAATTGACACAACGTCTTTAAGTAACGTGACAGGGTAGGACTACTCAGGTTTGTCTTTCTTTTCAACACTGAGAACGTGCATGGAAAACTCTCAGTAATTTTCTTAAGAATGCTAATCTTTTTCATTTCTCTTTTTGGTGATTTAACTTTAGACAAGACAGAACCCTTTCTAAACAACATATCCAACTTTTTAGCTTCATAAACACTAATATCTTCCATTTTCGCAAGCTCTTCAACTGATGGCTTACGCCATTTAACAGATGAAATAGTTACCACCTAGTAACTCTTACTCTTATCTAATTAAAAAACGTGTTGATTAGTTACGGAACGAATATGGACGTGCTAAGATGAACCAATTTAAAGCCAGCTTCAAAATAGACCGCAAGACGTGGAGAGACTTTCTGAAGAAAGCACGACTTGAACTAAACAGCGACGGATCAAAACTCCTTCGCAGATTTGTGGATCAGACATTGAGAGGTGAATTGAATTGAGTTATAGACCGACAGCAGAAGAGTTTGAAAAGCCGACACCGCAATTATTGTCATGGCTTGAAAACAGCCTTTCATATTACCAACAGCAAGGCAATGAAAAAGCAATCGCTGTTTTTCGAGACTTGTTAGCAGAGGCAAAATCCCGAGTAACCATCATAACGCGATCAGCATCAGAACCCCAACCAAAATCAGGGTTCAGAGCTATGCTCGCCTCAGCGTTTTCAGCATCCTCACACAACAACGAAGAGGAAGCCATTCAACGAGCCTCAGATGACGCGAAATATAGACGAATGAATGAAGCGGGCTTTCGGGCCATGCTCGAAGCTGCGCGTCCAAGCAGGGCAATTGAAAAGCCAGAGCCAGAAATACGCGGGGGTTATGGCTTTCTCGCAATGTTAGATGCAAGTTCCAGAGGCAACGCCGAAATGCGCGGCCTTTCAGCGCATCGAGATTCTGTAAGATCAATCCCTTGGGGCTTTGTGGCCATGCTCGAAAGTATGTCTCCACACAGAACGCCCGCGACATTGGACGAGAAGCCGCGTGTCCGACGATGCATGGGATTTGCAGCGATGCTCGAAGGCGCTTTGCGGGGAACATAAAGAAGAAACGCTCGCACCGATCCCAACCCCACAACAGAGGTGAATGAGAAGTGTCGGAAAAATGGCGAGAATCGTGGCTTGAAGGCGACACCAAAATACGCTTTGTAACCATGCCCAAACACATTAAACTATGGTACAGCAAAGCACACAAATACGTTCACGTAGATTTTGACCTTTACCCAACAGAATACCAGCTAACGGAAGAAGGAACAAAACAAGTTTGGAAGTTATACTCGGAAGTAGCAGACAAAAAATCCAGCATAATAATATCCCCACTGACCGCACACCTACGAATACCCATTGAACACCTCGAACACGCGATTTTAAAACTCATGGAAATCTTACCCAACAACCTAGAAGAAGACCCAGAATTAAAAAAGTTCAAACAAGACTTTCCAAAAAATGAAATTTGCAAGTGCATAACAGAAACAGAAAAGAAAACGAAAAAAGAAGTCTGCATTGGCAAAGTTTTCGGAAACGCAATCTTCGAGCAAATCCAGACAGAAACGGGAAACTATGCATATTCACTCTATCAGCAAATGCCAGATGATTCATGGCAACTAGACACCCGACCCATATACGAGGGCTTTATTCCACTGTCGAGAACCCCGCTAATCCACCCACCCGCACCGACAGAATATGAAAACGAAGAACAACTTTACAACAACATCAGAACCTACATCCAGAAACATGTTGATCTGGTTAATCCATTAGCCTACGATATTCTAGCGAGTTTCGTTCTCAGCACATGGACACCCGAACTTTTCGATTTTACTTGTTATTTGATGTTCTACGGTAGAGAGGCAAGCGGAAAATCCAGAGCCTTAGAAGTTTTGAGAGAACTTTGTTTTCGCTCATGGTTCAGTACAGGCTTGACCGTAGCCACGCTTTTTAGACTTGTCGAAAAATTCACCCCAACGTTATTACTTGACGAGAGCGAATTTTTAACCGCAGAAGAACGCAAAGAGTTAATATCCTTGCTGAACGCGGGACAACGAAAAGGTATAACCGTACCCCGAATGAGAGGCGAACGCTTCGAGGAAGTCGAATTTTTCTCGGTATATTGCCCTAAAGCCTTAGCAGGAACAGAAACCTTGAAAGCCACGACCACCAGCAGAATGATCGTTTTTACAATGACTAAGAACATTAAACCCGTACCGCGCACGCTAGACAAAAAAGAATCCGCAAAACTCAGAAGCCAACTCTTAATGTGGAGATTCAAAACAATAGCCAAACTGAAAGACAGCCTAACCCTACAGCAAAAACTAGCCATGACAGAACTGAAAGCCACAACCGAATTTAAAGAGCTTGAACCTCTAAGCGGGCGCACCTTCGAGCTTTTCTATCCCCTATACTATTCCGCGCCACCCACAGCAAGACCCAACATCCTAGAATTCGCCAAGGAACTCGAACAGAGCAAATTACAAGCTGAAAAAACTGAATTAGCCAGCATGGTGTTCGAGGCAATCATCAACTTGAAAGACCGTAAAGCCTACAAAGGAATTCTACTACTCGCAGACATTGCGCAGTACATAAACTCCGATCAACCCATACAATATTGGATTCCCGAAAAGACCATAGCCAAAAAATGCAGGCAGATGGGGCTTGAAACAACCCGCACAAACAGAGGAACCGCCATACTTCTGAACACTCAAATCATAGAAAGATTAAAACTCGATCCACGATACAGTACCGACCTACTCAATTATGGTGAAGATGTGAAGGAAATGAAGGGAAAAGGGGTGTCCAACTGGGTAGATAGATGAGGAATGGGTGTATCTAGTATAGTGATATATAATATATACTTTATCCTTTTACCCTTTCACAAGCAAGCGCACTTGCCTACAGGGGTAAAACGCTTCATTTCCTTCATTCCTTCACCGTTCGCTGATCCAGATTTTGGATTCATAATATTTTTATCATAAGAAGAAAACTTGACAATAGGGTAGAAATGCCTCAGACATGTTACTACTGCAAGAGAACTATTGAAGACGAAAGCGACATGGTAGTAGAGAACATAACTGAACTTCTTTCATTTCAGAATGAACAACGTGAGCCATTTCATCGTATATGTTGGCAAGAACGATGTAGAAAGAAGAGAAAACAAAACATCTTAATTGTAGCAGCCTTGATATTTTTGCCTATATTCTTTTTTGTTATCCTTCCTATACTTCTCTCCAAAATCTAATGCATCCTAACGTAAAATAGGGTTCCTAGAAAATGTTGTTTACTGAAACTCTGTTCCAATGACCGCAACCTTATCCACTGATTTCTAGTTAAGTAACGAGAAGATGCTAAAAACATGGATAATAGAAAAATCACAATTAGACTTGCACCTATTCCAAATTTTGCCAAAGATGAATATCATCCCAATCAGATTGACTATTACGCAAAAATTACTGAATTAGTGTATAAGGCTTTTAATCTGGATGCAGTTAGCGATTTTCTGACGGAACTCATCGAGATTCTTAGAATGAGTGAAGATGTTGAGATAAGGATTATGCGGTTACCATCTTATAAGAGCAAAATATTGGGAATAGACAAAAGAGGAAAAATTCTTGATGTGCAACTATACGGGCGTTCATGGAAGAAAAAACCATTAGCAGACATATTTCCTAACTGTCTATTCCCTCACAAGTTGTCTAAACCATTTTGGAGTGTCGGGTTAAGAGGATTGATACTCAACAGTTCCATTAGAACTATAATTCATGAACTTCTTCACAAGTCTGGGTTAAATGACGAAACAAAAGTCAGAGAATTAACAGAACACTACTACAAATATTTCAGACGCAAATACATTCAAACATTCAATCAAGAGTCAAAACCATTACTCAAAGAGTGGAAAAAGTTTGAAAAACAGAATAGTCTAAGATAAAAGAATTGCAGAACTGTCTTCTATCACTATTTTTAAGCAACTGTGACCACTCTTCTTTTGGACACATAAGAAAACGTTTAGAACGTCAAGACCCATAGAACCCTAAGAGTTAGGCGTTTAGAACGGCTTTTCCATATATAGATTGAATCTGTGCGTGAAGTTCTGTATGTCACCATAACAATTAATTCCAGAAGATTAAGAAGATGAGCGCAAGAATGGAAAGATGCGATGCACTGAGAAGGATTGAAAACTAAAATGGACAAGATTTTAAAAATCGTCATAATATTGGTTTGTGTCCTTGGTGTACTGTTGGCTATAGTTGGTTGGGTGTTTCTATCATTTCTGTTGAGCTTTCCTGACACTAGGGGACTTCAAGTGAGTCCTATATTTATGCGAACGGAAGACGCAAAGTTTCCAACAGTCGAAAATACTGGAAAAGGAACCGCGTTCATCTCTAGGTTTCACGATGAAAATAATGATACGATAAGAACAGCCGTAGTTGACCAGCAGTTCTGGAACGGTTCGTGTTATGCGCTGCCTTCTGGAAAATATGTCACATTAATCATGGACGCACAGCAGTTCTATTCGCAAGAAATATACGCTGAGTTTTATGATGGCTATGAATGTAAACTGGGGAAATTCAATTAACAGCGAACACGCCTAGATAACCTCTCAAAAGCGCGCGCTAAAACTCTTACATGCCTATTCTCAGATAGGCTTTAATAAACAGCGACTAACCCATTTCTATCATGGACAAAGAACATGCCAGAGAGGAAGTCCGACTTCTTGTCGAGAAATACTACAAAATCATCCAAAAAGGACTAGACATCAAATCTAAAGAAGAGGAAAAGACCAAGAAGGACCTAATTCTTCCGCTCTTTCATGCGTTGGGATGGAAGACTGATGATTCAAGCGAAGTCACAGCAGAAGAGAGAATATCCAAACGCTGGGTTGATTACGGTTTTAGGATTAATGGCGTTCCCAAATTTTTCCTAGAAGCAAAAGCATTAGGAGAGAACTTGGATAATCAGAGATTTTTTGAGCAAGCGGTAAACTACGCCTATTACAAGAGATGCCCTTGGGCAATACTAACAAACTTCGAAACTCTGAAAATCCTTAATGCTGAATGGGAAGCCCCTAACTATCTGTATAGTCATTTTATGACGATTAAATGTAACGAGTTTCTTGACAGATTCGATGATTTGTGGGTTTTGTCGAAAGAAGGTTTTGAACAAGGTTCGTTAGACAAACTAGCTGAAAAGTATGGCAAAAGAACGAAAAAGACAAGTGTAGATAAGCAACTCTTGAATGATTTCACGAAATTCAGAGACATGCTTTCAAAGAATATTACAAGACTCAATCAAGACAAGAAACTAACGCAAACGGAACTGGACGAGTCAATTCAGCGAATTCTGGACAGACTGATTTTCATACGAAATTGCGAAGACAGAGGATTAGAAGAAAAGAAATTGTGGGAAGCCAGAAACGAAACCAGAGTGTGGAAGAGAGTCAAGGAAGTTTTCTCTTACTATGATAAAAACTATGATAGCAAATTGTTCACCTATGACTCGACAAGTGCGAAAAAGGTTCACTTGTGCGATACACTTGATATTGACGATAGCGTTATGAGAGAACTCATAGAATGCTTGTATCGAGCAAAGGACAAATCAATCTCGTATGATTTTTCAATTATCGATGCCGACATTCTGGGCACGGTTTACGAGCAATACCTAAGTCACATTCTCAAGAAGACTGAAAAAAGAGCGACACTTACCGAGAACCGCACTCATAAAAAGGAACAAGGAATTTACTATACGCCAACGTATATAGTCGATTACATAGTTAGAAGCACGCTCGGAGAACTACTGAAGAACGAGAACATTGATGCCGAACGAATAAAGGTTCTAGACCCAGCTTGTGGTTCTGGCAGTTTCTTGATTAAAGCCTTTGATGTTCTCGATGAGCACTATCGCAAAAACGATAAGGACTACAGTCAAACACAACTCGACCTAGAGACTGGCACCACATTTACAAGAAAAGTCAAGATTCTTCAGAACAGCATTTTTGGTGTGGATTTAGACAAACAAGCGGTAGAAATCACACAGCTTAATCTTTTGCTGAAAATTGCAGAGAAAGGACACCGTTTACCATTGTTGGAACAAAACATGAGATGTGGAAATTCTCTGATAGATGATGAGAAGCTAGCAGGCGATAAAGCTTTCAAATGGGAGGAGCAATTCAAAGAAATCATGAAAGAAGGCGGGTTTGATGTTGTAATTGGGAATCCACCTTATGTTCGGCAAGAGGAATTGAGTGAGATAAAACCTTACCTTGAAGCAAACTACGAAACCTATCAAGGAACGGCAGATTTGTTTGTATATTTCTTTGAAAAAGAATTGAAAATACTGAAAGAAGACGGTTATTTTGGAATGATTGTTTCCAACAAATGGCTTAGAGCGGGTTATGGAAAAAACCTTAGAAAATTCCTAGCCGAATTCTGGATTGAAGAACTAATTGATTTCGGAGATTTGAAGGTATTTGCTGATGCTACAATCTATCCATGCATAATTATAATTAAGAAAATCAAAAAGCATAATCCGAAAATAAGAATCTGTAAGATGGAAACATTAGAATTTGGTTCTCTTGCAGCATATATAAAAAACAGTTCTTTTTTTATTAATCAAAGCGATTTAAGTGAAAAAGAATGGAATATTCAAAAGAGAGAAGGAAATGAATTACTTAAAAAAATAAGGAGCAGTGGACTGCCACTTGAAGAATATGTTGGCGCTAAAATATACCGTGGAATTCTGACAGGTTTAAACGAAGCATTCATAATAGATGAGAAAAAAAGGGAAGAATTGATACGTTATGATTCCAAGAATGAGGACTTAATCAAATCATTCTTAACTGGGGCAGAATGTAAACGATACGTAGTGAAATCTAAGAAGAATTATATTATTCTTACGAAAATTGGCGTAGAAGTAGAGAAATATCCTGCTATATACAAGCGCTTGTGTAATTTTCGAGGGGCTCTCGAAAAGAGATGGGACAAAGGGAACTATTGGTATGAACTTAGGGCGTGTGCTTACTATGATTTATTCGGTGTACCGAAGATTGTATGGGGTAATCTTGCTACAAGGTCTTCTTTTTCATTAGATGAAACGAATGGATTTTATGTTAATGCTCCAGCATGTATTCTGCCAACTAATTCTAGATACGTTTTGGGTATCTTGAATTCTAAACTGATGTCCTATTTCTTGAAATCTATTTGCGCAGAAAGGCAGGGTGGCTTCATTGAGCAAAAGCCAGTTTATGTCTCACAGGTTCCAATCAAAAAACCGACAAAAGAGCAAGAAATCGAGATAACTCAATATGTGGAGAAAATTCTTCAACTGAATGAAAAGTTGCTCAAGATTGGCGATAAACTAACAGATGAAAGAGCAGTAATAGAAGATGAAATAAAGAAAACTGATTCCGAAATCGATGAGCAAGTTTACAAGATTTATGGACTAACTGAAAGCGAAAAGACGATTATTGAAAATAGTCTAAAGTGAGAGCTAGAGAATTCTTCCTTCTCTCTTGATGTTGCGGAGAAGTTATAACTGAACCTAGAAAGAAGAGAAAAAGCTAGACTCTTTCAGAAGTTTGAGTTTTGGTTTTGCTCTTTCGATTTCGCTTTCTTCTTGGGCGTGATTGCCTAAGGATTACTTTCCCTTTTTCGTCCCTGAATTCGATGATTCTCTTCTCCGAAGTGAAATGCTTCCTTTCGGACTCTTGTAGTTTGCTTAAAAATTCTTTGCTGTATTGACCTTCTAGAGTTGCTTCGTCACTCTTCCAGCATCGATATTTAACACCATATTCTTGCTTGTTTCTATCGGCAAGCTCATTTTTTCTCGAATCATCTTTATAGTAAAGACACAAAACATGTTCGGTTTGACCCTCAAGTAGATTCATGTTCACTTTAGCTCTGTGGAATCCATAATTCTCGATTTCGTTAGTAGCTATTCCGATGAGTTTGTCCTTATCCTCATTAAAAAAGAGATATTTCCCAGTTATCGTGTAGCTAGGTTTCCCTTCGCTCAGAAGCCAAATCCAATAACCGTTGAATTTGACCTTCATCTCTTGATAAACTCCTCATACTTGCCGAAATCTTGTTTCCATTTCTGTTTAGGACGTTTTCCCCAAATCTCAAAAGCCTCTGTTCTATGGTTCTCGAATTCCTTTTTCGTGCAATCATTGACGTTACAGAAATGTTCTATCACTTTGTCATAATCGAGTTTCCCTTGATTCGCAAGTATTCCAGCTAACCCAATATGCTTAACGTGGTGACACATTCCACAGAGAATAATGAATCCCTCAAGTTTCTGTATGTGCTTGACATCATCATATTTCCAAACTTCATGCAGATTCATTTTTCCCTCTATTTCGCCACAGACTTGACACTTTCTCCCGTTTTCTTTAATGAAGTCGTCCCTTATGCTGTTCCAGACTTCTCTCGGCATTAGTTTGTAAAGAGAAGATTCCCAGACTGTCGAAGGAACAAGTTCTATGCTCAATTTCAAGGTCTTATCCTTCAACTTTCAACACCTAATAAACAGTTAAATGCAACTTTTTATAAGATCCTTCGGGGTATCAAGCTTGACTGAATATTATTTTGACACGGAAACTACTGGCTTAGATTATGATGTGGATGAGGTCATAACTATCCAATGGCAAAGACTCAATGGATTTACTGGCGAACCAATAGGTGAACTTAACATATTGAAAAGATGGGAATCCTCTGAAAAAGAGATAATAGAGTCCTTCCTTCCAAATCTAAAATGCAAACCGTTCGATTTCATTCTCGTTGGCAAGAATCTGATGTTCGATTTCTGTCTTTTGAGTGAAAGGATGAAAAAACATAATCTAGGCACGTTTGACATTTGTTGCTTAGATGAACGGTGCAGTTTAGATTTGAAACCCCTCTTGGTGTTAATGAATAAAAGCAACTTTAAAGGCTATGACAAAGTTCTTCCGAAAACTAATCCATTGACCAATGACAAAATCCCTAAACTCTTCAGAGAAGGGAAGTTTGCTGAAATCGTGCAATATGTCAAGGACGAAGCTACGGATTTCATAAAAGCATATCAAGTATTCAAGAAAGAATTACCTTCATTGACAAAACTTCTTTGAGGGATAGAGGTTTCTTTTATCAGTCTTTTTAAGCTAGTTTTGATTTTGCGGAAAAGCTATAGCTGAACCAAAAGAATTAATCAGAATAGTGAAGGGTGAAAGCCATGAATGAAAAGGAACGACTCCCAATAAAAGGCTACATTCTGCTAGGTGTAATAATTCTAATCTTATTGTTTGCTTCCAGCGTTGTTGCATACTACTACACCGCTTCACATAATATCTCTGTATCCCTACGTGTGGTAGGCAGAGAAGAGCCTTCTATTTTCATATGGGCGATGGTGTTAGTCGGAATAGCAACAGTAATACTTGTTCTAGGTATTTATGGCATGCACAAACTGAAAAGGGGGTGATAGACACGCAAATTGGAAAAAGAACAATAATCGCTACATTAACCATCCTATCATTAGCCTTTCTTCCCGCATTTGCCTATATGTACACAACGCAAAAGCAGATACCTACGGGAATAATAATCAAGACACCCACGCTTCAGATAGGCGTTTATTGGGATGCTCAATGCACTAATTCCGTCACATTAATTGACTTCGGTGAAATACCCCAACCGAATCAAAATGTGACGATGCAAAAACTACTTTACATTAAAAATGAGGGCGATGTTCCTTTACCGATATACTGGAACTCTACTCTTAACTCAGTGACAGATGAGATAACTGAAGAATGGCTTTATGGTGGCTATGAACCATGGAATGGGACTTGGGTGCTTGGTTCTGGAGTTTCAAATGGTTTCGATTATTATATCCACATACCCAAATACGTATCAATAGGCACTTACAATTGGACATTGACCATATGGGGAGTATATTAGCAAGAAATGCGGAAAAGTTATAGCGGAACCGAAAGAGCCTCAAACAACACCCAATTCTACGTAGTGGTAATTCTGGAAGTGGTTGTCTATACCGACCTCTCAGATCCAATTACGTTTTAGTCCCACAGCTACCAATGTTCCGCTTAATATTGCTCCTCCAACAATGAAAACATATGGATTGGAACGAGCCAAATCGAAGAAATCCAAGGCAAGCCCATAAGAGTACACGAGACTAGCGATCAGTATGCCTAAATACCCAGAGACGATTAGTCCAGCGACTTTGAAAAGGGTCAGCAATCTTCTACTTAGAGATTCAGTGGGTGGATGTTCCGCAACTGGGACAGCAAAGGATTGTGGATTTCTAGGAGAATGTGAGGCACCGTGATTAGGTAAACGGCAAACTTCTCTTCCTTTGAACAACAGTCTGACAAGAGTCCACTCTATATCTCCTTTCTCTATCAAGTAACGGATTTCCGAAGAAAGGTAGTCTTCATATATGTTTAGCTTACACGTGACTTTTACGTCGACAAGGCTCCTGTCCATGGGGTTCTTGCGAATTTCAATCCTCTTGTCGCTGTGAACTATGTCTCCAGCGAGTTTATCCTTACCCTCTAAACACTCAATTTTGATGTCGCTCCAATAGCCACCCTCTGTTATTTGAAAAACAGTCCAGTCAGAAGTTGTTCTAATGTCATATTGGACTTGTACAGATTTGAAAGAGGCTTTTTCCATCATATTTCATCGCCCAAGTGACTCATTGTTGCAAGCGAAATCCGAAGCAGAACATACCTGTTCAGTAACATGGTTCCAACTCAAGTATAGTGCGCGCGCTTTCTCGATTTCGTACGGCTTCATGCTACACCATCCCTTGTTCTGTTAGTCTACTCAAGGCTTAAGACTTGCTACACCTTACAGGTGTATAGCAAGTTTATGCTACACTTGATAGGGTTATAGCAAGCTTCATGCTACGCCCTCCCTTGCTCTGTTAGTCTACCTTTTTCCTTAGCCTGAATGCTCATCATCCCTTCCTTGCGTTCGAGCCTGAGTAGTTTGTTTATTTCGCGGTAGCGTTGTAGAAAATCTAGGCCTTTTTTGCTTGCCTTGTACACTTCTTTGCCGTTTATTTCGACTTTTTCTAGGAATTTGAGCTTGAGCATTAGTCCGAGGTAGTCGTTGAGTTGGGTGAAGCTGAGGCTTGCTCGGTACATGACTTGGGTTTTGAGTGTGCCGTCTTTCGCTATTTCTAGGATTTCAGCAAGTATGTATAATCTGTCCCTTCCTCTTCTCTTTTCGAATACCATAGAGAGCCTCTCTATATCATTTTTCTATACTGGCTTTCTATACTGGCTTTCTATATATAAAAGTTGCGCCGACAAAGAACCACAACCTGACTACACTATACGTAATTTGGGGTTAGGTACTGGGAAAATCGGGGGATTTTTTGACCCATCGGGGTATTTGCGCCTTGATGCGTGGTTTTTTCGGTGTTCTGAGCGTGTTCGAAGTTGATCGTTTATTCATAGTGCGTATGGATACCTCTCTATGCGTGAGTGAATGCGCTTAGAATCGCGCTTCTTTTGCCTAAAGGAACTCAAATCGTTGCGCGCATACCGTTCTTTCCACTACTGAATAATCGTGCGAAACATTCTATATCGTTATGCGAACGCTAGTTCTCACAGCAATGTCTTATGATTCTAATTAAACTCGAAGTTGCACGTATATAAAAAGGGAGAGGGCTGACCACTAACAAATAAGTTGTAGTGGTTATGCGTCGATGTGTAGTTCTGGGTGTTTCCGTTCTAGCTCAATGAACATCATGTCGATTTCGGTTAGGATGGCCTCAGCCTTATCATCATCTTTTACGGTTATGCGGTATTCCGCTTTTCTCATTGCTTGATCCTCAGAAGTGGTAAGGTGTGTGTAAAGTTAAACCTTGCGTTACTACTATGAATATGAATAAAAAAGAAGGGAAACTTAGTTCTCGTTCGAAACTAAGAGTTTTCCAGAAGGCAAGACGGCTACGAATCTGAACCCGCGCGCAATGTAGTTTTCTAGCTCGTTCTCGTTTATGAGGAATTGGCAATCTTCACGTTTGATGGGTTCGAGTTGTATTTTCCCGCTTCTTATGTTACTGCCCAGATCATCAAGCTCTTTCGTACTCTGTGTTTGTAAGACCAATTTTTCAAGTTCTGCATACTTTTCTGAAGTAACTGTTTGTTTAAGTTGCTCTAGTGCGATCATCTGTTTTACTTTCAGTTCGCTTAATGTTTGCTTTTCGCTCAAGTCTATTTCCCTATACGATTCAATGTACTTTTGTCTTTGTTCCTCTATTGAGGGCTTGAAGTAGGCCGTTTCAACACCTAGAGAATGTCCCATCCACTTTTTGACGAGCATACTGGGTGCGGATAGTCCTAAGTGGCTTTCAAAGAATTTTCTGAACCTGTGTGGGCTTGTTTTGAATCCAGCTTTATCGCTTAACCTGTCGAAGATCGTGCTGAAGTTTTCGGGTGTTAACGCTTTTCCGTGCAATGTCGCTATTATTGGTGTGTCTTCGGTTATCTTTTCAGTTATCGTTTCGGTTATCTTTTCATCCTTTTCGATTCTTGTAATGGTGCGTGGTCGTTGTCGAAATTCCAGATATGCCTTAATCGATTCGATCGCATTTTTCCCTATGAAAGTGTCGTACTCGATGGATTCTTTTTGTCGTACGACTTTAAGGTGTATGACTTCTTTTCCCGCTTCGTACTCTGCTTTTATGTCTCCGTACCGTAGCATCACAGCGTCTTCTCTGCTCATTCCGCTATCCTTCAACAGCATTATGAACGCTCGTTCCCTCACATCTACGATCTTCATTAACGCCTTGATTTGTTCGATCGTATGAGGTTCACGTTCTCTGGTTGTGTGTTTTGGTGTTCTCAGTTTGAGCGGCACGTTATTGTAAGAATAGAAACTTTTGACTGGTGCATGGTATTTGGTTGCTATTGTTGTTCTGGTGACTGTTTTCTTGTTCTCTAGCACCGCACAGAATTCTCTAAGTTTATTCTCAGTGTCCATTTCCGTTTCAGCGTCTTTCAATTCCGCTTTTCTCTCCGTTATCAACTGATCTGGAGTTTTCCCGATCCAATCACAGAACGCTTTTAAGCCTCTGCAATATTCCCTCTCCGTATGTTTACTCCCACTCTTGTCGGTCTGGATTGCGGTAAGCCACAGCTTAGAAGCCTTGAAACTGTAGCACCAAGTACGCCGTTCGCTTTCCTTCACTCTCGGTTCACTCATCATATTCTTTTCACCTCCCCCGACTTATTTCTTTCGACAATATTGTCATACGCAACCTATTTCTCAAAGCATATTCACTCATTGAAACGAAACGAGTGACCGATATGCCATATTGTCCAGAATGCGGCGGCGAAATGCAGTATATGATA
>Ga0315279_10006370_pt1 | contig 14910 bp, 11 predicted proteins | sample YL17G06_20_MG_FD_203694 | JGI IMG/M metagenome (GOLD analysis project Ga0315279, IMG submission 203694) | Sediment microbial communities from Yellowstone Lake, YNP, Wyoming, USA - YL17G06_20 | ecosystem: Environmental > Aquatic > Freshwater > Lake > Sediment | place: USA: Wyoming | collected... | reverse complement strand
TTCACAAGAAGTATCTGGCAATCTATATTGTAATGTTTGAATGGAAACACAATCTCAAATGCGTCAATACCAGTTTCTTGAGAGCCTTAATGATCCCAATTTCACCTTAAAACCTATATGAGCCAACTTTTAATAGTCTCGCTTGAATTATATTGGGAGTGCTTCCTATTTCGTCAAGCAGGATAGACCCTCCGTTTGCCTGTTCGAGTTTTCCGATCACCTGAACTTTACCATAATTTGTTTTATTCTTCTCATGACCAAAAAACTCGATCTCCAGATCATTTAAGTCGGGATTCTTGCAATCAACTACCATGAGTCTTCCATTTTTTCTTCTGGGTTTGAATAAACAAATGCTTCGCCCTTACTGAAATTGACTTTTATCTAACCAATATGCTATAATAAAGTGTGCAAAAAGACTGTGAATATTTATAAATGGATGAATTTGTTATGTCTAATGAAGAAAGAACTGTTCCCGGGTCTTCTGGTACTATTGAACTCGCAGATGATTTTGTGGTGATTCAGCCTTATAAACCAAAATCACCAATGAGATGGATATTACCATTATGTATAATTGTAGTAATTGTAATCGGATTATGGTATTCTTATCAATTATCACGTCCAATTATTCGTATCATAATTGATTCCAAACAAATTATATCCGAAAAAGCTTTGCTGGATATGCCATCATTTATTGATAACGATACTCTTACTTTTAGCAGAAGCGGTGATTCTGGTGGAGTTGTGCTTTCATTCAAACAACTCAATCCTTCTGGTAAGCAATTTTTTACAAAGTCTTATAGCAAAGTTGAATATTTACATCCCATGATGTCTCCCAATGCTTCTGAAGGATTATTAATGTTTACGATAAAACAATATAATACACCAAGAATCTATGCTTTACCCTTAAACGGAACTCCAAAAGAACTGGCTTACGGAGAATGGGCTTCTTCTAAAGATGGAAAAAGGATCGTATTCCAGAGAGTTTCCCAGAGATATAATAATGAAAAGCCAGAAATATGGGTTATGAATTCAGATGGTTCGGATCAAAAGTCTACGAACTTAAAAGGACGACATCCAGAATGTTCAACCAAAAAAGATCAGCTTGTTTTTGAAGGAAATAATCCTGCGAGTATATATAGCATACAGATCACGAAAATCGAAAATCCAGAACAAAATCTTAAAACCCTAACAAAAAAAGATGATTGCCTTTATCCAAGTTTCTCCCCGGATGGAAAACTGATCCTGTTCTATAAGAAAGGCGACGGCTTGTGGGTGATGAAAAACAATGGCTCAAGGCAACAGCGAATAATAAAAGCCAATAGATCATCAGAGATTATGATGGGAAGAATATCACCAGATGGAAAACGCTTAATCGTCTGGTCTGGTACAAAAAATGAAGGAAAATTATCTATTTATAAAATAGAATATCGAAATATACGCCTATCAAAGCAAAAAGTTGATGTCAGTAATCTAGTGGAGCTAATTGATTCTATCAAGGGATCAGGTGAACTACCACTACCCTAAAGGGCTAGTGGTTTTCGGTGAGGACTTTATAAACTGCCTGAAATTGATCTGAGGTAACGAAATGACAAAATGCGCTTACTGTGGAAATGATGTAACGCCTAACGATAAAGCCGTTTTATATTGTAAAGATGGCTGTTACCGAACTTTATTTTTATGCACCTGCGGATCGGCTAACCGAACTACTGCTTTATATTGCCGTTCTTGCGGTAAAGAAATTTCTTATTCCGATGCAGAAAATCGGCTTATCAAAAGCCTAAGAATATCTGATTTGTCTTTTGAAAAGCCTTTGTTTGAATTACCATTTGCTCAATTCGGCATATCTCAGGTAGAAGATTTACCAAGAATATACTTTTCTCATGGTTTTATGTTTCTACTACTCAAAACAGGTGAGATCATTGTACTGAATTGCAGTAATGGAGAGATACAGGCAAATATTGAACTCACTGGTGGAGAATTATCAGTACTTCCGATTGAGATCAGTGATAAGAAGTCAAAAAGCCTTTTTGCGTTTACGGCTTGTGAAATACACAAGATCGATCTGATACGTGATTTTAGCCATGAACTGATATTGTCAGTAAGTCAAGATAGTGTGAAAGTTGCTCATCAGCCACTTTATATAGATCGCAATTTCTTTCTGTCTCTTTGGGATGGTAAAAATACTCAATTAAAACTCGTTTCACTGGATGGAGAGCATAAGGACTTGCTTTCAGTAGAAGGCAGAATCTCACAACCTGTCAGGGTCAAAAATAAAATCTTTTTCTATACTCAAGATGAAGTTTTCGTATATAATCATACAGAACGAAATGTATCATTCAGAGATTCTAATCGTCATGGTTTCAGGATTGACGTTGAACCAAAAGGCGATGATTCTCGCGCTTACGTTTTGGCTGATGAAGAAAGGCTTTATCGCATCAACCTTGATGGAGACGTTCCAGAAAGTCTTGGATTACCTCTACCACAGTTGATGCAGGTATGTTTTGAGTTATCAAATGGACTTATTCTTATTGCTCATAGCGGGGGGGTACTTGTAACAAATGTGCTTGGACAGACAGAATGGTCGTCAGATGAGCTTTTTAACATTTATCCCGCTTACAAATTTCCACCAATAGTATATGGTAGTTACATCGGATTTGTTATGAGTCACCCTAACACTGAAGCATTACAAGTAGTGAATAGTTCCACATACAAACAGGCAGGTTCATGTCTAGGCAATTTTGTATTAAGACCCGCCTTCTACGCTGGACACTTATACGCTGTCGTAGAAGAAGGCGAGGACATAATAATGAGGGCTTATCTTTTATGAGACGAATGCTAATTTTAATTACAATGATTTTTTTTAGTTTCGCAAGCCTTTCTGGTTATTCCGCAGAAATGAAACATGCGATAGTAGTTGATAGTTCAGGCAGTATGGCTGGCTTTTATAACACTCAAGCCATTCGTATGCTCGTGGTAAACCTGCAAAAGGTGCTTGGCGGTGCAGACATTTATCTGTTTAGCGATAGGGGACCAGAAATGGTCGGTAGAGCTGATGCACTCCATTCAATCAACCGTGATACGCGCATAGACCTTGCGATACAGGGATTCCTGAAAGACCCGGCTTCACGTCCTGATGTTATCTGGATGATCACAGATAACGTTCAGGACAGAACCGAAACGCCATTTGTAGACGCAAGCACAAGGGATTTTTACAGTGTATTAAGACAGGACGACTTTCAGAAAATACTCATTATGCCATGTTATCTTGATTTTACTGGAAAAGTTTACGTGAATAATGAAGGTAGTCAGTTCACTTCCGATTACACAGGCAGAAAAGGTCTGATCATATATGGTATACTCATGAATAAAGCCATAAAAACACCACCTAAAAAGAAAGGTACAAAACCTCAAGAAGACCCTCGCAAGAAACAATTTGACGATCTTGCATTACGTTTTTCAAGCACTTTGACAGGTTATGAATCAAAACTGCTTCTTGCTAAACCGCTTGATAAAGCGACTTTTGATCTTCAACCTGCTGGACAGGTTCCGAATAACGAGAAAGCCAGCGTAAGTTTGAATGAAAAAGGCATGTTTCTTGGGAAAGGCTTCAAAGAAGGCAACAAAATACCGATAGTATTCTACATAAAGCTCTTATCAAAGTTTGAGGATTTGATCGTCAATGGAAAAGTCATTGCCAGTGTTATGGATAATCAGTACACAAGCATCGGGTTTAGAGATGCACACGTTGCATGTACCATATTTCCTGAAAAGGTTAACGTGGATCCGGGAAAAACCACAGAGACGATCTACAAAGTCACAATTAACATAGAAAAAGTCAGGATGAGACTCGATCCTGTTTCCATACTCCGTGCGGCACTTAGTGGTAAACCCGGTACTCTTGAGAGTATTGTACGGCTGGAAGTTCAAGTTCCAAGGGAAGGATTCCGATTCACAAACGACGTCCTTACGAGATATAATACTGATGACATACAGGATTACAGACGTATATATGGCATGGGGTCACTGATTAACTACATGCCTGCAGATGTCACGTCAATACCCATTGAATACAAAATGATCCTTTCTGTAAGTTATCCTCATTGGCCATTAGTGCTTGTTATCGTTCTCGTAATAATACTTATTTTCATCATTTACGTCATAGCCAGAGCAGTCAGTTCAGCAGGTGCAGGCAAATTCGCTATATCAGTTGGTGGTCAGGATGAAAGGATAACGTCACTTGCCCCAATATTCGGCACATTCTATATATCCATGTCGGGTAAAAGCTACGGCAGTATCTACAAAAGTCTTGGCGGAACCATCTACGCAAAGGCAAAAAAAGGCTTTTTGATTGACAATAATCTAAGCAAAAAACGCCTGAACCGTGATATAGATGCCTTTAACATTACTGATACAGAAGGAACAGCAAGCGTAGACATCCATTTCCGTTCCTTGAAAAAGGAAGAGAAGGTGGAAGAGAAACGCTCCGATCTAGATGATGGATTTTAGAAAACAATATTGTGAATAAACATTAGCTTGATATGCTTAATCTTGGAGGAAACAATGAAACAATTCTTCGGCTTTTTGTTTCTGATTATTGCTGTGATCTTAGTTTTTATTCAGATCGGAGTTTATAACACAAGTTTGTTCCTTTTCGCTTTCATAACTACGCTAAGTCTTGTTTGTGCTATTCTAGCTCTTGTTAGTGAAGCAAAACAAATAGCGGGTGGTATTGCTTTCATCCCTTGTATTATTTTAATAATAGCCATGGTATATCAATTACTAACAAAAAGCGATAATCTGGATGGAAAACATGGTTTTCTGATCTACTACTTGATAATATTTGCAATATATGGGGCAGTTGGTGTGTCTAGTGATGATTGATGTCTATATCAATAAAAGAAGAAATTTCAGAACAACTTGATAAATTACCTGTAGGTTTGCAAAAAAGAGTTCTTGATTTTACTCAAGCACTGGTTTTATCCATGCCAAAAGGATTATCAGGTAAGGATATCAAGAAGTTTGTTGGTATCATAAGCCCAGAAGATGCGAAGGCAATAGAAAAAGCTATCGAAGAAGGCTGTGAACAGGTAGATATAAATAAATTTGGCTTTTATGTGACTACTCACAAATGTAGGTGATTTATATGATAAAAATAGAAGAAATGGTCAAAAATTTACCACCTGACCTTCATCAAGAGGTAGAGGATTTCATTGAATTTCTAATTAATAAGCGAGTGCAGAAACCAGCAGGGAGATTGCGTCAGGATTGGGCTGGCACCCTGAAAGACTATCGTGATAAATACACCTCGCTTGAACTTCAAAAAAAAGCTTTAGAATGGAGAGAAGATTAAACTTGATTGGGATAGACTCAATCGTTTAGCTTATGGTGTTTCAGATACGTTAAAGGCTTTTAGAGAACAAATAAACAACTCTCGTTCCGCCGAGTAACGGAAGAACAGATTTCTGGAAAATAGTTAATACTAATTTGGAGGATAAAAATGGGGTTGAGTAGATACCTTATGCTGGTACAGGATGAGATTGCTGATACTACCGAAGAAGCTACTGATTCGGGAACTGGGGCAACAGGCGGATTGCTTGGCGACCTGTCGTCAAACTTCCGTATTCTCATCATGGTAGTTGCGGCTGTTATACTTTATTTTATCATGCGTGAACTATATGCGGTACTCATCAACAAGGAGTGGCATCCTGCAAATGCCAAATTGCTTTCGCTTTCAATTCTTTTTACACTGCTCTGTACCGCATTTACAGTATTATTTCTCGGTCAGGTATTACTTGTAGTCATCATAATATTATGGGTATTGCTTGTTATATTTATTCTTTTTGCATGGCTGAAGAGACGGAGATGAGGAGGTATTATAGATGCCCGGTAGAAGTAGGATTCTAAGTGCTGGAGTTACAGCAAAACTTGCTCCAGTACCGTTTCATCCCACAGTAATAGTCGGTCTTGGGGGGACTGGTAAAGAGGTACTTTTGCGTCTTAGAAGAAAATTCTTTGAGAAATATGGTAAACCGGGATTGCCAGTCATCGCCTATTTGTGGATTGATACTGATCTCAGGGATATATCGCTGGATGGGCAAAGACTGGATTATATTTCCGACGAGATAAGGTTTCAACCAACAGAGATGGTTGACGCTCAGGTATCACCGGAGGCATTCATGACGTATTTCAGAAACCGAAATGCCTACCCCAATATCTTCAAGTGGATGGATCCAGCGATGGAAGCTCATGGATCAGTAGTCGAAGGGGCAAAAGCTTTTAGACCGCTTGGCAGGCTTGGATTCTTCCACGCTTATGGTGGTGAAAACGGTATTGAGCAAAAGATATTGAACCACAGCAAAAACATCCAAACACAAAGTGCTCAAAATGAGATGCAGAACGTAGCCAGAATTGACACGACAAAGGTTAATGTTTACATTGTCTCATCAATAGCAGGTGGAACTGGCAGCGGTATGTTTCTGGATATGGCTTTCCTTGCGAAAAGCATGATCAATAATGCAAATGTCTGCGGATTCATCGTTCTCCCATCGCTGTTTACTGTTGATACAACCGACAGACGATACGGAAACGGTTATGCCGCATTAAAAGAGCTTGAGTTTTACAGTCTGAGAAAGGATTTGCTTTCCAGATCAATAGATGAGGAATACACAGATTCAAGCGGTACGTCCTTCCACGACTTTGACGTTGAGTGGAAACTTAATAATCACAAGCAAATATGGGGTCCTCCTTTCAATACGTGCTACCTAATTGACAATAGCACAGACTATGGTGGTTCCATATCACCCGATCAGAAGATCGAGATATGCGACATGGTAGCAGAATCAATATTCATGGACTTTTCACCCGATACTGACATGTTCGCCTCACAGAAACGAAGTATCCGTGAGAACCTTGCGCCTCAACTTTTGAATGACCTTGAATATGAGTATCTTGACAGCAAGGGCAACGTTGCCCACACTGAGATATTATCTTATCGCTTTTCGACTTTTGGCTGGTCAAAGATATATATCCCTATGGATCGGATACTCAATGCCTGCTCTTATAAGCTAGGAGAGGACCTTGTTGATTTTTGGCTAAGAAAAAATACTGCACCCGGTGATATGAAAGAGGAGATCAAACGTGACATCATGCCAAGACTTGGCATAGGTATGAAAGATGTCTCTACTGCTGACATATTCACATTCTTGAGTAGGATTAATGACGTTGGCGATAACGTCACGAAAGCTATCAGCCAATGGGTTGCAAATCAGGAAGAACGCTGTCTGGAAAGAATAAAATCAAAGACTCGTGAGCTTCGTAAGTTCATCTCAACAGAATACGACAGTTTTCTGCGTCAGCAATTCAGCGCAGGCGGGCTTGACATAGAGGGTGAGTTTGTAAGGCGCATTAAGACCGTCAACAAGGATGCGCTCATGAAGCAGGTGCAGAGCGCACTCTGGAATGAGATCAGCAGGATGATCGGTAACCGAAACATCAGGATCGATCTTGCTGTCAAAAGTCTTGCCGCTGTCTGTGAGCTTCTGGATGCTCAGAGCAAGAGCTATAGCGAGGATTACAAGCGTGCTGAAGCACAAGCGACAAAATGGTCTCAGAAGATCGAAAGAGGGCTTCAGATACTTGGTGAAGCTGAAAACTCATGGTTATATCGCAACGTGACCCTTAGAACTTACGTCAAGCACACTCATGATGCGCTCAGATCATACCTAAACATGCGCGCACGAATGATGATTGACGAAACAGCAGGAAAGATATGCGAAGAAATCAAAAACAGGATAGGCTATGAGGCTGAAATTACCACAGCAGACGGTAAGATCAAAGTCGAAAGAGGTGGTATGATCCTCGAACTACGACAGCTTGAGGATTCACTCCAAGCCCTGAAAACCAGATTGCACGAAAAATTCGAGTCCTTTGACAGAGCAGAGCAATATGTTATCCACGTAAACCTTTACAAAAAGGGTGATTTTAGTGCCTTCTATCTCGTAAAGGATCAGCCTGTGAATGACATAACACTGGCATCAATTGATGAGGAATTTTTCACCAATGCCACATTAGGCGGGTTAATAGGTCTAAGGGATATGTTCCGCAGTCCGGGTATACAATACATTGAAAGGGAAATATCAGACTTTTGCTCAACTAAGTTCGAGGACTTAAAAACAAAGTCCGAATCCGATGCAGTTAAAGCGTTTATGAAGCAATACACTGACGAACAACAGCGTAACCAAATGCTCGGAAGGTTCTACTCAATGGGCGCTGGCTGGCTGAAACGTGGCACTCATTTCATGGGTGACCCCGGTGTTATGAACAACATCAAGTCAATGGCTTATCTTGGTATTGCCAGTAAGATTGACGATGAATACGAGAATTTTGTAAGATTATTCAAGCGATTTAACAATACTGCTGATCGCCTGAATGTTGATAGTTCACTAGCTTGTTACTATTCTGAGTTTGCTGGTATCCCATTGATGTATATAAATGATTTAGACAAATATAAGCAAAGCTATCTTGAGATTGCCAGAAAACCAAGTGCAGGCTTACATATTGACCGATTCGATGAAAAGTATACTGATATTCTATTGAAATCAGACGCAGAGATAGCTACTCTTCGTGAAGCCATAAGGATATTGCTTACAGGCACTATACTTGGGGTGATTGACGTATTCGAAGAGCAAGACGGAAGGCTTAGTTATAAATTTATGCGTGCTGGAACTCAGCCTTTGCCGCTTGGTTCAGAATACATGGCTATTGAGATGATAAGGTCAAACTTTAAGTTCCGCTCTGATCTCGATCACAAAGTCACAGACATAGTTGGAGGGTTTGATCAGTCGAAACTTGTCCAGTATTATGCTATTCTGGATTATTATACCAACGATCTTTTCAAACCCAAGTTTTATAAAGTGGGTAACATGATCGAAGAAAAACTTGGTCACGAACATAGGGCATTATCTCCAATTCAAGGTGAAGTTAAGAACACACTTTTAACCACAATGTCAGAGGAACAGTTCCAGAATCAGCTTTCTTCTTCAGTCAGTAAGCTTGATGAATTCTCCATGTTAATTGGTGACAGGAGGATATTTAAGAAATAAAGTTCTTTGGTAATTCGGGGGGAAATAGAGCCATTCCCCCTTTGAAAAAGGGGGTTAGGGGGATTTAAAAACTTTCCATGCAGATTATTTTCGACACTATAGTCTGAAGACCTAACTTGCTTAATGCAAATTTTATAGAAGGGGCAAGAATATGAAGCGATTAGCGTCATTATTGTGCATTATGTTAGCTTTGCCTTTGATTCTTCAAGTGGAGGAAGAATATGGATTTATTAAAGATTAAGGACAAAGCGGGAAAAGATGTGTGCCTCTACGAAAACAGCTATGCCCTTATTATCGGTGTCAGCAAATACACCAATGGTTGGTCTGATCTTCCGGGTGTGGAAAAGGATGTTCCAAGAGTAAAGGAAGCATTAGAAAAACAGGGATTCGAAGTTTTTATTAAAGAGAATCCCACTTGTGATCAGATGAAACAGGAGTTTGACAGCTTTATTAATAAGCATGGACGTAAACTTCATGATAGGCTTCTATTCTATTTTGCTGGGCATGGGCATACGATCAAACTTGCTGATGGGCGTGAGATGGGTTACATTGTTCCTGCCGACACAGCTGATCCAAAAATTGACCTGGATGGTTTCTTTGATAAGGCGATGGATATGCAGCAGATCGAGGTTTATGCTAAACGTATCCAATCTAAACATGCCTTGTTTATGTTTGATAGCTGTTTCTCTGGATCAATATTTGAAATTAGCAGAGCAGTACCAGAGAATATATCATACAAAACTGCAAAACCTGTACGTCAGATAATCACCGCAGGCGCCGCTGATGAGCCTGTGCCAGATAACAGCATCTTTTGCAGGCAATTCATTGAAGCGCTGAACGGTGAAGCAGATATGGATAAAGATGGCTATGTCACAGGCGTGGAACTTGGCGAATTTTTGCAGAAGAAGGTCATCAATTATACAAATGGCGCTCAACATCCACAATACGGAAAGATCAAAGACCCCGATCTTGATAAGGGTGATTTTGTGTTTCAGATGCCTGAACCACCGTTACCAACGCCACCTACTGGTAGCGTGTTTTATCTTGATGACTTGAAAAATGAAGCAGACAGGCAATCCGCTATTGAAAAGGTTAATAAAGCATGGGCTGACAATCTGGATGATATGAAAAAGGCTTATGAAGTCGTTAAAGAGTTTGAAAAAGGAAGCGGTACTGCGGCTCTTAAAGTTAGTGCGTGGCAAAGGTTTATTGACTCATTTAAGGAAAGTAATCCATACTCTCAAGAAGACGACACAATGCGTCAGGAAGCGGCAAAGCAGTTGAATTACTGGAAAAGTCAGCCACCAGAGACTAAACCGACAGTTATTGTCAAGAACTTTTTGGACAAAACCGGTACAACCATAGCAGAAAAAGATGACATGGTGCTTATCCCTGCGGGTGAGTTTCAGATGGGAAGTAATGAATCTAGTGACGAAAAGCCAATACATACGGTCTATCTTGACGCATTTTACATTGACAAATACGAGGTGACTAATGCACAATATAGGAAATTCGTAAAGGCAACAGGACACAAAGAACCAGAGGGGTATGGTTATGTAAATGGAAGTTGGCAAAACGGATTCAAACCGTGGTCAGACCCGAACTTCAAAGGTGACGATCAGCCTGTTGTATGTGTAAAATGGGAAGATGCAAAGGTTTATGCAGATTGGGTAGGAAAGCGACTGCCAACAGAGGCAGAATGGGAAAAAGCGGCTAGAGGCGGAGTTACTGGAAAGAAATACGTCTGGGGTGACGAATGGCCTCCTTCTAAGAATGCGGGGAACTTCGCTGATATAAGTGCAAAAAAGGTGTTTACAAATTGGAGTACAATTGACGGTTATGATGATGGTTATGCCTATACTGCACCTGTTGGAAGTTTTAAGCCGAATGGATATGGTTTATACGACATGGCGGGCAATGTGTGGGAATGGTGTTCTGATTGGTATGACAGCAATTATTATGTCACTTCGTCAAAATCAAATCCAGCAGGACCGAGTTCAGGATCGACTCGTGTTTTGCGTGGCGGGTCTTGGTACTACTACTTTGACTTCTACCTGCGAGTAGCGTACCGCCTCTACTACGCTCCGGCGGGTATCAACAGCTCTGTCGGTTTTCGTTGTGCAGGGCTTCGGTAACTCCTTAGCACCTTTACTCTTTTACCCCTTGCCTTCGGCACTTCGTGCCGAAGGCTTTAAAAATTTTGGAAAAATCTAAATGGCAAAAGAAATGCAGTCTGTAACAAAAATGTATGATGTGCTAAAATGGCTTATTCCCCAAATATCAAAATTTCCTCGTTCCCATAAATTTACACTTGGAGATAGGGTTACAAACATCGGTCTGGATGTGCTAATGTTACTTATAGAAGTTCGTAGGATGGGTTCATGGTTTTTGCTGTGTTGATTAAAATATGCAATCCTCTTGATTATTATCTCTTTTAGGCATCGGATTTACACAAATAAAAAACCATGAACCCATCCTACAATAATGATATGACTTTGCGGTAAAAAATACATAAACGTTCTAAAAACAACCCCCTAGCCCCCGAATTTAAAAGATGAAGGCGGAAGGATGAAGGATGAGAGAATTACTTCATCCGTCATCCCTTATCCTTTCCTTGAAGAAAGGGGGAATAAATTGACTCGCTCCGCTGGAGCTTTACGTTTTTTTGGGGTTACCATTTCTATAAACATATCACCCCTCTGGGGTTAGTTCTCAAGGGTAGGTTTTTCAAAAATAAGATTCGGAAACCCAATATCTATGCGGGTTTGTGTAATCGTAGGGGCATATTGCAATATGCCCCTACAAAACGACATGAATCCATAAAAAATAACGTGTCTGAATAGTAGAATATGTTTTACAAAGGTATTTTATATAATGAATGATTTTTCCTTAAATTCCTTGATGCGTGTATGTAAGTCTTGTGGAGTATGGAAACTGTCATCTGATGACGTTTATTGTAGCTATTGCGGAGAAAAGGTCGCAAGCCTGAGCGCATCGCTTTCAGATAATATCATATATTTTGGACATTTCGGTGCGCAGGGAGAGTTTGTCCTGACTCTGGAAAATGACGGACAGACTGACATTACGGTAGAAACAATCTCCATCGAACACGAATGGGTTGAAGCGTTATACGATAAATCTATCGTATATCCATCTTTGCAAGGTGTAAGCCTGCCATACCAGATACCTTCAGGAAACAAGTGGGAGATTCCACTCAAGATCAATCTGATTAAGCCAAGCAGTTACTACAATTGCAGTATTCAGGTGCAGACAGTCGCCGGGATCAACCGAATGATGATAAACGTACTTCCAAAGCCGGAACTATATGTACACTTGAGTTATCCTCTGGATGATGAAGCTAACAAGTTGGCTGAAACAAGTGTAGAAATTGGAAAGATTGATCCTGATGTTAGTATTCCTACTTGTCAGCTTATCCGCTCATCAGATTCAGGCATAGAGTCATTGGCTTGCTATCTTGAGATTTACGAAAGCGTTGTCACTGTTGAATCCATCGAGATCGGTCTTAAAACTAATGACGACTTTAAGCCCTACATCAGCATCTCTGAAATCTCCACAATGCCTTTAGTTCTCGATCCCTCTGGAATACGCAGACTAAATTTTACGTTGGACGTCAACGTTTCTACTTTTCCAGTTGGAGAGCATCCTTGCATTATTCGTGTCAGATGCTCCAAAATCCGTGAACCGATCATAGGGGAATTCTTTATCAATCGCAGTTCCAGACCTGAGATCGAGTTTATGAGAACTACTGGAAACACAATAACTATACCCGGTGAAATGCTTGTAAGGCGTGAAGATGATACAAAAGACGTGACCATTGAGCTTGCAAATATCGGTGGGCTTGGCGTTGAAATATCAGGCGTGAAAGTTGAGTCAGATTGGCTGGAACCTTTGTTTAATCTTCCTGATACACTAAAATCAGGACAGACTGGGAAACTGAGTTTCCGTGCAAATATCGGGAAATTTCTCTCACAGTTGCCAGAGTCAAGTGAACCTTTACGTTTAACAGGTAAATTGCTTTTCAGCTTTAACTGTATCGAATATTCTGCTTATAAGATACCCGATAGAAATATCGAACTCATTTTAATGATTGCCCTGATGCCTGTGTATGATGGTATTGTAGCGATTGACTTCGGTACGGCAAACTCGTGCTGTGCAGTAGAAAGTGGCGCAATTGCACAACAAAGTCACATAGTGTCTCTGGGTGAAACTAATGGAGACAGAGAAAGACGTGAGATTCTCCCTTCCGTAGTATATTATAGAAATAAGCAAGAGGATGATCTTGATTATTTGGTGGGTCAGCAGGCATTGGCTTTTTCAATGATGCCCGATACCAGTCCTTGCACAATTAGATCAATAAAGCGAAAATTAGGACAGAGAGAACGAGTCAGCGTAATGCTTGATACGTCAAAGCGTCACGTAGAGTTTCTCCCTGAACAGGTGACCGGTCACATAGTCAAATATATGATTGATGCGACAGAGAAGCATCTTCAGCGCAGGATAAAAAGATGCGTTGTTACACATCCTGCAAGGTTTTTCCGTCCACAGATAACTGCACTGGAACGTGCCTTTCATGACGAATGCAGTGTTGAGGTCGTCGCATTCATAAACGAAGCAGTAGCTTCAGCTTTGGATGCCATACTAGAACAGACTCAAAGCAAAAAGCCTGAATATACCGTTATTATATATGATTTCGGTGGTGGCACGACAGATATTGCACTACTTAAAGTTAAAGACACAATAAGCGAGGATGAGATCAGAGAGATCGTACCAGAAACTCTTGGGGTTGATGGTAAACGTCGGCTTGGCGGTGACGATATAACAGACAAAGTCGCTGAGATCATCCGAATGAAATGTGAAAAGGAACTTAAACAATCAGGTTATGGACGTTTTATCTGGAAACCCGGTGAAGATGACCTTCACGCCATTCAAGTTCCAGAGGGTGTGGATATACTAGAAATAAAAAACGCCGCAAGTATAAACATGGTGAATGTAATCAACGCCGCTGAGGAACACAAGAAAAGACTTGCAAACGGTGAAGAAGCAAGATTGCCTTTACTTAATCTTAGCTACGTCACGAATGATAATAAAATAGATAACTTTACCTTTTCTGTCGAGGTGACGGAAAAGGAGATGAATTATCTGATCGAGGACGAGATAAAGAATGCAATGGAGCTTGCGTGGGACCTTGTGCGTTCTGCAAATGCACGAGATGGTCTTGACATCAAATATCCAGACATTTTTGTGCTTTCAGGTATGTCGTCAAGATTACCGATAGTAAAGAAGATAGCAACAGAGATATTCCCTGATTCCTTCGTCTGGCTTCATCCTGATCCGAAGGCGTGTGTTGCAAGGGGAGCATACCTAATACATGCGATGTCAGAGTGGCCCGCTATGGTTTCGGTTGACACGACTCTACTTAAATCTCCTCCACCAACCAGCGCCCAATATGGTATAATGCTATATGGTCAGCACGGTGAAACTGTGTTTAAGAGTGCGATACCTAAAGGCTCAAGATTACCGGCAGAAGGCATCATCGGTGGATTCAAGATTGGTAGAAAGACAGCTATCACAGTCTACGAGAATCCGGGAACGGGTATATCAGACCCGGAAATAAGGAAGATCGCTGTCTGCCGATTGAATATACCTGACGTTGTTAATGACAAAGAACTTCGCACCGCTCAAGTATCAATGCGCCTTGAGGATGAAATGTCTTTGAAGATAGTCCTGCGAGTCGGTGAGAGAAGCTACGATTTCAAAGCGGAAGTTGAACCCTATTTATAGCTATGTG
>Ga0315279_10006368_pt1 | contig 14912 bp, 12 predicted proteins | sample YL17G06_20_MG_FD_203694 | JGI IMG/M metagenome (GOLD analysis project Ga0315279, IMG submission 203694) | Sediment microbial communities from Yellowstone Lake, YNP, Wyoming, USA - YL17G06_20 | ecosystem: Environmental > Aquatic > Freshwater > Lake > Sediment | place: USA: Wyoming | collected... | reverse complement strand
TGCTTTAATCTGCTGATATAGGAATCGTCCGAAGGGATTTTGGAACGCGGCGGTTTTCATCGGCGCGACCGAGGTCAGGTCGGCGACGCGCTCCGGGATCAGGTCGTAAAAGTGCAGGGCATATTCGGCGCTGACATACGAGGGGACATAGAGCTGGTTCGCGAGGAACATTCGCGAGGGCGTTAACCGGCGATCGGCCTCGTTGAGGATATACAGGCCCTTGCGCAGCCGGATGACCAGTCCTTTCCGGTGCCAGCCGGTCAGCTGGTTCCGGAGAACCTGGACGTTTTTCCCGAACCCGGTCAGATGGTCCGTGGAGAAAACCGGGAAGGCGCGGATTTGATTTTTAAAATCAATATATTTCATTTCTGTAAATAATGTTTTATTGTTATTATTAGAAATTATATCCACATTCGGATGTTTGTCAAGACCGAAAAAGGGGACAGGCTACTTTTTTGGATTTAGTAAAAATAGTTATATTACAATTTTGTCGGTCAATTAATACAAATCGGATAGATTTGAGTGATAAAAAAGTAGCCTGTCCCCTTTTTCTTTTCTACGCTCCATCCGGAGCATAGACAAGTTGCCCGCTCGTCAGATACGCGGTGTGGGTGATGCCGTGCTCGCGGGGTCGGATGCCGCGTTCACGGACCAGGAGGTCGCGCATAATGATCTCCACGGTGTTGATCCGGGTAAAGTGGTTTGCCTTCATGGCGTCGACCGTCTTCTGCACCTGCTCGACGTTGGGGCTCCAGCTGACCGCGTGGTGACCGCCTTTCAAGGCGGCCGCGGCCTTGGGCACGATATCCCAGGGCTCGGGCACGTCGATGAAAACCGCTTCCACGTCCGTTTCGGTAAAGCCGTCCAGCCCGACGTCGCGCACAAAAAACTCCACGTTCTTCGCTAGCCCGTAGCGTTCCAGGTTTTTCTTGGCGTTCTGGCTGAATTCCTCCTTGCGTTCATAGGAATAGACTTTGCCGTCGGGCGCGGTGAGCTTGGCCAGGACGAGCGTCAGGGAGCCGCTGCCCGTGCCGACCTCGATCACGCGCGATCCGGGACCAACGCTCGTTTCGAGCAATAAATACCCGAGGTCTTTGGGGTAGACCACGGTCGTCGAGCGCTTGACCTTCATCATCAGGTCCGAGATGGATGGCTTGAGGCAGAAAAAAGGCCGGTCTAGGTGAGTCTTGCCGACGAAGCCGTAGGGCTTGCCGATCAGGTCCTTGACCAGGATCTCACCCAGGTCGCTCGACAGCCGGAGCTGCTCCTGGGCCTGGACCATGTATTCCCTTTTTTCGTCGAGGTGGATCAGGATCATGTCGCCGGCTTTAATTTCGTTCATGGGTCTTTAGTATAATGAAATTAGGATGGTAAGTCAATAAGGGGACAGGCTACTTTTTTTCGGATTTTGTTATTTATTCTCCAAAGATAGATTAGCCCTATGGTTATTCCCAATCAGAAACGTTTGATCTGTGTAAAAAAGTAGCCTGTCCCCTTATTCTGAATCGTTAAGGTCTGACTTTAGAACTTCAGGTTTTTGTAAAAGACCTTTTTTGCTATTTCCGCAGTGATAATGTAAAAGAATACAACGACCCCGATTACCAACAGGAACGAGATCGGCAGCGGGCTGAATCCAAAAACAATTGTGAGCGGGGTGTAGGGTAAAATCAAGGTCGCTGCCACGATCGCGAGAGTGGTCATCAAAAGATACTTACCCGGCCGGCTTCTGAAGAAAGGCTTTCGACTGCGGATGACGAGCACGATCAATGCCGCGGAGACGACGGATTCAAGGAACCAGCCGGTCCGGAATTGAGTCTTGGTTGCGTGGAGGACGAGCAGCAGCGCGCCGAAGGTGAGATAGTCAAACACCGAGCTCAACAGGCCGAAAGTAAGCATGAACCGGCGGATAAATTTGATGTCCCAGCGCCGCGGGTGGTCGACCATTTCCTTGTCCACGCAATCGGTGGCGATCGTCATCTCCGGAAAATCGGTCATCAAGTTGGTCAGCAGGATCTGCTTGGGCAAGAGCGGCAGGAACGGCAGAACGAGGGATACGCCCGCCATGCTGAACATGTTCCCGAAATTGGCGCTGGTCGCCATGAACACGTACTTGAGCGTGTTGGCAAAGGTCGTCCTTCCTTCGCGCACGCCCTCCAGCAGGACGCCCAGGTCTTTTTCGAGCAAAACGATGTCGGCCGCGTCTTTGGCGACATCCACGGCGCTCTCGACGGAAATGCCGACATCGGCGGCATGAAGCGCGGAGGCGTCATTTATGCCGTCGCCCATGTATCCCACCACATTTCCGGCTTTCCGGAGGGCGAGGACAATGCGTTCTTTCTGGTTGGGTTCGATCTCGGCGAAGACATCCGCGTTGACGACTTGTTTGAGCAATGCCTCGTCGCTCATCCGCTGGAGTTCGGAACCGGTAAGGATCTTTCTATCCGGCAATCCGATCTGTTCGCTGACGTTGGCGGCAACGAGGCGATTGTCGCCCGTGATGACCTTCAGCGTCACGCCGAGGTTCTTGAGACTGGTTATCGTATCGGCGATATTCGGCTTGGCGGGATTGAAAAGGACGAGGAATCCCAAGAATATCATATTCGTCTCGTCCTTTATATCGATGCGAGATTTTGACCCCAGCACTTTGTAGGCGACGCCCAGCGCGCGCATACCCTTACCGCTTAATTCCTCAAAATGCACCCGGATTTGACCGCACGTTAAGGCGATATCGGCAATGTTTCCCTCTCTGGTTTCCACCGACGAGCACGCCTCAAGCACGTTCGGCAGGGCGCCTTTGGTCACTATCATGTTTATATCGGCATGGGAAACCAGGATGCTTAATCGTTTGCGCAAAAAATCATACGGGATCTCGTCCTGCTTCTGGTAGCCGGACACGTCGAACTGGCGATGAGCCCGGACCGCCTCATCGATCGGGTTCTTAAAACCGGTCTCATAAAAAGCGTTGAGATACGAATATAAAAGAACTTTATCGCTGGGTGCGCCAGCCGCGTCGAGGGCGGATTGGACTTTCACGACACCTTCGGTCAGGGTGCCGGTCTTATCGGAGCAAAGCACGTTCATGCTGCCGAAGTTTTCAATTGACGCGAGACGTTTGACGATGACCTTCTTTTTAGCCATCTGTTTGGCGCCATGGGAAAGGTTGATACTGATGATGGCCGGCAGCAATTGCGGAGTCAAGCCGACCGCAAGCGCCAGCGAGAAGAGAAAGGAATCAAGAACCGGGCGCGCCAGAAAGACATTGATGGCGAAGATGGCGACGACCAGCACTAGAGTGATTTCCATGAGCAAATAACCGAAATGCCGGATGCCGTGCTCAAATTCCGTTTCCTGCGGCCTCAGTTTTAGCCGTTCCGACACTTTGCCGAACTCGGTTCCTTTGCCCGTATTTATAACGAGTGCCGACGCGCTGCCGCTTATCACGTTGGTGCCCATCCATAGCGCGTTTGTCCGCTGGACCAGCGCCGCGTCCTGCGGCAGGACGGAAGGAGCTTTTTCCACGGGGAATGCCTCGCCGGTCAGGAGCGCCTCGTCCACGAAAAGGTCTTTTGATTCCAGGACCAGGCAGTCTCCAGGTATGATATCTCCGCCCTCCAGAATAGCGATATCGCCCGGCACAATCTCTCCGAGCGGGATTTCCACAGGGCTTCTGTCGCGCAGCACCTTTGCTTTGACCTGGACCATTGAAAGCAATTTCTCGACCGCGGTTGCCGCGCCGCGTTCCTGCCAGAACCCGAGTAAAGCACTGATGAGGATGATCGATAAAATAATGAATGCGTTGACCGAATCATGGAGAAAAAAGGCCAACCCGGTTGTCATTAAGAGGATCAGGATGATCGGGCTTTTGAACTGGCCGAAGATAAGTGTCAAAACATCCGAACGCTTTGGGGTTTTAAGCAGATTGGCGCCGTGGCGGTTGAGACGCTGACCGGCCTCGTCGGCCGTCAATCCTTCCTTTTTTGTATCCAGTTTTTGGAGCATTTCGTTGGCGGGGACGTTCCAAAACGCGGAAGGAGGTGGATTCATGCTAATTTCTCATTCTTCCAGAAAAGGGGGACAGGCTACTTTTTTTTGGGTTTTGTTATTCATTCTCTAATAATAGAATAAGCCCACGGATATTCCCATTTAGAATCGTTTGATCCATGCGGAAAAAAGTAGCCTGTCCCCTTTTTCCATTTAATGGATCTTGCGTGCGATGGCGCGGATATGAGCGGGCGTGGTGCCGCAGCAGCCGCCGATGACGGCGACGCCGATCCGGGCCAGTTCCCGGCAGTTGTCCGCCATGTATTCGGGCGTTTCCAGGTAGACAGTCCGTCCGTTCTCGAGGATCGGCATGCCCGCGTTGGGCCGGATCAGGAGGGGCTTGTCCGTCAGTTCCTTGAACATGGCGGCGATATCGACCATCTGGTCGCTGCCGTTGCCGCAATTCGATCCCAGGACGTCGCAGCCGGCATTGGTCAGTTCCGTAACCGTCTTCTTGATGTCCACGCCCATCATCGTAAAAAATCCCCGGGGCGTCGGGTCAAAGGTCATGGTCACGAAAACCGGGATATTGGTCGCAACCTTTTTGGCGGCCTTTACCCAGATCACCGCCTCGTTGATGTCGCTCATGGTCTCGACGCAGATCGCGTCCGCCGCGGCGTCGGCGAGCGCCCGGATCTGGCGCTCGCAGCTCTTTACCAGGTCTTCCGGATCCAGGTCGCCGTAAGGTTTGAGCAGGCGGCCGGACGGGCCGCACGAAGCCGCGATATAGGCGTGGGAACGGCTTGCTTCTTTCGCGATCGCCACGGCTTTGCGGTTTATTTCTTCGGTCTTGTCCTGCAGGTCGTAAAGGGCGAGCTTGATGGGCGAAGCGCCGAAGGTGTTGGTCTGGATGATCTCCGCCCCCGCGCCGATGTAAAGGCGGCTGACCTCGGCGACCGCATCCGGATTCGTAAGGTTGAAGGATTCCGGGCACTGCCCGCTTTTCAACCCCCGGTCAATGAGCATGGTGCCCATGGCGCCATCCGCGACGAACACCTTGCCCTCGCGTAAGCGTTCCAGGATCCCGGGCAAACCGCTCATGCGCCGACCAGTTGTTTGACCTTGTCCACGGCGTTGGCCGCGTCGTAACCGTAAGCGTCCGCGCCGATCTCTTGCCGGTACTCGTCGGTCACGGGCGCGCCGCCGACGATGACCTTGACCCGGCCGGCCAGGCCTTTCTCTTTGAGCAGGTCCACGACTTTTTTCATGCCCGGCATGGTCGTGGTGAGGAGCGCGGACATGCCGATCACCTGGGCGTTCTCTTTCTGGGCGGCCGCAACGAATTTTTCAGGCGCCACGTCGTTGCCCAGGTCGATGATCTCGAACCCGACTCCTTTGAGCATGATCGCGACTAGGTTCTTGCCGATATCGTGCAAGTCGCCCTGGATCGAGCCGATGACCACCTTGCCCAGAGTCGGGATATTTTCCTTGATGAGGAGCGGTTTGATCAGGTCCATGCCCGCATACATAGCCTTAGCCGCGAGCAGGACGTCGGGCAGGAAGATCTCGTGGTCCTTGAATTTCTTGCCGATCCGGTTCATGCCTAAGATCAAGCCCTGATTCAGGACCGCCGCGGCCGGGACTCCGGTACCGAGCGCCTGTTTGGTCAACTCGGTGACCCGTTCCGCGTCGCCAATCTCCAGGCTTTCCGAAATATCCTTGATCAGATCCATTTTCACCTCTTTAAAGACACCCCTCACCTTAATCATCTCCCCCAAGGGGAGAGGAGTTGAATTTGGATATTCTCTCCCCCAAGGGAGAGGAGTTGATTATAATGTATTCGGGATTTTCTTTCAAATTATATTCCTTATTATTCCCTTATGCGGTCGATCCGGCCGCGGCACGCGCGGGAAACGCACTCCCTGCAGAACGGAAAGTCGTCGTCGAAATCGTGGATATCGGGCCGTCCTCCGATGAGCGCGCCGGAAAGGGATTTCAGGGGCTGCATCAAGCAGCTTTCGTTCAGCGTGATCCCGATCCGGTCGGCTTTAAGGTAGTCGAGGAGTTTCCGCTGGCCGCTCATGTGCCAGCCGCAATAACCGGGATTGTAATCGAGGACCCGGGCCGTGCGGTCCGCGGGTTTATCCTTGACCGGCAGATCGAAGATATGGTCCACGATATAGGCGGCCGCGTTTTCCGTGCCGGCCGAGGCCACGGCGTCAAGCGTGTAACCCAGTGCGAAATCGTGTTTTTCAAAAAGGGCGTTCACGCGGGCGCTGATTCCGGCGCCGATCGTGACCGCGAAGAGGTAAATGAATTCGGCCTGGGGATAGATCCGGCTGACCGGCGTTGGGGTCTGGTCCTGGACCGGGTTGGAATAAACTTCCTTGAAATCGGCCACGGTTATCTTAGCGATGATGGCCGCGGTCCGGGTCAGCTCATCGAACATTTCGACGCTTTCCGCGAGCATCTTCTTGATCCGCTCGTCGAGTTCCTTACTCCCGCCGAAACCGGGGCCGTTCAAAATCTGGGCTTCGGTAGGACGGATATCCGACAGGGAAAGGGAAAAAGTCTCCGGCATTTTTAGTCCCGGTTTGGAAGTTTATCCATGCCGTATTTTTTTGCCTCCACGCTCATGAGCTTGATCATTTCTTCCTTGGCGGCCGACGGAATGTTGGACGGTTTGTACCGGCCGATGATCTTTTCCACTTCTTCGTGCGCCCGCTCGAGATTGGTACGGCTCCCCTCTTCCTGCCAGCGGCTGCGGTTCGCCCGGTCCATGGCCGGGCCCGGAAAATAATGCTCGGACTTCAGGTGCTTCCGGGTATGGGGGCTGATCAGCAGATGGCCTTCGGCGAGCAGTTCCCTGAAGATCGGAAGGCTCGGGAAATCGTCCTTGGGTTCGCAGCCCCGGACCAGGCGCAGAGCCATGCCGCAGATCTCGTTGTCCACAACGAGCTTTTCCAGGCTCTGGCAGCTTTCGAAATCGAGCATGCCCGGTCCGGACACGCTGTTGATGCCGGAAAGCGCGGCCAGGATCGCGCCCATGGCGGTCTCGCTGCCGGCCTGGAAGTCGAAATGCTTGCTGTCGCTTAAGCCGATATAGGCCTGGGTCGGCAGGCCCAGGTACTTGCCGATCTCGTTATACGCGCAGTCGATCATCTGGGTCTCGACCGCGCCCATGGGCGTCGTCTCGTAGCGCACGTCGAATATCGCGGGCGAGCCGCCGTACAGGACCGGCGTGCCGGGCTGGCTGAGCTGGCTTATGACGATGCCGCTCAGGGTCTCAGCGGTATGCTGGATCAGGGTGCCGATAAGCGTCACCGGCGCCATGAAACCAGCCAGCGGCATGGCGATGAACTCGACCGGAATATGAAAGAGCGCGCAGTCCACGACGTTCTGGGAAGTGACATCGCTCCACTTCAGGGGCGAGGTCGGGCAGCAGGAAAAGACCGCGAGCGGCTGGCTTTTCAGGTTTTCCGTGGTCCCGCGCACGCACAGTTGGAGGTTCTTCATGATCTCGAAGGCCTCCGCCGTGAAGGCGCCGGTGACCACGGGTTTTTCGCAATACAGCAGGCTCAGGAAAAGGCGGTAGCTGTCGGATATCTTTTCCGGAACGTCCGCGGGGATGAAGGCCGTGCTCTGGGCCGCGATATAGCCGAGCCCGCTGACGAGCTTCGTATATCGGACATAATCCGCAGTCACGGGCCGGCGGATCCGGCCGGTCTCGTAGTCGAGGACGTTCAGGGCGGCCGAACCGGGTGTGAAGTGGACATTGTCGCCCTGGAGGTCGTGGGTCGGCAAGCCGTTCACGTCATAAAGCTTGAACGCCTTAGGCGCGGTCTTTAGCGCCCGGTCTAAGACCGCTTCGGGAATAAAGGCCCTTTGCTTGTCCATGTCCAACCGGCACCCGTGGTCCGCGAAGAGCTTCAAGACCGGCGGGTTATGGATCTCGACGCCCAACTTGGCCAGCAGAATTTTGGCTTCCCCGATAATTTTTTCGATCAAATCCCGGGTCAGGAACTTAACGGTCGGTCGCATCACGGCTCCTTTCCGGGCAGCGTCCAGCTGCCGCTTGTAAGGTCAATGATCAAGTTATTGTCCGGCGGCTCCCGGTCGTGGGCCAGACCTTCGAACGCGTCGTCGAGCGCGCTGGTTAAAACGCCGCCCAGGCAACCGATTTGCGAGACGTCGATCGGACTTCTGACCGGAGGCTCGTCGCCGCGGTAATGGTTGAGAAAAACGTCCGCGACCTGCCGCGCCAGGAGCGGGGCGTTATAGGTTTTGACCCCGAAGGTAAGCATCCGGCTGAGCGCGAGCTTTTCCAGGCCCTGGCGGGTGAATTCCCTTGCGTATTCCGCGAAGGCGAGGGGCCGGGATGCGGTCGCGGTTATGTAATTCGTTCCAATACACATTTTTTGGTCCGTGTCGATCTCGACCGTCCGGTACGCCGCCGGATACGTGACTAGAGAACCGGTTTCGACGTCGTATAAAAGATTTTGGCCGCCAGACTTTTCCAGCATGATATCCTGGGCGTGAAAGTGGCCGGTGAAAACAACCTTGACGTTGTAATCGAGAAAATATCGGGATAATGTATTCCGGTTGGATAAAAGGTACGGCGGGAAGTACTTCGCCTGGGTCGGGAAATGCTCCAGGATGCCATGGTGGATCATGGCGATGACGGATTTTTCTTTTTGCATGGCCCGGTCAAGGACCCCCCTCATCCATTCCAGGGTATTCGCGGATAACCGGCCGCCCACCTGAGATTCGTGCCCGGGTTTATTGCGCCGATACAGGTTGCCGTCAAGCGCCAGGAGCCAGAGCCCCGGAACCGGCTCGCAGACGTAACTTAAGGAAGCGGAGTCGCGCTCGATGGCCTCGGCGTAGCCGAAATCGTCGTAAATTATGGGGAAGTCCTCGGGCGCGATGTGGGCGATGGTTTCGGTCCCCTGGTCGTTATAACGGAATGCTTCGTAATTAAGGATGTCGTGATTGCCGGGTATGACGTAAACTTTTTTCCCAGTCGCTTCGATCCGGCGTAGAAAGCCGGCGACTTTTTGATGGTCGAGCAGCTCGCCGTCTTTGGTCAGGTCGCCGCAGACCAGCACGAAGTCCGCCGCGGTTTCCTGTATCGCGTTGACCGCGGATTCCAGGATCTCCGAACTCTCGGCGAGCATTTTCCGGTCTTCGTTCAAGTACCTTTCAAAGGCCGGTCCAACGGTCCCGAGCGATGGGTCGTAATAATGAAAATCGCTGAAGACGATGAATTTGACCGGAGGATAAGGAGCAGCGGGGATTTTCTCCGCGCCGGCCGCGGAACGGCCGCGGGGATGGAGCCCCGTGCATGCGCAACCGGCGATCAACAGGCCCGAAACGATAAGCTGAAGGATTTTTTTGGTCACTTAATCCCGGTATAATACCATGTAATCAAAAATGATGTCCCGGGCTTTCTTCTTCATGTCCATCTTTAATTTTTTGTCTTCGAAAACCTTATCCGTGACCTTCCAAACTTCGCTCCAGTCGGAATCCATGAGTTTCTGCGCCCGGGCCAGGGCGTAGATGATCGCCGCGGTAAAACTTTTCGGAATTTTCTCGGCCGCCTTTTCCAGATAGGGCAGGGCCTTGTCCGGATTGAAATAATCGTCCATGACCGTGAGGTAGCCGAGGCACATGAGCTCAACCGGCGCCAGGTCCTCCATCTTCAGGTCGGTCAAGGTCTTTTTATATTTTAACGCCAGGTAATAGGTGAAGATCTCCGCGTTCTGTTTACCGTCGATGTTCCAGGAAAGGGCGTTGACGAGCGCGGCTTTCTGGTCGAGGGGGACGTCCGGAGCACAAAGGAATTCAGCGAAATCGAGGCTCATCACGCCTTCGGCCTCGGCTTTTTTGACCATATCGACTTCAAGATATGCCGTGTAAAAGGCGGTCGACGTTATCGGCGAATCGGCGCAAACGATCATCGGCATGAACGCGATAAATGCCAGGCTAACGATCAAGAATTTCTTCATCAGGATCTCCTTTCTTTGCCGCGGATTAATTATAGCTAAGAGTAATTGAGCGTCAAGGATATAAAAAAGGATGCGGATCAGGAAAAATACCCATCAGACCGTACCTTACGTACCCGGCGTTTCAACCGGACAAGGACCTTGACTTTAGCCCCGTTGAATAATATAATCAGGCGGAGATTATCGATGGTCAACACGTCGGATATCGGTCAAACCTTTAACCAGGCCAAGGGCTTTATTTCTTCAAACAACCTTATTTTCGTCCTGATCTTATGCGCGGGCGTTTTCTTGACTTACCTGGTGGCCCTGGCGATCGACGCGCTGGCCAGCGTGCTTGAAGAAAAAAGGCCCCGGGCGCTCTGGCTGCTGGACGCCGCCACCCATCCGTTCCTGATGTTCATTTTGAACATCGCGATCGGCGTCGGGCTCGGGTTCGCTTACCTGCCCACCGGTTGGCGCGCGGTGGTGGACCCGTTACCCACGATCATCCTCTTCATCAACCTGCTCTGGTTCGGGTATAATCTCCTGCAGTCCTTCGTCATCAACGTCTTGCGCCGCATGGCGGACCGGATGAAGAAGGCGATCCTCGTCATAGCCATCCTGGTTATGGTGCTCCTCCTCATCGTTCTTTTCTATCAGTCCTACGCCGCCCTGATCACGAGTTCCCTGCTCAGCCTGCTCTTCGCCCTGATCATTCAGAAGATCGTCGCTATGCGCAAGCCCAAACTCGTGGGCAAGGTAGTCATACCGAAGAAAATGGTGATCAGCCACATTTACATCTCCACGGCTGAAACGCACGATAAAGTATCGAGCGCCATCGAGCTGATCAAACAGGCGATGGCCGAGGTTCCCGATATCGGTAAGGATCCTCAGGCGACGCTCAGCGGTTTCGTGCCCGGCGCCTTCGACGTGATGGTGAAGTATTTCATCGAGCGGCCGGAGAAATTCGACGCCAAGAAGAACGACGTGAATATCAATATCGTCAAAAAGCTTAACGAAAACGGGATCAAGATCAGTATGATGTAGCGCGTCGGCCGGACGTCACTCCGCAAAACCGCAGTCGACGGCCTTTATTTCGGTTTGCATATTCCATTCCACGGGCGTGGTGGTTAGATCCAACTTGACCCGTCGCCGTTCACCGGTGGCCAGGGGCCGGGTTTTGTCGGACACCGGGTTTTCGGTCAACACCTGGCAGATGTGACCATCTTTGTTCAGGCAGGTTATCAGGACTTGCGCGAACTTCAGGTTCCGGGTTCCGGTATTCACCAAGTCGAAGGTCAGATAATACTTGCGGACGTTCTGGTCTTCGCGGACCTTAACGTTTTGGATCTTCAGCTTCGCCAGGTATTCCAGGCGCTGCCGGGCCAGTTCGCCGGCGATCTTGCGTTCAGTCTCCCAGTCCCCGAAAATGAACCAAGCGTTATCCTCCCGAACCAGGCGGGTCCAGCCTTCAAGCGTGGCCATTCTCGGCCTAAGCGCCGTGTCGGCCGTAGTCTCCCGGGTAACCTTCCATAAAAAACGCCGATATTTATCCTTAATCGCCTCGGGAACGGTTATGGTCACCGGGATCTGGGCCGAATCTGCGACGATGATAGCTTCGCCGATCTTGAACGAAGTAAGTTTTATACTCACGCGAAATACGGACGATTCCTCCGGTTTGAACGTCAGTTCCTGGATGAATTCTTCCCGGCTCTTCACGGCCCGATCCATGAACGAAAAACGATCATATACCTTTACAAATTCCGCGGCCAGGACCTCCTGCCAGAATTTGACTGCGGCCGAACCGGGTGAGGGCGGTTTGGGGCAGCCGGCAATGACGCCGAGGATCAGAAGGAACGGAATTTTTTTCATGTTTATCATGGGTTTATTTTTCGGACCTGTCGGTTTATAAAATCGGTAATTAATTGATCATAGCGGACGCCCAGGATTTCGGGCACGTTGTCATGGACCGCGCCAATTACCGAGAGACTATCCTTGGGCTCTATCGCCGCGTTCCAAATATACGGAAAATGGCGTTCAAAAACGACGTAATCGTCGGCCAGTCCGTGCATCATGAAAAGGGGACAGCCAATCTCGCTGATCCGCTTCACGTTGTCGAAATCGGCCTGGGCCACGTAATCGCCGGGCAGGTCGACCAAGCCCGCGTCGCGCAAGAGCGCTTCGACCGAGGCCGGGGCGGATTCGAGGATCAGGGCTTTGGGATGTTCTATGTCGGCGGCCAGATGGGTCGCGACGTATGAACCCAGGGACCAGCCGTAATATACGATCGTGTCCGTTCTCGATTTTACATAGTCGAGGGCCGCTTTGCCGTCGTCGTAGAGCGCCTGGCCTGACGGAGAACCTTCGCTTTTGCCATAGCCCTGGTAGTCGAATATGAAAACGTTATAGCCCATGCGCCATAAGTACTCGACCCGTTTCCAGTAGCGGTTAATGTTGGTGCTGTTGCCATGACAGTAGAGGATCGTGATCCCAACTGGGGTTAAGGAATCCGGGCCGGCTGACAGGAAAAAACCATAGATCTTGTTTTCGTTGGATGATGTAAGGGTTATAAATTGAAGTTGTGAATCGGGGACGATATTCACGCAGCCGTAGTCATGAAAAAGGTCATCAGCATCAAGATATTCGCCATTCAGTTTGACCGGTTCAAAGAGGAAGTCGTCCAGGCTGTAAGGCCGCTGGCAGGCGAGGACCGCCAAAACTGCGAAGAATGCGAAAATTTTTATTTTCGGTTTCATGGTCGCTCCCTAAAACTGGTAAGAAACGCCCCAGGCAAATCCGACCGCACCCCGGTTAAAAGGCTTTATTTTATAATCCACGACCCGGTATTTGGTGTCTTCGGTCGGCGCGTACCACTTGCCCTCGAGGTTGAGGCCGAAATGGCCGATATTGAACTCGAAACCGAGGAACGGCGCGATGATAATATAGGGATTTGTATATTGAGCCAGGACATGGCTGCCGAAATATACCGCATGCCGGTCACCCAACAGGTCGTAACGGGCGAAAACTGCGGCCTCGGGAAATGCGCGGATGCTGGACACCTCGTTCAGGTGGTAGAGGGCGTAGATGCTGGCTTCAAAAGCCAGGGCCGGACGCCAGCCGGATTGGAGAAATAAGTGTTTGGTCAAGCCCACGTCGATCCCGATATTGCCCAGGTAGAGCATGGTGGCGTGCAGACCGCAGTGAAAGTCGGTATTATCGTTCAAGCCGTGGCGATAACGAAGGACCGCGTAGGGTATGGGCATGTCTATGCCAAAGACGGACGCGACCGGACCGGCGGAAGATAAGCTCAGACTGCTGTTGCCTTTACCGATCGGACGGACCGACGCTATGGTGCCGCAGCCGGAGCCTAAGAAAATAATGATCATGGATACGACCCCGCAAAATATGCAAATTCTCGATTTAATGATCCCTCCTTTACTATATATACATTTAACTCTATTTAAAAACCGGCGGAAAGTCAAGGATTATTTTTTGCCAGAATGGATTCCCGCCAGAACACGAGTAAACCCTGGCGGTCAAGATATCCAGGATGAATGCTCCAGAGTCTCCTTTATCCCGTTAGAGAAAAACATTGAACATGACCTATAGATCTTTTAAATATCGTTGCATACGTTTATTGAATTAGCGGTAGTTTGATAACCATTTTATTTCTAAAGGGATTAATTTTAACTTTTTAGACAGTCTTTTATGATATTAGCTAATAATTCAATTGAATTTTTTACATTTTTAGATATTCCAATATCTAAATAAACCCTTTCTGGTTCGATGCCTATAATCATTACTTCGCATCCAATACTTTCCTTAAGGAAACGATAGAGCATGGAAAGAGGCATGCGGTGTGTGGAAACATCCTCGTTGAGGATCTTTGACGGGTCGATAATGAAGATCGAGCCTGGTTTATGATCGGCGATCACGGCATCGATTATTAATATGCGGATCGGTTTAAAACGGCGGATATCGCCGGTGAAATTTTCCGGTGCTTCTCTGCCGTTAATGATCTTGATATTGTCTGGAATGGTATTTCCGAATTTTTTTATCAGGGCATCCGCGCATAACGCGCCCGCCGCATCGTCCCCTTTTTGGACGTTCCCGATGCCGAGGATGACGATGTTATCAGATATTTTTAAAAATTCATTTAATTGATCTTTCCAGTTAATATAAAATCCTTAATTGGTTATTTCAAATAAATAAATTTTACGGTTTTATTAAAATTACCCGATTCTATTAAAATAAAATAAATGCCGTTTGATAAATCCGATGGTTTTATGTTAATTTCATTCATTCCAATCCGCGCCCTGCCATTAAAAACATTCTCAACCAATCGACCGGTCACATCGTACAGCTTTAAAGTCACTATGCGCTCATCCGGCGAATTGAATCGTATCCTTAATAAACCTCTCGCCGGGTTCGGATACATGTTTTCTACGAAAAACGGCCGGCTTATCTGCGTCTCATCGCCTTGCGGACCGCCGTCGCTGCCGACTTCCTCGACATAGATCTCGATTCCTGACAAGACGGCGATCGTGCCCGATAATTTCTTGACTTTTATCGTTATTTCGTTGTCCTCCAGGCAGGATTGAGAAATCCAGGCTTCTTCGATTACCTTCTCGCCGGGGTTGACCCAGCAATTGCGGTGCAGGATATCGTCGATATTGAACTGCAGTTTGACCTTGTTCGGTTCCTGATGATAATAAATCCATATTATCTTGTATTTTTCGTGCGGGGAATGGAGGGTAAGATGATACGTCAATTCTGTAGAATCATAATCGAACGTCTGGTAATCCTCGTCGCCCAAGACTTGATAACCGTCGCGGTGGACCAAAACCGGTACCGGGATTTCGGTCCCCATATCCAAACCGTAGGTCGGCGGCGGGTTGTCGACGGGTAAGTTCAGATAGTAGATATAACCCAGGCTTTCCGCCGGGT
>Ga0315279_10006367_pt1 | contig 14912 bp, 20 predicted proteins | sample YL17G06_20_MG_FD_203694 | JGI IMG/M metagenome (GOLD analysis project Ga0315279, IMG submission 203694) | Sediment microbial communities from Yellowstone Lake, YNP, Wyoming, USA - YL17G06_20 | ecosystem: Environmental > Aquatic > Freshwater > Lake > Sediment | place: USA: Wyoming | collected... | reverse complement strand
GTTCTGACAATGCTTTTTCCATTTCTGCTTTAGACCTTTGACTCGGCAAGAAATATTCCGAATCCACATTGTTAGCCCATTTATGCCAGAACGACACGTCTTCCTTCTCCATAGCCCTCAGATTCACTAGCTTGCCTTCAAGCAATCCGAACACCAATTCCAATTAGTCAAGTCGGTTGGGCTATAACTTTTCCGCAAAACCAAAACAACTGGCTTAGAAACCAATATTACAGCTAATCTTAAATCTGCACAGCAATAGAAGACAAACTAGAGGTTGGATTTTGAAACTGGGGACAACATAGACCTCAAACAAAACCTCACCTGTGACGTATCTCAAAAGAGGTGATAGAATTGACTAAAAAACCAACTAGTGTAAAGATAATTGCAGTAGTAACTTTAATTGCTACACTTTTAGTTACTTTAATACTGGGTGTGGCTGAAGTTTTTGTATTATTCCAGTCTGAAATTGCAATATTTACAGCTATAATTTTAGTTACACTTATTCTACAAGGATATGCTTTCATAATATCTATTGCTATGCTTGTTAGTGATTCAAAGTATGTCTGGTATGCTTCAGTAGCATTTTGGATTTCGATAATTGTAGCATTACCTTTCTTTTACTTACCTTCCTTTTACATTGCATTTGGTTCTATTGCTTCAATAGGAGAAGCTGTGTTATTCTCGCCTATGCTATCTAGTATAATATGCTTGTACTTCTTCCTAAAAGAAAAAGTAAAGGATTACTTTCATGTCTAAGTGAGATAATGATAGAGCTATAGACATTGAGAAAAGCCGATAGTGTAAGAAGGCTCTAGTCAAGCTGAAAGAGGAATATGAGAAAGGGAAAACTCCAAAATTCTTTCTTCATTGGTTGTTTACGTTCACGAAAACATTAACATTCTTAGCGCGCGCGCAGCTACAAGAGTGACCTTTTTGTGAGGTCACCATTGAAGACTTCTAAGAATTCGAGTAACGCGCTTTTGTCACATTGCATTGTATAGCCTCATCTTTTGCAGGATGCTTTCTTCGTCAGCAGGTATTTCCTCTGGTTCGAAAGTTTCCAGGAGGTCTATTGTTTCAGTAGTTTCTCTCGTTGGTTTGACGGTGTGTAAGATTTTAAGCAGGCCCATTAGTTTTCCAGATGTCTCGAATTTTTGGCTTAAGAATGCCAATATGTTGCTTTTGAAACTGTTTTTTGCAAGGATTATTGCTATGGCTTCTATTAGTCTCGCGTCTTCTTGAAGCAGTATTGCGGTTGTTATGTATTCAATGCAGAATTTCTTTCCTTGCGACGCCTGGAGACCGAATTCTTTGTATCCGAATCTATTGAGATTGTAGGTTAGGTCTAAATCGGAAAAGTTAGCAGGTTTTGTTTCTGTCTTAATGCTTCTAATTTCTGTTTTTTCTGCGACTTGTTTGATTTCGCTCCAGAAAGCTTGAGGGCAGAAAAACGTGATCTTTTCGCTTAGAGCCTCTTTGAGAGGATTAATTTCGTCTGATGTTATTAAATCGTAAAAATCATCTCTGTCTATGATAAGACTGTTGATTCTCAGGTTATACTTTTTTTGCATTTTCAGCATTTCTTTGTAGAGCTGAAGCGTCTCGTTATGATATTCTGGTGTTTCCCGGAGGAGAAAGAGTAATTCACTTTTGTTGAGTTTGATGTTTTTTGTTGGGTTTATGGAACTGATTGATCTTATTGTGCATGTATCATTGAGGAACTTGTCGATTTCTGTTAGGAATAGCAATTGATCGCTTCTCTTTGTTAGGAAATTCTTTTTTTTCTCTATTTCCATTTCTGCCAGTGTATCTATCAGTAGATAGTTTTGGAAGTTCAGTTTGATATTGGAGGATCGTCCTATGAGGTCCAGGCTGAGCAATCCTTCTTTCTTTAGTTTCTGAAGTTTCTGGTAGATGTTTGCGTAATGTGCAGTGCCGTATTTTTCTCTAATTCTTTTAGTCAGCTGATTAATTGATAGAGAATCGCCTAGATTAGAGGATATTATATCCAGGATTCGAAGTGTAGGTGTATCCATTATTGTTCGCCTCTATTCACATTATAGTCAACTTGCTATATATCTAATTGACTATAACATTATAGTAACAATACTATAATAAGAATCTTGTGGCAACCATCTGCAATTACAGTTTTGACATCGCTTTGGCAATCCAAAATTTGGACTACTGAGTGGTGCCGCAACTAATCATAATTCACTTCTTTCTTGCTTCTGTGTTTCTCGTTAGAGTTATTGTGTATAAGTAATGCTCCCAAAGCAAACAACACGATTAGCGGCCGTTTGCCAATTCTGCACATGCGTATACTGAAAGCCGTTGCACGTGATTCTTTTGATCGGAACTGGTCACTTCAAAGGATACCCTAGGCGTTTAGAGCTCTGATCAATACTGCTGAGTTGTTCGGAGGTCAGTTGACTGATCAGTGGTGGAATGGTCTTCTCTTCTTTTTGACTATGTTTTGCCAATTCACGGATCAGTTCCAGCAAGATATCATTCTTGTTTTTGTCTCCGGCTGTAGTCTGCCTGATTTTGCTGTATTTTTCCATGATGGACTTGTGATCGGCAAGAAGCTCAGAAATTGATGTTTCACCTTTCTTCTCCACTTTCCCAAGAACTGGAAACAGGGCTTCTTCTTCAACAGCGAAATGTAATATCATCCCCTGTTCAAAAGCCTCAAGGAAGTCTTCTTGCAGGTTCGTGGTTCCCTTCAAGTAGCCTGTCGTGCGGTTTTGAAGCAGGTCGAGCATAGCTTTTTCCAGGAGATTTATCTTTATGAAGACTTCAATGTGCTGTTTGTGCAATGATTCCCAAGTATCCAAATTAGCATCCCTCAATTTGTGATTGCTTCTTCTAGGTATAAGACGATTAGGAAATTTGAATACGGATTGCCTTTATTTCTGGTTCAGAATACTTTTTGCAGATGCTATTGCGCGCGGAATCAAACGCTGACCCCTCCTCTCTGTCACCGATCAAATGTAATGCTATATTGTAAGGTTTTATTGATGACCCCTCCCGGTTTCTGTTTTCAAGTTAGTTATAATGTTGCTTTGCGATGTTCTGATGTTGACCTTATCCTCTATTACACATATCCGTTGTAATGTTGCCGCGTGTGTGGCAAGCCTTGAAGAAACAGACGGGCAAGTGTCGAAGAATGTCTAGGCCTGAGAGGCCTACTTTATTATTAATGCGCGTCGTACGGGTAAATCATATATTGAAATATGGGAGAAGAGTATTGGTTCTTCCTAGTAGCTATTACAGTCTGCTCATTGGGAGAATGAAGAAGGTAGCTTCGGTTTGGAAGGTGCCAAGAAAGACGAAGAAGACAAAAAGCGCAGGGTCAGGTTTTGTCCACGATGTGGGTCAACTGAAATTTATTGGGCTCGTGGATTACCGCAGCTGTGGTCTATCTGGGAATGTAGACACTGCGGCTACTATGGCGCATTCATAATAGAAGACGGCAAAATGTCCAAAAAACTCCAAGAAGAATACGCAAAAAAACATCTCCACAAAGACGAACCGCAAACCTAAAGCATACACGTGCTCAGACAGGTTCAGCACCCGCCCTTTTGCAATTAAGTGTCCATTCCCCAAAGAAAGCTTAATATGACGTGTGAACTGCGGACTAATTCCAGGGCCCGCGAGAATCGTGTGTGTTTGGGGGTAAAGTTTTATCCAAACCAAACCAAACTGACGACGACGGTGAGCTGCTTCTGATAAAAGACGGTTGTTATCAGGGCAGTATACAGGATTCAGGATATACAGGCAGTCTTATTGCAAAAAGGGGTTATTACGGGAAATCAAGTCATAGTAGGGTAGGGATATAGGTAGTATCGGAATCGAGTATACGGCTGGAGTTCGGAGAATAAAACCATAATGAGGCGTAGGCATAGGAGGAAATGAGCACATGTCACGGGAAGAAGGATATCGCTAAGAACGACAAGATCTTTGTGGTCTCAGATTTTCAGCTTGGCGACAAGTTCCTGTATGTTCTCAAACACGCTTTCAGGAACTGGAATTCTTCTCTCAGTAATTGGAGGCGGTGGCATTTTCACTTTTCCCTCTGGGATTCTTTTCGCAGTCTTCCTCCTTTTCATTCTAGGTTTTCCCACCCATTTCTTCTTTATTTCATTGCGCGCGCGTACTGGCAACATAAGACCTTATAAATGGTATTTAAGCATCCGCTACGCTATAAGAAATGGTGTCTCATGCCGAAGACTAAAGCCATAATAAACATTCAAAACGTCGTTGCCGTTGCCACCTTGAACCAGAAAGTTGACTTAAACGCGGTCGTGAAGAGTTATCCTGGAGTTGAATACCACCCAGAGGAATTTCCCGGACTGGTGTTTAGGCTTAAGAGACCGAAGACAACCACGCTGATTTTCAATTCTGGAAAAATGGTCTGTACAGGCGCCAAATCAGAGCAGGAAGCACGCAGGGCCGTTATGAACGTTGTTAAAGAGCTGAAGAAGGGCGGAATAATCATCATCAGTAGGCCGGACTTGAAGGTTGTGAACATGGTTGCTTCTGCAAGCTTGGGCGGAAGGGTAGAGTTGGAACTAGCAGTGAGCGCCCTTGGAAAAAGCATGTATGAGCCGGAGCAGTTTCCAGGCTTGATCTACAGGATGGACGAGCCTAAGGTGGTCATACTGATATTCGCAAGCGGGAACCTTGTTTGCACAGGGGCAAAGAAAGAACAGGACGTTTATGACGCAGTGCACAAGCTTCAAGAAAGGTTGGAGGAACTAAACCTCATATTCTACGAATAAGCATTCATAGTTAATCGCCTTTCGCCTTCGTTTGCGCGCGCTATTTTCTGTAATATAGTATGAGGAAGAGGGAAGTAGAGCTTTTTCTGTTAAACTATGCCACTCTCGAACACGAAGCAGAGGGAAATCTTGTGGCACCGTTATTGATGCTAACAAGAACTCTGTCACCAGTACTAGACACGCGCGCGCTACCTATCAGAAGGTTTATGAAGTTTACAATGTACCTACCATAGGTCTTAATGCAGATACAAGAGATGCAAATTGAAGTCAATCAGTTTTTAGAGTCTTTGAATGTCGACATGCGAGTTGTCATTGTTACAAATTGTCGGGACGACATAGCAAAGGCTATCGGACTATATATTAACGGCACGATTCCTGTAGTGAATCTGAAAGTCAATGTAGCTTTCGGGAACGTTTTCGTAAACAAGGATTATTTGAACAGAACTCTAACCTATGATGAACAAAGGTTCATGTTGGCACATGAAACTTCCCACATCTATCTTAATCATGTTGTACCTCGTACAATTGACAGATTCATCGATGAACTCACAAGAAACTGCAAAAGCGATGTTCACGCCTTCCTAAAGGGGGTACAAGTGTTTTTGTATCTACTCAATATCCCTCCCCCTTTGTCTGTCATCGCTAAAGAGCAAGAAATAGCTGCCGATGTCAGAGCGATATCTCTAACAGGAAATGAGAATGCTGCTATCAGTTGTTTAACCAAACTTGTTAATGGAAATCTAAATGACTACTCCCATACTTGGGAAGCACTCGGTGTCAAAATGCCTGTTATGACTATGAAAGAACGTATCCAGGAGACACAGCGAAGATTATCCAGTCTATGTCAATATGTCTCCAAACCAATTCATGTCTGAAATCATCCGAAATTTAGCGCGCGCAATATCTACTCAAGCGATTTGAAAAAAGAATACAGAAACTGAAAGAAAACCAATCTCAGATTAGAGCTGTTGGCTTAATCTAGAATCGACTTCTTCTTGGGGGTCCTCTCTTCGCGTAACACTCTCGGCAGTATACGGGTCTGCTTTCATCAGGCTTGAAAGGTACTTCACATTCTTTTTTACATTCAGCGCAAACTGCCTTGTGCATCTCTTTTCTTTCATATGTCAAATCTCTCAACTCCTTCACGGTTGCTGTGCAAAAATCACTTCTCACACGCTTCATCCACCTTTCCCATCCCTGCTTATAAACAACATGTCCAGAATCATGAAGTCGAGACGTGTAGAAATCAAATTCGCACGCGTTCCACTTTGCTGCAATGAGGAATGTGCAAACGAAGGGGATAGGATGAAGTTTTCATTCGTAGAATATGAGTTCTTGTTAGCGCGCGCTAGAGGGGTCACTTGCGACATGGCGTACTCCGAAACTCCTTCTTTCCTGAGAACTCTAGCGTCTTGCCCTTCGGAGGAGGCCGATAGTGTCTTTCACGTTCTTTCTTATAGTTCATGGTACAGCGCTCACGCTACCTTCCAAAAGAAAAATGTCAGAATTTCTTGGAAAAGTGGAAAAGTCATTTATGCCGGATTAACCAGACAGCTACAGCACCTATGATGATAATTACACGTCAGTATGAGCGGGGGTTTCAGTTCATTCTGTTTCCCCGAGATGACTTCAAATTGCATTCTGAGGTGCCGATAGACTTCCTTGTTTTCTCTGAAACTGTGCCACTCTCGAACATGCCTCAGAGAAAAAAGAATGGAGAACAACCAGCTTTAATTCTTGCGCATAAAATCCTAAATCTGTAGCGATCTATGCGGACATATACTGGCTTTGAATCCAGTAGGTTAATATGCCACGCTGCCGGCTCTAGTGGAATAAGCAAGATTTTTGCCCATGAAATTGTGAAATCGGACTATTCCGTTTTTGCTTTTGGCATATTCTGCTATAGAAGAGTTTGAGGTGAAAAACATGCAAGACAGAAAAGAAATGGAAGAACAAATGAGCGCGTTTGCGCGGATAGAGATTTGGACACATCGGTCTAAAGCGCAAGAAATGCTATAATAGTAAATTCCCCACCTTTTTGTTCCATGAAATAGCGCGCTAAAGTTTTATCGCGCGCGCTCAGGATACACCTATGGACATTAATGGAACAGGAAGGATATGTCATGATATACTATAGATAGATGTTATCGAAATCGAGTATGCACCATGCATCATCCGGCACGCTAGACTAGTTATTCAGATTACTTTGCAGTGGACATCGCTCAGCGTGCGCTCAAGGATATCACAAGCTGAAGGAGGAGAGTCTGTTCGAGTTTTGAACAGTTGTACAAAAACGTAGAGTAAAGAGCATGTTTTTTCAATAGTTCTTCATAAGTGTGACGAAACGGTAGAACTCCCTTCTCCTTTCTCCCTCTGCCCTTTTCTCCACAAAGCGCACGTTCGTGATGAACAACGCTTAAGTTGTTTGATGTCAATTAAGAAAGTAATTCCGAGTTGTTGAAAGCATGAAAATGAGAATGATAAAAGTGCGCCCTGAATTCTTCATAGAAACATTGCAGGGAAGAGCATCTTTCACTTCCAACCTGCCAGACAATATTGAACTGTTAGATATTAAGTATGACTTTTTTTCCAAGCAAGTATTAGTAATCATAAGAAGCGACGATTTTGAAGATGTTGTAGAATCCTATCCGCCTCCAGAATTCACTGTCATCTATAGCACAAACCCCAAAGCCGAATTTCAGCAGGCAACAAACGTCAAAACTGAATTTAAGCCTACAGAGAAAACGCCGGTTCAGCTAAGTCGAGACACAAGCGCAATAGAAAAAGAATTCAGCCCAGAGCAGCGCAGTTTGCTGAGTTTCACAGTAGACGGAGAATACGTCACAATAAAGCCAAACCAATACTTGAAGGATGAGTGGGATGAAATTAACGATACTGTGAGAAGTTTAGGTGGTAAATGGACGAAAGGCAACAACTTCAGCTATTGGGCAATTCGACGAACTTAGCAAGCACAAAGCAAAGTACACAAGACTAGTTTCTTTAGCTGACCAACTAGCCTTTTTTCATCATTCATAGAACTTACGAGATATCCTTTTACCCCCAACGCAACCGCAACTATTTTTTATCTTTCGAATGTTTTGCTGGAAGCGAAACTTGCTTTTTCTCTTTTCTTTTCAGTTCTTTCTCTCGCTGTAATTTTTTGTGCTGCTCTAAACCTGCAGCTTTCTTTTCTTTTCTTGACAAAAACTCATCAACCTTGGCAGGCAATAGAAGCATTACGCATTTTAAAGCGTTGTCCTTTTGTCTACACCTGAAGGGCGTATACTCGATTCCGATACTACCTATATCCCTACCCTATTATGCCTTGAATTCCGCTATATCCCCTCTTTTGCAGATACCAAGCTACTATGCTCTGAATCGTGTATACTGCCTTTCAGTAGCCTCTTCCTGAAGCTACAACCACGTAAAAAGTTTGGTTTGGGGTAGAGTTTTATCCCAAACCCCAAATCAAACCAACCAACAATAGGTGATGTTGCGGAAAAGTATTAGCTGAACCAGTTCCATAAACTTGAATGGGTGTTCATAATTGCTTGAAGGCAAGAAGGTGAAGACTATGGAAAGGAAGCCACTTGTCGGTGAAAGGATTTTGCTTAGACGTTTTAGCAAGAGGGACTTACCGCATATTCAACGATGGTCGGCTGATGCTGAACTTAGAAAGCTTATCGGGGAAGTCGCGCCTATGAGCGAGGCTGAGGGAGAGAGGTTCTACAAGGAGCTACGAGCTGACAAAGATCGAGTTTGGTTTGTGATTGTTCTTAAGCGAAATGGTCGGGTGATAGGAGAGGCTGGATTGTTGAGAATGTTCAGACCTTGGCGAAATACGGACATGACCATCATAATTGGGGAGAAGGACGCTTGGGGAAAGGGATATGGAACTGAGGCGGGTCATCTGCTCCTTGACTATGCCTTCAATCGGCTAGGCTTTCATAGAATTTCGATTGGGGTGGTGGGTTTCAATAAGAGAGCGCTGAGATTTTGGGAAAGTCTTGGTTTCGAGAAGGAGGGCGTTGAAAGGGACGAATACTTTTATGACAATAAGTATAGTGATGGCATTATGATGAGCATTCTTGAGAACGAATTCAGAAAGAACATAGAAAACCGTCCTACTTGTTAACTGCCTGCTCTTTCGCTTATGATTCCCAAGAGGAATGTGATTATCCCTGCACCAGCTATCATGACGCTTTTTCGCACATCCCCAAAACTGGTTTCGGAATACCTCTATACTCTGGCATCTGGCCGTATACAGCGAATATCACCACGAAGAGTCCTGCAAACGCTATTATCAAGCCAAGCATATTCAAGCCTCAGACACCCAAGAGATGCCCTCTTTCTAGAGCGCGCGCTGAAGTTTTATCCGACCAACCAAAACCACTACCACCAGAAAGCAATTGGCCATTTGCTTTCTCAATCACTCAACTCCACTACCTATACCCTGTACCTACCCATACAACACACACTGACGTGACGTGAGTGTGAGAAGCGCGCGCTGCTTACGCTGGTTTTGTGGACACTATTGCCCATCTCTCCGCGATCCAGCTGAAACCATCACCCCTTCGCTCGACTTTGAATCCCTCAAGTATTCTCTCCCACCCTGCTTTGTTCATATAGCTGTAGAAACCTCTGGCCGCGCTAAGGTATGCCCGTCCTTTTGGCTTGAGGACACGCTTGATTTCGTTGACGGCTGCCTCGCGGTATTGTGGCGACATCGAACACAGTAGTCCATTGGCAAGAACGAAGTCAACTGACCCATCTTTTATGAAGCTCAGGTCAGAGGCAGATGAAACACGTGCTTCAATGTTGTGGTAGCCGCGTTTATCCGCTTTCTTTTCCAGCGCTCTAATAGCCTTTTCATCTGAGTCAACTGCGTAGATCCTTCCTTCAGGACCAACGCATTCGGCTAAACCGAGTGAATAGAAACCAGGTCCACAGCCAAGGTCAGCAACCGCTTGACCTTCTACGACATAGGAACAGAAACCGTGTGGGTTATCAAACAGCCTTCTGAATACGTTATCATGCACAAAGAGCGGAAAATGCTTGTCTCGTTTCTCTTCGTTCGTAACCACTATCTCACCCCACCTTACATCCTGATCCCTATTTGCTCTGTTGAATAAGTCAATCCTGATTAGCTTATTCGGCATTTAATAGTTGTCTAGCCATAACCCTTCTGCAGCGTCTTGATAGAAACACATTTCTCAGCGCGCTTCTGGGTTGAAGAAGGGCGCGCTCGGTTGAGGGATCATGGCCCACTTTTCCCATGAAATTTATTCAGCAGTTAGAACACAATAAGCTTAATTAATCAAAATTCTTCTTTACTCAGCACGGCGCCACGTAGATAGCCCTGGTAGTATAGTCCGGTCACAGACGTAGCATTTAAGACGCTGCCGGAATAGTATATGCGGCTGTCGCCCGCAGGACCCGGGTCCGAATCCCGGCCAGGGCGCCATATCCCGTTGACTATGCTGTTTTGTCTTCTTCTTGGACTAGGCGCTTCAGTTTTTTCTCCATCTTCAATTCGTAAGCGTGTTCTTTCACTGGTGGGGGTAATGCCTTTTTTTGAAAAAGTAGGTTTGGAGCTACTATGCGTCTTTCTCCTTTCTTGACTTTTGTTTTTTCTCCGTTGACCGTGTCTTCGAATGCTTCAGAAGCCTCGACAATCCAGTTTCCTCGGCTTTTTGTCAGGATTTTGACCTTGTGTTTTCCCTTATAATAGCGAATGTCCTCAGGCATAATCGTTCCCACAAACATGTTCACGTGGGAATGAATATAAAATACGCGCCATTCGCACAGATACAGCAGCTTGAGTCTAACGCGGAAAACATAAGAGCTTCTTCCAGCCATCATTTCAGAGACGGAAGTTGACTTTGTCCTCTTTGCATAATTCTTACTCGGATACTTGGTTGCATGAAATCCTAAGGAATACTGGCGTTAAGCCTGATGAGGTTCCTACCGTCACGGCTAGAGCTTCGAAGAGCGGTCTGTGCGTCATCTGCAAAGGATCAAGACTTCTCTGTGGCAAAACACGTTGTCCAATCATAGTGAAGGTCAACTACTATCTGCGAAGCGTTCCACTGATGAGCAGCGAAAACATAGCCGGAGCCTCTCCCCCAAGTGTTTTTATAGGCAGAATTGGCTATCCGAACGTCTACGCTGGACCACTTGTTCCTCCAATCCATGAAGACACGAGCCTCTATGATCTGCCTGAATTATGGTTTGGAAAATCAATAGACGAGATAGTCGCCTTCCGCTCAATGCTAATTCGGGGCACACATCGAGTTCACGTGCAGCAATTCGAAGAGGCAGGAAAAATAATCGAGAAAACCCGAGAATTAGCATTGGCTGTCAAGCCTGTAGATGTCGAACTCATGCTGACTAAGAAGCCTCACGGTTCCATATTTCTAAGCGACGACATCCAGCCATTTGGACCGTCAGCACCGATTCGAGACCTGAAGGTCAGCAACACGAGCTGGGATCATCAGATTGAAAAGGCCTACGGCGACACTGATTTGAAAGCGGTCCCAGCTGTACTCGACCTGTACGGTAAAGGCGTGTTCGAAACAAGAATTCAGAAGGCCTTCAGTGTCGGTGCCTTCGGCCTAGAAGAAAACCGACGACTAGTGCCCACACGCTGGAGCATCACAGCTGTAGACGACATCATTTCAAAAAGCCTCATGGAGCAGGTCAAACAGTTCCCAGAAATAAACGAGTACAGAATCTACGAGTCGAAATATTTGGATAACGTGTTCGAAGTTTTAATGCTGCCTAGAGCATGGAGTTACGAAGCTATCGAGGCTTGGTATCCAGGCACAGTTTGGAACCCTGACGGCAAACAGGTTGTGATGTTTTCAGATTGGGAAGGTTATGACCGAAGAACGACGTACGCACAAATCGGGGGTTGTTACTACGCTGCTCGTCTAGCCGTTTGTGAACAACTAGTTAAAGAGAGAAGGCAAGCGACAGTCATTGTTCTACGCGAGGCTCATTCAGGCTATATCATGCCCGTTGGAGTCTGGCAAGTCAGAGAGAACGTGAGAAACGCCATGCGACAAAAACCCTTAATGTACAACACATTGAACGAAATGCTGGGAAGAATCAGCAGTCAATTCAACATCCCTCTTGAAGGCTGGATAAAAGAAAGCCACCACATACGCAACTCACTATTCCAAAAACGAATCACAGATTTCCTGTTTAAGCAAGCATGAGCCGCCGATGCAACGAGCGTTACCGAGGAACTGTGGCGCAGAAGCGACTACTCGTCTACCTAATGAACTTTGCTGGGTGCCTCTTGAACCTCTTCTTACAGGCTAAACTACAGAAATGATAGGTTTCCCCATCATGCGTGATTTTGAATTTAGCCGTCTTGTCATCCATTATTACGCCGCAAACAGGATCCTTAGGCATTAACCTCTCTTAACCTCATTGTAGAGTTGCTTGTTCTGCCTATTATGAATAACGGTGAAATTGCTCAGAGAAAACAGACTGATAGAAATTATTGATTTCTATCAGCTAGCAGATCAAGGTTTTATGCTGCTCATGCTGTTCAGCAACAAGGAGCAGTAGGCTATTGAGCCTGTGGATTCAATCAATATTTGAAGTAACGATTTGTGATTCTGAGAATTTAAGAACAAAAAATCCCAATTCGCTATCAATCTGTATGTCCAAGAGAAAAAAACAGAGAGCTAAGCACTATGTTTGCGACCTTCCGTTGAGAAAAAGGAGCACTGTAGCCTGCAAGAAGACGAAACCCAACAAGCATTGTGCGAAGTTCTGGCTTTTCAGCACCAGATGCCCACACCTAGCCACATCTCATGCCTAACACCAGTGGCAAAATAGCACACGCCGAAGCTCATTAACACTCTTTGTCTCCTTCTGTAGCCTAACTGGTCATTCCAGAGGTATGTTATGGCTTCAAAGCCCTTTTTCATATGCTCCTTCAACTGCGACTGTCAGTTCCCTAAATTCGCAAAAGTGTTTCAGATGCTTAGCGCGCTAATGCGGAACACTTAAGCCACTGAGGACGATAATCATATCATCACAAAGGCAGAAAAAGGAGAATGGCAATGAGCCCACGAAAAAGAAGCCCGAGAAATGCCAAGAGCAAACGTGGCAGAGGCGTTGAGAACTGCCCAGTTGAGACTGGAAAAGAATACGAAGTGGATATAACCGAAACAAGCCCTCAAGGGGAAGGCATAGCCAGAATCAAGGGTTTCCTAGTTTTCGTTCCTAACGCAAAGCCCAGAGACCATTTAAAAATCAAAATCACGACATCAGGACCTGTAGCCGCAGGAGCAGAAATAGTCACTAGCACTTAAACACTCTTTTCAGCTCGACCGATTTCACACCCGCACGCTCAACTCTCATCACTGGTCATTCCAAAAGTGCAAGCAGTTGTTACACATGATTTAGCGCGCGCGTTTCACACTCGTATTTAACGAGACAGTCGTCAATCATATTTTGAAAAGAGAAGAGTACGCGTTGCCTCCGAGGTTTTAGTTATTCTTACTCTCTTCCGCTATTAGCTTCTGTACCTGTCGCTCAATGTCATCTCTGATCTCTCTTACTTTCTCGATTGGCTTTCCCTTCGGGTCTTCGAGTTTCCAATCAATTGTTGGTTTGAAGAATGGCCCGGGGCAAATTCCATTGTCATTGCAGCCCATGGTAACAATCAAATCAGCGTCTTGGGCCATCTGGAAAGTGAGCAGCTTTGGTTTATTCATTGATATGTCGATGCCCTTCTCTTTCAAGGCTTTCACTACTATTGGGTTGACTTTGTTTGCTGGCTTGTTGCCAGCGCTAGAAACTGCGAATTTGTCCTTTCCGTATTTGTTGGCGAAGGCCTCTGCCATCTGGCTTCTGCCAGTATTCTCAACACAAACAAAAAGAATTTTCCTCATGGTCTCTCTACGCTTTGTTTGCAACGTGCTTGCCCTTCAATTGCTCATGCTCTTTTTCAACTTTCTTTTTCATGACCTCGAAATAACCGTCAGCATCTACAAGGTTCTCTTTGTCTGATTCAAAATCTGTTAGCTCGATCTTCACAAACCAGCCTTTACCGTACGGATCTGAATTAGCAAGATCAGGCGAATTCACCAATTCGTTGTTGACTTCAGCCACCGACCCTGAAACAGGCGATATGACGTCCAGAGCAGCCTTCACCGATTCAAAAGACCCGGCTTCACCGAACTGTTCAATCTTGGTGCTGATTTGTGGGAGGGAAACAAAGATTATGTCACTCAAATGATTTTGCAGGTAGGACGTTATGCCGACTGTGGCTATCTTGTTGTCAATTCTGGCCCAAAAGTCATTTTCATTGTAGAAGAACCCTTTTGGAACTGTGAACGTCCATTTGTCAACCTTCAGCTCTAGATATTCCATGCATTTTCACCTTGAAAGCTGATCGACGAGTGCAGCTACTTCTTCAGCTATCTTAGCAACTAGCTTCTCACCCTCTTCACCAAGGTCAGTTCGCGACTGTGGTTTCAGCCTGTACTTCGCGATCATCTGCGGCATAAACACTTTAGCTCTCATCATGCCTTTATTCTTGGAAATGATTTTGGTGGCGCACCTTTCCACGCAACCATCAAGTATGATAGAAGGATACTTCTGTAATAGGCTCTTGTATTCTCCAACTCCAGCACTCAAAGAAGGAATACATATCAGAACCGTCTTTCCAGGTCTTAATTCATCGGCTACCTTGTATGCCACTTGCCTCGCTACTGTCCCAAGGGCTTTGCCCATGCCGGTGCAAGCTACTATGGCGACTTTCTTATCTTCCACTCTCTTTCACCCCTGTGAGTATTTCATCGACCTTCTTCGCGGCCAGTTCTCCCACTATTTCCGCAAGCTTCATTCCTTTAGGCCCAAGCTTAGCTCTCGACTCAGGCTGCAGGTCCTCGTGTTCTTTGAGGACGTCTTCAACGTTTATGATGGCTTTGATCTGCCCTTTCGCTTCATTGACTATCTTCTCGCCGCATCTTTCTCTACAGCCATCGATGACCAATACGGGGTTCTCTTTCGCAAAGGTTACGTCCTCCTGAACACCGCCTATCAGCGCTGGAGTACACAGCAAAACAGTCTTGTCTGGTCTGAGCTTTTCCAGAACGTGATATCCCG
>Ga0315279_10006366_pt1 | contig 14912 bp, 15 predicted proteins | sample YL17G06_20_MG_FD_203694 | JGI IMG/M metagenome (GOLD analysis project Ga0315279, IMG submission 203694) | Sediment microbial communities from Yellowstone Lake, YNP, Wyoming, USA - YL17G06_20 | ecosystem: Environmental > Aquatic > Freshwater > Lake > Sediment | place: USA: Wyoming | collected... | reverse complement strand
ATCGCTCCATTGCCTCCGTCGCATGACGATGTCGATCTCCTGCCCGAACAGAGGATGAAATGGGTGGGTAACGCGGACAGGTGCGGTCAGCTCACCTGCGCGGCATGCAGTTGGTCTATTGGGCGAAAACGCGCTTCATCAACTCGGCCCACGAATAGTTCCGGGGCCGGCAGCTGTCTTTCTCTTTTTCATTTGCGGTGTCGGCAGTGAGGATCTGCTTCGTTGCGGGACAGCAGGGATGAGGCAGGAGGCGACCCAATCGGCTTTCGGCGCAATATTCTCCGTGCTGGCTTGTCCTCACGATTGCGGCAGTGCTTGGCCGTGGGCCGCTTGATTGTTGGCGCAAGTGGAGGCTCGATGCAGCTCACCAGGAACGTGTCACTGTTCCGGTTGCTCACCACGACGCTCGAAGAGGTCTTCGCAAATCGTGGCGAGTACGAGGAACTCGGTGTTGTTAGCTACGAGTTGCTTCCGCACCTGAACAGATTCAAGCCGCCGTTTCTGGAGACAGTTCGGCGTTATTCCGAACGAGTGGCTCATGATGTCATCGCGATTGCTGACGGCGCTGCCGTGCTGCACACGAGCACGAGAGGCAATGACTACAGGTGCGTCGGGCAGGCGGTGGGGTTTCGCAATGGAGTCATGGCCCCGATCGAGGGGGCGGCATAACAAGCTGCTGCAGCCGACGAATGGCATCGTGGAAGGCATGTCAATAGATAGGAGCTCGCGCGGCCTTCATCCAATTAGCGAGGCCAGCTTGGCAGTGTATCCAAATGCGCGGGCAGCCCGAAGCGTGATAAAATGCTCATGATAAGACATTTGGACAGAAAGCCGTAGGAGCAGCGATGTGATGCACCGCTTTCACCGTTAGTGTATCTGTTTATATAGACTTCAAAGCTGGGCATCTCCCATCGAGCCATGAACGATCTGCAGATCGACTACGACTGCGTTGCCGAAATCTACGACCTCTATGTGACGGCCGACTACGACGTTCCCTTCTTCCTGTCGGAAGCTGTGAACGTGGACGCGCCGGTTCTCGAACTCACCTCGGGCACTGGCCGGCTCTCTCTTCCGTTAATCCAGGCGGGGATTCGACTGACCTGCGTGGACGCGTCCGAGGGCATGCTTGATGTCTTGTCTCGAAAGTTGAAGGAACGTGGTCTTCACGCTGACGTGCGATGTGCAAACATCTGTCAGCTTCGGCTTCCGACATCGTTCCAGCTTGCCATTCTGCCGTTCCAGTCTTTCATGGAGATCGTCGGCGAGGAGCGTCAGCGTCAGGCGCTCTCGGCCGTTTTCGCGTGCCTGTCGCCGGGCGGACGCTTCATTTGCACCCTCCACAATCCCGCCGTACGTCGAATCCAGGTTGATGGCGTCTTGCGCATTGTCGGGCGGTTCCCAACGAGGGATGGAACACTTGTCGTTTCGGGCTTTGAACAGGGCGGGCACCCGGTCGTTACGCGCCTGCAGTTCTTCGAGTTCTTCGGCCATGACGGCCACTCGCGATCGAAGCTGTTGTGGCCGATGGAGTTCGCGCTCGTCGAAAAGGATCAATTCGAGTTGATGGCGCGAGACGCCGGATTCCGTGTTCTCCAACTCTATGGAAACTACGATCGCTCCCCATTCGATGCGATCCGGAGCACATTGATGATCTGGGTACTCCAGAAGGCAGACGCCCAACCTCCCGCTCCAGCGGTCGCGCCGCATGCGGCACGCCGCTGAGCGGGGCCGTTGGGCCGCCCATCTTGAGGTGATGCAGCGAATATGAAACGTCGAGTGCTGGTTTCGATCACGTTGCCACTGACCGTCCTGCTCGTCTGGGTCTGCTGGATTGCCGTCAGCTCGTACGTGCGCGGACCGAGGCTGGTCGCGGCGCATAGGACAAACAAGCTGCCGTTTTGGAGCTCGGCTCTCCCAGGATGCGTTCGTTCCAGGTCCCAATATCGGGCCTTATGTCGACTTTGGGCTGTGGACCTCGCCTGGCTACGGCTGGTAAAGCAAAACAATATTGTAGGATACTGGATTTTTGCACACTTCCAGCAGTGAAGCGGATGATGTTCCTGCTCACCAAAAATAAGGGCCGTCCATATCCGGTATTGCCGAGGCAATCGGAGGGGGTCTTGAAGGGAGGCCGAGGCATTCAAGGAGCTTCCGGATGGCATCGGGCGGATGGATCGCTGCAATAATCCTCATGCGCCTGCCGCAGCGGGGATACTGCAAAACGTCAATCGAAAAAACGCGCTTCATCAATTCGGGCGGATTTTTCCCACCTCTGGGACGGTGCGGACCGTCACATTGAGGAAAGCAGCGATTTCTTTCCAGGACTGGAGCGCCTTCCGCTCCGGACCCGGGGCTTGCACCTGGTGGGTTTCCGTTTACATGCCGCCGCGCAATGTCATCCCGCCAAATTGGCAATTGACAGAGGCATTGTGCTTCACGCGGACGCTCGTTTGCAGGTTTTGGGGACACCATATCTCTGTCGGATTTTCCATCAGGATCTGAATGATTTCGAGTCTAGCCCGTCGATCTTCTCGATCCTGTTATCCTGTCTTGCATCTTCCCGCCCGTGCAGGTGACGGACCGACCACCGTTCGCAGAGGCCGCATGCGGGGCATTCCAACGGATGACAGCCTGCGGTTCTCGCAAGCATCGAGGCCATCAGCTCATCCAACGAACGATTGTCAAGCCGGACAGGATACATGCCGCGGGCAGATGAAAATCCCAGCAGCAAATCGACGATATCGCCGTCGTAGCGACGTGCGTTGAACGCCTCCACTGTGCGCAGGAAATCGGTTTGGGGCAACTCACGCCCCCCCAGCTTGAACAGGTTGATCCCGGCAGCGAGGTATCGATCCATCTCTTCGGGCCGGATCCACGGACTCCTGACGTACATGGCCTGGTCCGCCTGGCGGATCTGGTCGCATAACCTTCCCAGGAAGTCGCAGGGCACCTCGTCACCGGGCCCATCCACAGCGTGGGATTCGTAATCGTAATGTATGGCCCGGAACGGGCACTGAAGAAGACAAAACGAATTAACCAGCGCGGAAAGATCCAGGCCGATCTGCCTGCGTAAAAGCTCAACCTTGCGCAGGTCGCGGTTGAGGGATTCCGGAATGCAGACCCGGTCCACCGCAGGGTATTTTTCGAGCAAACGCGCAGCCACCGGAGACTGAATCGCCGCAATAGTCGAGATTGTGACCCTGGCATCCAGACCATCGAACAGATCAAGGAACGTCGGCAAGGCAACCGTAAACCTGTGCACCCCGATCCCGGCCAGGTCCTCGAGAAAAGACCGGAGCGATGCGCGCCCTTCGGGCGTGTATTCGCGATTTGCCAGACTCGAAAAATTGAGCGTGTAGTTGAATTCGATCCCGGCGTTTGCCGCACAATCGACATACTCTATGAATCGATCTCTGGATACCACCGGCAATACCGATCCCAGCCGGCCGGAGCCATACGGAGAGGGATTCAGATTCCCATAAACTTCGCGGACGGGCATTTCCAAACGGGTGTTTGCCACGGCGATGGCCGACAGCGACTCGGATCTGAAATCTGCGGGGAGTGCAAAGCCGGGCATCACGCCCCGCCTCCGTTCTTCCAGGCGGTCCATAGGGTCCATTGTTCCCAACGCCAGCTCTTGGGGTCCACTTCACGATACGCCGCGTCGATGAGCGCCGCTCGTGCATCGGCGTCGATGCCCGCCAGCATGGCGTCCGTGTTGACCGGGATCTTCAGCCAATCTCGGTAAGCACGATAGCTCAGACGCGCGCGAACTGCATGTCGCTCGGGCGTCAGATCCGCTTCCCGAAGCATGTCGTCTACTTGCAGGGCGTTCGGGACCGGCTTCCCGGGAGGCGGCGGCACGGTGCGCTGTTCGGACAGGATCGCGGCGAGGCGGAGGAGCAGGGGGTCGTCTCCTCCGCCCGGCTTGTCCGCTTCGCCAAGGTACAGGGAAGGAATGTTGAAGCAGAGTGCGCCGCCGGGTTTCAGGAGGCGGCTGCAGCGGCGGAAGAGATCCTGCAGCGGGTCGAGTTGCCAAATCCCGGCGCCGCACAGGATGCGGTCCCAGCCAGCAGGATCGTCGGGCATTTTGGCGGTCCAGGACAGTCGCGCGTCCCGAATGCGGTTTTCGCCGGCGGCTCTCATGGCGGCTGCAGGCTCGACGCATAATATCATGCCGGTCGCGTCGAGAAAGGGAAGAGCGGCCTCGGCGGTGCGGCCTGTCCCGGCGGCAAAGTCGAGAATGCGGGACCCCGGTGCGATGCAGGCACGCGCCGCGAGATTTCGGTTCGCACTGCGATAACGCGCGTAGCGGCTGCAAAACTCCTCGAAATACCGAGCTGTGTCCGGGTGATCCCAGCCGATGGCTGCGCTCATGCCGGATCCTCCGTCGTTGGACGCTCGTGCGGGATTCCCATCCGGCGCAGGTTGTGTTGGGCCTTGAATTCCAGGCAGGCTCGGATCATTCGGCGCGAATCGTCGCCGTACCGGAAAAAGTCCAGATCCAGGGTGTGATCGTCAGCATAGGATCGGCAGAATTCATCAAAGTTGTCCGGATCAGGACGTGGCGCGCAGGGGCCGTACTCCTCCCGGAGCCACCAGTCCGTAAATCCGTACTGCATGTGATACTGTTCGTAAATCGGCGTCGTGGGCATGGGGATCAGCACGCCCGACGGGCTGAAGAAATCCACCAGCGGCGCGATCCGCTCCATGAAACGGAGCGTGCGCTCGAGGGCTTGCGGAGTTTCCTGCGGAAACCCGAACATGAAATTGCACGAAGTTCTGAGCCCCGCGTCCTTCGCCATCTCCAGGGCCCGGACCACATGATCGGTCCGGATCCCCTTCCGGATTGTGCGAAGGGTGTCGTCGTCGCCGCTCTCCACGCCGAAATTCAGTTGTACGAGCCCGGCCGCCTTCATGGCCGCGAGGAGTTCGGGCCTGACCATCGTGACTCTTGTTGTCGCGCTCCACAGGGGGGAGAACGGCAGATCCCGCTGCATCGCAGCGCAAAGGTCCATCAGGCGGCCCGGGTCGGCTGTCAGCGCGTCGTCCCAGAAAGGGAAGAAGGTTGCACCGACTGACGACCAGGAGTTTTTCAGCTCCTCGATCACGTTGGCTGAAGACCGGAAGCGAAATTCCCGGCCGGTGGCGTAGTTCGCGCAAAACGTGCACCGGGCGGGGCAGCCGCGGCTCGAAACGATTCCGTTGGAAACCGGGGGCCATCCGGAATCTCCGTACCAACGGCTGTCGAACAGGTGTTGCGCCCTGTGCGGGAACGGGAGCGCGTCCAGTTCGGCCACGTGATTTGCCCGGGTCCCGCCGCACAGATTGCCGTCAGCATCGACGAAGCGGATTCCGGGGATTTCGCTCAGCGAGCCTTTGCCTTCCAGGCAGTCCGCGAGGGCGACGATCGCATGCTCCGCCTCGCCCAGGATCGCCACATCGAAACCATGACCCAGGGTCTCGTCGGGACACGCCGTGGCGTGCGGGCCGCCGGCCACCAGCATCGGGAATCGGCCGCGCAAGTGCTCGACCAGTATGTAGGCTTGCCACACCCAACGCGTGAAAAGGCCGAACCCGACCATCTGCGGGGCAAAGTTCTCCGCCTCGGCCAAGATCCAATCTGCGTCAGGGGAAAACGAGCGCGCGGCGGCATCGATGACTCGCACCTCGCATCCGCGTGCAAGCAGCGCGGCCGCCACGTATTGGATCCCGACAAGAGGTCCGCCGAGCCGTTCCGGTGACGGAGGAGTGATCAACAGAACCCGGGTCATGTTGCGAGTATTGTAAGGTCGGGAGACAGGCAACACAACTCCCGAACTCAGATGCCGAGCCCCTGGGTGAGGTGCCCTCGCTTGAGCGCATGGCCCTTCGGGCCGGCCAAACCTCCTGCACGCTGCAAACCATGCACGATTTACAGCGTCCGAAGGCAGCGTTCTTCCGTGTCCCCATGGTCCTGATTCGGCGCATAGGCGCATAAGACAAACAAGCTACGGTTTTGGAGCTCGGCTCTCCCAGGATGCGTTCCCTCCACGTTCCGATATCGGGCCTTATGTCAACTTCGGGCTGTGGACCTCGCTTGGCTACGGATGGTAAGGCAAAACGACATTGCAGAATGCTGGATTTTTGCACACTTCCAGCAGTGAAGCGGATCATGTTCCTGCTCACCAAAAGTAAGGGTCGACGATATCCGTTACCGGAACCAGCAAGGATATGCGGGACAACTGGTGCGTGGGCTATTCAAGGCGCTACACGGTAGGGGTGTGGGCTGGCAACTTGTCGGGCGAGCCCATGTGGAATGTCAGCGGCATCACGGGTGCCGCTCCGGTGTGGATCGAGATCATGAACTGGTTGCGCCGGGACAGCACCAGCAGTGCTCCATAGCCTCCTTCCGGTGTCGTGGCGCGCATGGTGCAGATCGCGGATATCGGCCAAATGTGCAACGAATGGTTTATCCGCGGCACGGAAACGGCCGTTGTCAGGGAAGCGGAGGCGCAGACGAATTTCCGGATTGTCTATCCGGCTCCCGAGACCGTCATTGCGCTGGATCCCGACATTCCATTAGAGCAACAGAAAGTCTTTTTCGAAGCTGCCCCAGAGGGAAACACGCTGCAGTGGTCGCTGGACGGCCAGCCGGCAGGCCTCGCTGGCGCCGTCCTTCTCTGGACTCCACAGAGTGGCTAGCACACGCTTGCCCTTGCGGACGATAGCCGCCGCGCCTTCGATTCCGTGATATTCGAGGTCCGGGGCAATCCTGTAAATCCCGCTCCGGAGAAATAGGCTTCGTGAAATTCGTGCAATTCGTGGCCTGCTTTTTGGTTTATAACTAAATGCGCTGATATCTCAATTTGCGAAGGCGTATATGAAAAGAAGAGACCTATTGAAAAGCCTCGGGGCAGTGGCCGCACTATCACTGGAAGGGAGAGCAACTCCAATGGAAGCGAACACAAACTCGGCCGGTCCGGCCACCCTGAACGCCGAAGTTGTCCGTCTCAAACTCCGGCACACTTGGACCACGACAATGTCGTCGAGCGATTATCGCGACAACCTGCATCTTCGCTTGACACGCGACGGAGTCACGGGCCTCGGCGAAGGCGCCCCTATTGTTCGCTACAACGAAGATGCCGAGTCGGCCCGCAGGGCCGTGGAATCGGTGCGAAACTACTTCCTGTCGGCCAATCCATGGCAGTTTGAAAAGATTATGGCCGAGGTCTTCCGCCGCATCCAGGGTCAGTATGCAGGCAAGGCCGCCCTCGACATCGTGCTCATGGACTGGATCGGCCAGAAGCTCGGCGTTCCCCTCTACCGGCACTTCGGCCTGGATGCAAACGATACGCCGGTGACCACTTTCTCCGTCGGCATCGACACTCCCGAGATTACGCGCCAGAAAGTGCGCGAAGCCGAGGCCTTTCCGATTCTAAAGATCAAGGTGGGATTGAAAACCGACGAGGCGACGATCGAAGCGGTGCGCAGCGTCACGAAGAAACCTCTGCGCGTGGATGCGAACGAAGGATGGAAGGATAAAGAGGAAGCCGTACGCAAAATCAACTGGCTCGAGACCCAGGGTGTACAGTTCGTCGAGCAGCCCATGCCGGCTTCGATGCTGGAGGAGATTCGCTGGGTCCGGAAGCGAGTCCACATTCCCCTCATTGCGGACGAAGCTTGCCTGCATCCGACCGACATTCCGAAACTGGTGGATGCCTTCGATGGAGTGAACATCAAACTGATGAAGTGCGGTGGGATGCTCGAAGCATTTCGCATGATCCAGATTGCGAAGTCTCTTGGCCTTAAGACCATGCTGGGCTGCATGATCGAAAGCTCCATTGGCGTCTCGGCGGCTGCGCATCTCTCGCCACTGGTCGACTATGCGGATCTGGATGGAAACCTCCTGATTGCGAACGATCCGTACTCGGGAGTGAAGGTCAAAGAGGGCAAGCTGATTCTTCCCGACGGTCCCGGCCTGGGCCTTACGAAAGCCGCCACGCAGTAGATCCAGCGGCAAAGACCGTAAAGTCAAAAAACTCGGCCGATCGTTAAGGGACGGGAAATCCGGTGCTTGCAGAGCAGACTATGATGAGTATGTCCCCGGAATCCTCATCCTTGGCGGGATTTTTCGCTGTTGTTTGCGAGCCTTTCTTGCAGCCTTGGCTGCTCGCGGCCTTGTCGCCTCGGTCTTGCCGCCTGCCGGGTTGAGCTGGTCAAGCACGGCTTGCAGCCGCTTTCGAGCGGCGGTAGCTGTCGGCTCGGCTGTGTCGGCAGGTATGAGCTTCTCTTCAAACGGCGCCTCTTTCATGTCATAGAGCTCGCCGCTCTGGTTCAGCTTCCAGCCGCGCTCTTTGACATACCAGTTTCCGCCCAGCTGAACGTAGATCCACTCGCGCGGGTTGCCATTCTGTCCCCGGAGTTGGCGAGCGAAGCTCCTCCCGTCGATGGTCACACCCCGGGGCGGTGTGACGCCGGCCAATTCCGCAAAGGTAGGGTAGAAATCGCTGAAATCCACCATATCCTCGAGGACCCTACCTTGGGGCGTCTTGCCTTTCCAGCTTACGATCAGCGGGACGCGTGATCCCCCTTCCCACATGGAGCCTTTTGCACCGTTTATCTGCCGCCCGCCGATGGTTCCTGACCGACGCGCCGTTCCGTTGTCTCCCGAGAAAAGGATCGCCGTGTTTTCGCGCAGGCCGAGACGCTCGACTTCCGACAGGACCTTGCCGACCGATTTATCGAGATAGGCTATCATATCTGAGTAGAGATCCTTACTGTCGGCCGCACTGTCGGGAGTTTGCACGATGGGGGCATGGACGAGATGCGTCGGGTAGTAGAGGAAAAAGGGCGCTGCGCGATGCCTCTGGATGAAATCCATCGCAAACTCATGCGCCACGTCGGGGCAATATGATTCCTTTTCAACCTCGATGAGCTTGCCGTTCTTGGTGTAGGTGTTCTGCCAGTACCAGCCACCCGCCGTAGGATCGGTGAGCCATTCGTCGAAGCCCCAGTCCCCCGGCGTCTCTCCCACTTGACGCCATTTTCCCGCCGCGCATGTTGCGTAGCCGGCTTGTTTGAGCAGTTTGCCGATGGAGACCTCATCGCTTGATTTCGGCCCTCTCCCTCCAACCGCATTCCACGATTGATTCGTCAACCCCCCGGTGCGGAAAGCGTACCGCCCCGTAAGGAACTCGCAACGCGACGGGCCGCACAGGGGCGCCGAGTGACAGGTTGCGAAACGCACGCCCTCTTTCGCCAGCGCGTCGATGTTAGGCGTTTTGAAACGATCCGATCCGTAGCAGCCTATCAGGTCAATTCCCACGTCATCGCTGAGAATGAAGATGATGTTGAGCTTGCGCGATTCCGCCGCTCGCAACAATCGTGGAACGCCCAGCGCAGCGGCGCCGGCCCCCACCGTGCACAAGAAAGTTCTTCGTGCCACTTTTCCCATAGTTACGCCCTCGGATATCCAGGATCATTACGTTAGCGCGCTTCTCATAAGCTGCCTTACGCAGCCAAACTTCATTTCACTATTCATCCGATGACGGGTCAATGAAAAATGATCCGAATCAGGCAGGGCAGACTTGTCACAGCGCAGACTCGTCCTTCCTCAGCCACGATTCGCGATCCGGTCAGAACAATCTCGATCTGCTCCGCCGGAGTTTCCAAGGATTGGAAATTTGCGCTCGCGAAAGGCTACAATGCACGGAAAAGGAGAGGAAAGCCCATCGGAAGCGAAAACGGGGAGAATGGCGTGAAAAAAACATTTGTCACCTTCGCGGTGATTATTGCGATTGCCGCAAGCGCGCCACTGAGCACTTCAGATACCGCTCTCAGAAAAGTCTGCACTCTGCCCCGGCCCAACTATAGAATAGAGCCTCCGTTGGTCGTTCGGTCTGCTCCAACTTTTGTACGGCCTATGGGGAAAGACTATATAACTTCAGGAGGGGTATCATGGCCACAACTGAAAGCAATCTGAAGGAAGCATTTGCGGGTGAAAGCCAGGCTAACCGTAAATATTTGGCATTTGCGCGGAAAGCCGAGCAGGAAGGCTTCACGAACGTGGCGCGCCTGTTCCGCACCACGGCTGAGGCGGAGACGATTCATGCGCTCGCGCACCTCGGCGCGATGGAGGGAATCGGCTCAACGGCTGACAATCTGCGAGCGGCGGTCGCGGGGGAAACCTATGAGCACACGGAGATGTATCCCCCGATGCTGCAGCAGGCGATTGCCGATGACCACCGGGCCAAGCGAATGTTCGGGTATGCAACGAAGGCCGAGGCCGTTCATGCGAAGCTCTATCAGATGGCGCTGGAAGCCGTGGCACAGGGCAAGGATTTGGCTGAAACCAAATTCTATCTATGCCCCGTCTGCGGCCACATTGAGCTGGGCACGCCACCAGCTTCCTGCCCGATTTGCGGCGCCAAGGCAGAGAAGTTCGTTCAGGTTTAGCTGGGTTCGGGGGCAGGGCTTGCCTTGCCACTGCATCGGTCTAATCGATCTCCAGGGAGGCGAACTCATGGGTGCCTACATCGCGAAACTAAAAGATCGCCAGCAAGTTGCTGAGGGAACAGTAGCTTACTACTTCGATAAGCCCGGCGGATTTGATTTCGCAGGGGGCCAGTCGATTGACCTGACTCTTATCGACCCGCCGGAGACCGATACCGAGGGCAATACGCGGGCCTTTTCGCTGGCGAGCGCTCCGCACGAGCCTTTCCTGATGGTTGCCACTCGCCAGCGCGACACAGCCTTCAAACGTGTCCTCAAGAGTATGCCACTGGGCACCCAGGTTGAATTCGAAGGTCCGTATGGTTCGATGACCCTTCACCGCAAGACCACCCGCCCTGCTGTAATTCTGGCCGGCGGCATCGGAATCACGCCGTTTCGCAGCATGCTTTGCCAGGCCACGAAGGCAAATACCGAGCACCGCCTCTTTCTCTTCTATTCCAATCGCATGCCCGAGGATGCGGCGTTTCTTGCTGAGTTGCAGGAACTCGCCCGGCAGCACTCAAATCTCACATTCGTCGCAACCATGACCAACCTGGAGAAATCCAAGAGTTCCTGGAACGGCGAAAGGGGGTACATCAACACGGAGATGCTGATGAGGTTCGTTGGCAATCTGGCGGAGCCGGTTTACTACACTGCCGGACCGCCGGCCATGGTATCAGCAATGAAGGATATACTCAACAAGGCCGGTGTGGAGGAAGACGACATCAATAGCGAGGAATTCGCCGGGTACTGAAGCCTGTGTCGCATGCGAGGCAGCTTTAAGAGCTGCGATATCGGGGGACTTAAAAAAGCAAGTTCGGGGAGGGCTGCCGCCGCAACCTCGGAATTGGAGCGCCTATCACCTGCCCTCTCCCCCTCGATCCGGATCCCGAGTTCGTGCTGCTTGCGGACTTTGATGTTCTTCTCCGTCCGGTGCGCCTACTCGACTCGGGATTGCATTTGCCGCGCCGCCTTTCCGGCCCTCCCATCTGCACCGGTCAGCCGCGCAAGGTCCATTCGGGCGCGGCGGGCGCTCCGTTCGATCCCAAAGCTTCAGGTGGCCATCGGGTTGAATCCTCTATTCGCAGATGCCTTTTACAACCGCGGGAACACTCATAAAGTGAAAGGCGAATTGAAGCTTGCCATCCTTGACTATGACAAGGCTCTCGAGTTGGATCCCTATCTTGCGCTCGCGCACGCAAACCAAGGATTGACACTCCTTCTTCGGGGCAGAGATGCTGAAGCGGAAAAAGACTTCGTGCATTGTGTCCGGCTTGCTCCCGGCTTTGGACGGGCACTTGAGCAGCTCATTGTGCACACGAGGGCGAAGCGATGAGGATGCGGAAAAACGCCGCCGGACGCCGATTTGGGCTCATCCGGGGTGATCGTTCCTGCCAGGGTCGCTCTTGCTCCGAGGTCGGCGTCCGTTGGGGTTCTTCCGCGTCCATTCGATGATTCCGATCTCACGTGTGGTTTGTCGTTGGCAACGAAGACACCGACAAAGAAACCTGGACGGATTGCCGAACTAATTGGAATGACGAGTTATGAATAAAATTGGATTGACTGCCCGAGCCATCGAAAGATAGGTGTCAGGTCTGGAAGATTTCATTTTACCTGTAATCCTCGACACCGTGGGAGGTGGACCCTGCAAAATGATAATCTCCGTGTCCAGCACCACCTGTGATGTTTTGACATCTTCGTTTTTGATGCTAAGATGCCGACATGAGAACGACACTGACGCTCGACGACGATGTGGCTGACAAGACCAGAGCACTCGCTGCCAGGATGCATAAGCCCTTCAAAACTGTTGTGAATCAGGCATTGCGCCTGGGTTTGGAGCAGGTCGAAAAGCCCGCCAGGCAGCGGCGCTATCGCACGAAGCCGCATGCCCTGCGACTTCGGAAGGGACACAACCTCGACAATATTCAAGAGCTGCTGGCCCAGGTCGAGGGAGAAGACTTCCGATGATCCTAGTGGATGCCAATATATTGCTCTATGCTGAAGACAGCACTAACCCCTGGCATGCAAAGGCTCGCACATGGTGGGACAGCCAACTCTCGGGATCTGCACCCGTCTGCCTTTGCTGGACAGTGATATCGGCCTTCATCCGCTTGGGAACGAACCGGCGAGTGTTCGATAGCCCTCTGTCCCTAGAGGATGCTGTCTCGCGAGTTCAGAGTTGGATCGACCAGCCGTGTACCAGGTTGATTCAACCAACAACACGGCATTGGCAGGTATTCCAGCATATGCTGATACGCGGACAGGCCACGGCGAATCTGGTCACAGACGCACACCTCGCAGCACTCGCCATCGAGCATGGGTGCGATCTGTGCTCCACAGATGCTGACTTCGCGCGGTTTCCTGAACTCAAATGGAAAAACCCTCTGAATAACAGCGGCTGGAAATCGAGCCGACCACTCAAACGCCGCTAACTGAGGGGATACCCGTCGAGGTTGTCTCAAAACAACCCCAAACAAGCACTCTGTGGGGGCGGGCTTTAGCCCGCGCCCCCATAGCCTCAAGATAGAAATGAGCTCATCAAATGCCGTATCTATTTGAAGAAGTGGCTTTTGCATTTGATGGCTATCCTAACCCATGAAGTCACTCGGACGGGCTGAAGCCCGTCCTCACAGAACTCAAAGCTAGTTTTGAGACGGCCGCGTCAGTCTCCCCCGCTAATCTTGGCCGTCTGGCGCAGTCGGGCTGCGCGTGGCCACTCGGCTTGACCGGGGCAGGTCATGGCCCCTGGACGTACCTCAGACCGGAAATTCTTGCTTCTTGCCAAGAGTTCATACCCGCCTTTGACGCACATTGGGACAACTGAGAAAAACGTGTCGGCTTTTTGTAGGGAATCCCGCTTATCAGAGTAGAAGGGCGACGGATGGGATCCCCACAGTGGCTGACTTTAGGCCTGCGCAATCTCGGGGGCGCACTTCTGGATCCGGGCAATCGCTTCAGCGATCTGATCAACGTCGCGCCTGGATCCCATCAGGCAATTCTGGGAGAAAAACAGCCCTTCCTCGGCCAGCTTGTTGTTGGCCGGACACTTGTTCATTTCCCGATATCGCTTCAAGCGCTCTTGAGAGAAGATCCGCCCGTATGCCCTGGAACTGAAAGTTTTCTCGAGGAAAGGCTCTTCGTTTAATCGATTATATCCCGCCCCGCAGGGGATGCCTTCTCGACGGATGGCTTGGAGGAATTTCGCGCGCGGCAGGCCGGCGAATTGCCTGGCGTCATACCGCGCCATGAAGATGTAATAGGTGTTGCGCGTGCATCCCTCGTAAAGCTTCGCAGGTTGGATGCCTGGGATCTTGGACAACAACTCCGTCAGGTAGCGGGCGTTGGCTTCGCGTCTCCGGCACTGTTCATCGAAGCGAGTCAGCTGGGCGAGGAGCAACGCGGCTTGAAACTCCGTCATGCGCAGGTTCGATCCCTGATATTGGTATCCATTCCGGGTTCCGGTCAGCCGGTCCCGGCCGTTGTTTTGAAATGCATGAAAGCGGTTGAGCAGGTCTTCGCGACTCGTGACAATCGCCCCGCCTTCGCCGCACGGCAGAATCTTGGAGGCCTGGAAGCTGAAACAGCCGATGTCGCCGATAGATCCCACCCTCTTCCCCCGCCATTCTGCATAGTGTGCCTGGCACGCGTCTTCGATCACCGGGATACGCCGCTCGGCCGACACCTTCATGATCGCGTCCATGTTCGCGACGTTACCACCCAGGTGGACGGGAAGGATACAGCGGGTGTTTTCGGTTATCACGGAATCCAGCTTCTTGACATCCATCTGGAAGGTTTCGACGTCGGTGTCCACAAACACGGGAAGGGCATATTGCTGGATCACAGCATTGATGGTTGCGACAAAAGTGTAGGATGGTACGATTACTTCGTCTCCGGGTCCGACCTCCAGGGCATAGAGCGCCGCATAGATTGCGTTCGTCCCATTTACAACGCCGGTTACATGCTTAGCCCCGAGGAGGCTCGCCCACTTCTCTTCAAAACTGGTGGTGATATGGCCGTTGAGGCGACACCACTCTTTCTTTCTTAACGAATCAAGAAAGCTTTCCTCGTCGACTTTGTCTATTACCGGCCATGAAGGAAAAGGTTCTGAGCGGACTGGCGTTCCCCCCAGTATCGCCGGCTTGGTGACGCCTTGTGGGTGGACACTGGGTGCAGCCTCTGACCCCTTTGCCTGCTTGGCTCGTGCCGAGGGAATCCCGGCGACGGCAGCGGCAGCAAGGAATTTCCGCCTGGATAGAGGGTTAGGTTTCATTTTGCCCCCTTTGTAGGATTGTGTTTTAGCCAAGCTTATCCCATCTGCAGTTCAGACAGTAGGAAGCGTTGGCGGCAAGCTCCGGCACGGTGGAGGCATCTGGGACCGTCTTTTCCAGGGGGATAGCTTGTCTGAAACGTTAGAGCGTACGACTGGACTTCGGCTGCGA
>Ga0315279_10006363_pt1 | contig 14921 bp, 10 predicted proteins | sample YL17G06_20_MG_FD_203694 | JGI IMG/M metagenome (GOLD analysis project Ga0315279, IMG submission 203694) | Sediment microbial communities from Yellowstone Lake, YNP, Wyoming, USA - YL17G06_20 | ecosystem: Environmental > Aquatic > Freshwater > Lake > Sediment | place: USA: Wyoming | collected... | reverse complement strand
ATTGGCCCAGAGAACGATCCCGTAATAATTAAATCCCATAGTGTTACCCACTATTCTGTTTCCTTGTGACGTGGTTATGCGGATTCCGTAGCCACTTTTGCTGGTAGCTGACACTATATCGTTAAGAGTAATGTTGTTTTTATTTGAGTTGTCGATGAGGATGCCATATTTGTTGTTGGTTAGCATATTGAAACTTACAGTGCTGTTTCCGGTTCGGGTGTGAAGGTAGATGCCTTGGTACAGGCAGTTGTCTATACGATTGTTGGTGACCGTCATGAGGTTGGAGGCGCCGATCTGCACTCCTATCTGATTATTAAGAAAAGTGTTCTGGATTATGGTTACTCCTAACCCATGGACTACGGTAACGCCAACATAGTTGCCAATAAACGTACAATTGGTCACGGAAACAGAGATTATGGTTCCTGCTGGGGGAGTCTCCGCCCATATGGCTACATAGTATTTTCCGTTCTGTATGGTGAGGTTCTTGACTTGAACGTAGCTGGCAGTTATGTTTAATATTGGTCCCTTTTGTTGTCCATCAACGATTGTGGTCTCTTGTTTTTCGCCGTAGATGTTTACGGTTTTGGTAATTCCTACACGTTCATAATAGGTCCCAGGCGCTATCAAAATGGTGTCTCCGGAGCTTGCTGCGTCGACGGCAACCTGTATTGTCGAGTATTCCGATGGAACTCTCAGGATTCTTGGTGCCGCAACTACAAAACTTGTCTTTATAGACGCGGCCATGGCGAGTAGTAGCAGAGATAGTGTAATCACAGATACAGATTTGGAAACCCAACGCGCGCGCATAATAGTCAACAATTAGAACAAGCGGTTTCAGCCATATAAGATTTAAGGTACACACTTCTATAGAGCATTTCTCCATTCTTAGGAATCGAATTTTGATTCGGATTAGAAATTTTCAGGAAAAATAAAAAAAGGGATTTTTGCTTACGTTATCTTTATATAGTTTCAGTTCGAGTAATAGTGACTGCTCTGCTTCAAACGTTTTGTCCGTGTTTTTGTCAGAAGGATGGCGATGGAAGCACCTAAGAGAAGGATTGTCAATAGTAGTGTTGATGGATATTCTGGTATGCTGTCGGTGCCTTTCATCACTATCGTGTTTGGATACCAGATTGTTGGATCCCCATCAACTCTGTGGGGGTAAACGAAGTTCAGGAAGTAGTGGGTGCTGTTTTCCTTGTAGTCAGTTAGTATTGGTAGATTCCCGTTAGCTGTTACGACCCATTCGCTTAGGCTGACGACCCATAAGAGGCTTTTTGGAATCGTGGCGTTGATGAAGCCGTTTGTTGTGCCGTTTACGTAAGATCTCCAGCTTTTCGTATTGATGATGAAAGTCACGTTGTTGTATGGTGGCCCAGTGAAGGTTTGTCCGGAAATATCAAAGAAGTCACCAGTGGAGTTCGTTAGAATTTGTATGGGGAAGTCGCCTTCGCCAAATTGCACAGTGTAAACATCGCGGATGATGGTTTGGCCTTCCGCTACGTCTGGATAATACCACGTTCCGGCTTGGAGGAGATGAATGTCAGATAAGCCTACTGCCTTAACTTCGAATGTGAGTTTCATTAGGCTGTAGCTAACGCCTGCTGCTCCGGTTACTCCTTCACCCGGATAAGTGAGACTCTCGCCTGCTGGTGGAACTATTTTACCTTCGGAGTTGTTTATTGTCGCAGGAATGTACAGAGTGAATCGACCTGGGGCCAGCACGTTAAAGACGCCGTCGGCCAAGGAAGGTCCAGCGATTGCGCTTGTGCAGTTGAGAATTTGTGGGTTCCATTTTACGCCGATTTGCCAAGTCCAAAGTTGAATGAAGTCTTGTATTTTTATTGTGACGTTGATGGTTTGTCCCACTGTTGTTGCGTTGATGAAGGGAGGGTCAGCGAAAATAAGCGTCGGTGAGGTGGGTGTAAGTGGCGGTGGAAACACGGTTACTGTTCCTGTTATAGTGTCATTGCTCGGTACGCCTTCGGGATAGTTGCCCGGGGCATAGACCTCTAACGTTACTGGATACGTGGTTGGGTCGATGAAGGAGTGGATGACTACGGCGTTTGGTGTAATTACGTCATAGGTCCCGTCGTTATTGAAGTCCCACTTGTATTCCGTGATCGGTCTTGTGGAGTTTCCATCATAACCTGGAAGAGAACTTGAGGCGTCGAAGGTGATGTTTCGGTAGGGTATGGGGTTGGCTGGTGTCCATGTGAAGTTGGCCACAGGCGAAGCTGGAAGGATAGGTGTGACAGTGTAAACTGTTGAGTTGAGGACGATTGGTGACAGAATCGTTCCTACGTCTGGATATTGTGCCCAACCCGATACATTGCCGTAGATGGGGTCGGTTTTCCACACGTCAATGCTTGAACCGGTCGGCGCGTAGCCTTTGACTCTGAAGGTTGCTTTAGTTAGGTTGTAACCTATGCCCAGCGTTCCATTGACTCCAGGTGAACCTGTGAGGGCTTCAGCGTACGGCGGATCGAGTTTACCGTTCACATTGTCGATTGTTCCAGGCTGAGGAAGAGTAGTTCTGGAGGGAGCGAGCACCTTAAAGATGCTTTCAGGCCAAAACGGTTTGCCGAAAAGCACGTCTGTGCATTCTAGAATTGAGGAGTTCCACAGTAGGCCCACTTGCCACACGGATATGTCTGTGAAGTTTTTGATTTTCGCGTAGATGTCGAAGGTGTCGCCGATGTTTAGGCCAGTGATGTTTGCTGGGTCCAAGTAAATGGTAACATCAGATGGTGGCTCTGCGAGAACAGGTCGTATCGAGAAGTGATTCATTAGAGATGCCGTCAGGGGGATAGAGAGGAAGACTATCAAAACTAATGCTACTGCTTTGGAGTTTTTGACTAACATGTTGCTATTCCTCTGGCTCACTGTATTGTGACGCAGAATATAAAAGATTTATGTTGACGCCTTGCTTCGCGTCTATGGTCTGTATCCCCAGAAGCGTCCGAGAATAGATAAGTCTCCAGCGTTCACTATGCTATCATTGTTGAAGTCGCAGTTTGGATTCCAGTTGGGAGAGCCTGGGTATGAAAACCACGCAAGACCTAGAAGCCCTAGATCGCCTGCGTTGACCACGAAATCGCTATTTGCATCTCCTGGGACTTTAACGTAAAAGATTGTGCTGTTGATGGCGGTCCATCCGTCGTACATGCTTGAAGCGAATATTTTGAATGGGGATATGCTCGCGGTTGAAGTGGGCGCCAGATGAAATGATAGGTTGATGTTCCCATTCAAAAGCGGAGGCTGCTGGGTGGGGTAGCTTGAGCTTCCAGTAGAATCAGTGATGAGGAACTGGTTTGACTTTTCAGGCCCGAAGGGTTTTCCTCCGTATTTTGGTGTCAGACTGTAGACGTTCGCGTATATATTTGCCATTCCTAGAGTTGCTGTTGTTGGAATAGATACGCTTATGATTATCGTCGTGGTTTCGTTAGCGTATGCCACAGACGTAAAGATAGAGAGGCCTATGGGCGAGTTGCTTGAGTCATAGGTGTTAACCGAAACAGAGATCGGCTGATTTTCAATGTCATTGTTTTTTACGGATACGTTGAAGAAGGAAAGAGTGCCCCTCTTGAACGAGTCTTTAGGATTTCCATATTGGTCGCTGGGAATGGCACTCAAAACTTCTACGAACCAGCTTTTGTTGGATATATCACCTGTGGCTACTGTTCGAACTAGTATTGACTGGCCTTTCGGGTTTTCCAATTCCAAACCTACTAGTCCATCATTGATTTGGGCGTCGTCTAGGGTAAGGTTTCCATAAACGTAGACGGTTTCATCCAGATAATAATACAGTTTATTAGTTGTTAATGTGATAACAAACGATTCCGCCCGCACGATTGCCACGGGGCTTATTAGAATTAGAAAAAACAAAAAAAACAGGGGTATATGGTTTTTTCTCAAGCTGAGTTCACTACGGCTTAACTATTAGGAAGGCTGCGGATGCTTCTGGACAGTATGGTACTCCGTTGTTTTGCGGAAGGTCTGTGAAGGCGTTAACGTAGACTGCAGCAGATGGTGGACTTACGAAGGCAGACATGGGTATGTCGAGGTCAATACCTAATGGTTTGGTTGATTCAGCCGGAATATCCCAAGTCGGCACCTCTAGCATTCCAATGGGAACACCCAAAGCGTCATAGATGACCACTGTTATCAATGGCGATTTGGTTGTTTTTGCTATGTTCCGGATTTCTAGGTCGAAGTGAGCCGTGGTACCCTTTACATAGCTTGCGGCGTCTGGAGTGACAGATAGGATGTATATGAGCCAACCTACCTTGAAGGGCATTGTGTCGGCAACTGTTGTTTCGGCCACGTCAACCGTAGCCCAAGACATCCAGTCACTAACTGGTAAACCAGGTGGATTGGATGGGATCCTGAACTCAGTTTCCGCGATTCCTGAACCGTTTGTCATTGCAACTCTGTAGACTAATGCTTCGCCGTTTGACATGTTCACTTGGAAGGCGACAAGCTTGTTGGCAACTGGATCAGCGTTGTATGTTACTTTGGCGTACAGTATCACAAGTTCCTGCGGTGCGAAAGCATCTGCTTCAACGTTTGGACCCTTACCGTCATACGGAGCCCTCTGACAGAACAAGTCTATTTGTGCGCCCATTGCAGGCGGCAACACCGTAATCGTGTGTGTTACTTTGTCAGTGTCTGGAGTTGCGCCTGGAGCGTAAACTTGTAACGTCACAGGATAATCAGCTGCGGTAGCAAAGACGTGGGTCGCAAACGCAGTATAGAGGGTTTCTTCGTAGACGGCGTCGTTGTTCCAGTCCCAACGCCATTCGGTTATCGGCTTCATGCTTATACCGTCGTAGCCTCCCGTAGAAGCTGACGCATCAAAGTTTACTATGCTGCCTTCTTCTGGGAACATTGGAAAGTATGAGAATCTTGCTATTGGTCCGTATGGCGCTGGAGCCGCGACAGTGGATACTGTCACGTTCTCGTAAGTGTCTGCTAGCAGCATGGTTCCAACGTCGGGATATTGTGCCCAACCAGATATTACGCCCATAATGGGATCCGTCTGGATGAAGCCGATCTCTGTGCCTGTTGAGTATCCTATCACTTTGAAGGCTATCTTCGCTACGTTGTAATCTGTGCTTACTACGCCGTCTACACCGGTGCCTGGGGCTTTGAGGGCCTCAGCGTACGGTGGAAAGATCAGGCCGGTTGTGTTGTCGACTGTTCCTGATTGCAAGAGAGTGCTGCGCGCGGGCGCAAGCACGGCAAAGATGCTCTGAGCCCAGAAGGCTTTACCGCAAAGCACGCCGTAACCATCGTAGGGTGGCGCCTCTGCTAAGTTGGCTTCTAGTACGTTTTTGTCCCAAGTCAAACCTAGTTGCCAAGTCCATAATCCTGTGAAGTCTCTAAATAGAACCGTGACGTAGAATACTTCGTCGATGGCTAGGCCTGATGTCTTAGAGGCTGTTAAGGACATTTTTGTTGTTGGTACAGCGAAGGCTTTTGGAACTGCGAATGCGAAGACGCTTGCCAGCATTAAAGTCAGCATTATGAGAGAATTCAATTTCTTGTTCATTTTAGTTTTTCTCCTTTCTCCTTTTCAGCATGAATAGAATGTGTTAACCTTTTTTAAAAAGCTTCTGGTACTATGTTCTATCGTTGGAGGACATATTTCTGCAAGAGAAAAAGAGTGTGGAGGCTTTTGCTATGCAGCAGGCGGCTTTCGTTTTTTCAGCAACAAGACCGCTAGGATGGCCACGACGACAATGATTACTATGGCGGCTATGATTTCAATGGGGATCGGCAAGCCGGAAGGAGCTTCAACGGTTACCGTGCCATAGCTTTTAACGTTGTTCGCAGTGTCTGCTTCTCCAGAGACCGGTTCAATGGAAGCCTTGACTTCATAGGCACCTGCCGTGATTCCGGTTGTGTTCCATTGGAAAATCAATGTCTTGCTTTCACCAGGGCTGAGCGATGCGGTTTGTCTATCTGCGACTGTGACGTTCGCGTAGAGAGTCACTTGGACTGTTTCATTCATGTTTCCCACGTTCTTGACGACAACTGTCGCGTTGACGATTTGGCCGAGGGCTACTTTGTTATTAGTGACGGCAACGTCTATGCTTTGCACTGCGACGTCATGCCAGATGTTACTGAATTCGCCGCTGACGAGTCTGCGTCCAATGGTGACTCCTTCTCGATTGGATAGGTTGGTATCTTCTATTGTAATGTCGGATTCGCCGAGGATTTTCACCTTGAGTTCTATGATGGCTAATGATCCCGGGTTGTCTGACGTGCTGTTGGCGGGTTCAGCGGGTTCAGTCAGGGTGCCGTTGAGCGCTGCCGTGCCTTGGGTCTGATTGACGGTGAAGCTGAATTGTGTGGAGTATTGTTCTTGCTTCAAGAAGGGTCCTTCAAAGGCTTCCACCATTTCAAACATTGTGGTGTTCCAAGAGACCGTGGCGTTCCAAGAGAAGAGGTTCTCAACGTAGGCGCTGAGGCTTACGTTGAATGTTGTGTCGGCTATGAGGGTGCCGTTGTGTACTAGTGAAGGCTGAATAGAAACAGTGTAGTATGGTGATTTGAAGTATCCGTCTTTGGCGGTGTAGGGCTTCGGCTGAGTCGTGGGATACCAATAATCCCATAACTGGACATCCACGAATTGGATGTAGGTTTCGCCTCGATTCAGAACGATGAAGGTTATTTCTGCCAGTACGCCGCTTCCTGAGGGTTGAGCTGTGGATGGTTCTCCTAATAATCCGCAGCCAAAGTAAATCCAGCCAAACGTGTAATTTATGTGTTTGACAAAGCTTGTTCTCTTCGTGCCATCTTGATCCACGAATGGGCCTTCAACAACTTCGGTTATGTTGAGGATTGTTGGGTCCCATGTGAGGTTCATGTACCACGCGTAGATTTTTGGAAGGTCTTTTACGTTTACTGTGAGTGTGAAGGTTCTGTCGATTTCTTCTGTTGAGGGGTCAGGGTCAAAGAACAAGTGTGCTGTGGTTGCGGCTTTCGCGAAGGGTGGAGTAGTAGCGGTTAAGAGGAGAAATGATGTGAAAAGAGTTACGGTTGCAACGGTTATTAATCTTTTGGAAATCATTTTTTTCGCCTTCTCTCCCCATGGGTAGGGTTAGAAGATAATGAAAATCATAATATTTAAGCTTTTACAAAACAACAAAAAAGGGGGAAATGATGCTTTCTGCTCGTTTTTTATGGGTCGCTGAATATTGGGCTGTAGACGAACTCGTTGTTCGTCAGGTCTAAGTCAGTTGCGGGGCCTGTGGCTGTGACGGTTATCACGAACTGGTAAGACGCGCCCGTTGGATGACTGTGTATTTCGACATCGTAGCACATTCCGTAGTAGGTGGTCTCAAACCACAGGTAGAAGTCACCTTGGTTGATCGTGCCCGAAGCGTCATTGTCGTAGTAGGCTCTTTCACCTAAGTCTGCTACGCCGTTGCCGTTGTTGTCGAACCACATGACAGCCGAGTCGGATATCAAGGCGTCGCCTAGGTCTGGGTCGTTAGTTGCGTTTATGACTTTTTGTTCTTGCAGGTCTATGTCACCCGCATTCAAGATTGAGTCGTTGTTGGTGTCCCAGATAACTCTGTCCGAGCCATCGTAAGCGACAGAGGTCCAATAGCCGCCCCAGCTGTAGTAGCCGTCGAATGGATTGTCTGTGCTGTTAAAGTCGCGGATTCTTAGTCTGGCGTCGGTGGATAGCGCTTGACTCATGTTCTTATCGTTTACCTGGAAGCCCATGTTAGTTGATGTCGGTGGATACCACAGAGATGCTTTTGTGGCTGGGACATCGTCGGTGCGGGTTCGGGTGAAAATAGTTGTTTCCGCCAAGGTAGCAGTGTTCCTCACGAATACCCTGACTACATAAGTTTGCTTTAGAGTTCCCATGTTCCTGTAGGCTGCCGTTACGAATAGAATCGTTCCAGGGGCTAGATAGTCGCCTGGCATCACAGAATCCATGCCTAGGTAGTCGTCGTAGCAGGGCCATACGTCGATTGCGGCTATGTCACGCCATATGCGTATTTGTGTACTCTTAAACCAAGCCTTTGCGCCGTTGTCTGTAACCGTCAGGGTCACAGTGTAGCCGTCGTAATCCGAGTAAGCTGCGAAAGTGTGGTTCATGAGCGGAGCCGCAGTTACATTGTTGGGACTGCCGTCTCCCCAGTTCCATGTATAGCTTGCAATTGTGGCTGGGGCTTGTGCATAGCTGTCGGTTGCATTGAACTGCACTGTGTCACCGGGTGCAGGGTCTTGATCAGTAGCGCGTTGACCGCTAACGTCGGTGAGTACTAGGCGGGAGAATTTAACCACTGGGAACGTGTTCTTCACATTGGTTCCAGCCTTGTTGTGTGCAATCAGTTTGCCTCCTGTCCTGCCCCAGTTGGCGCCTAGTATGCCCAGGTCACCACCAAGGACTACACCGTCGCGGTTGAGGTCAGCCCACCTGTTAAAGCCAAACATTGTGCTGGTCTTGCCCCAGTTGGCGCCTAGTATGCCCAGGTCACCACCAAGGACTACACCGTCAAAGTTGATGTCACCGGCTAGGTATGCCGGCCAACCCATCAAGGCAGAGCTTTCAATCGTTATACTGAATGGGTCGCCCGCGTCGTAGCACTGGAACGTTATCGACATCAGTACTCCTGTGCCGTTAACCCCGTAGGGTCCAGCAGGTGGATTGTCTGTTAGTGTGGCAGTAGCACTCAGTTCATAGCCAAGGAAAACTGAATATATGAACTCAGTAGCATACACGTCGCCACCGCTGAGGAATGGTCCTTTCGTCACACTCAAGATTCGTATGATCCGTGGGTCAAAGCGAATGAGGACGTCCCAAGCTCGTAAGCCAGTGATGTTGGCAATAGTTAGGTCTACGGTGAAGTCTGTCACTGGGTCAACTGTTACGTTAGGTGGGTTAAGATATAGCATGGGGGTCTCTGCAGCATTGCTTGGGCGTATGGGAACGAAAGCAATCATTGACGACAGCAGCATCGCGACTATTACTAAACTTTTCTTGTTCATTTGACAAGCCTCCTAAGCGTAGCGGCCGAAGTTCTTGACTACCAAGAAGTGGTCGACAGCGTTTACTGCATTGTCCTTGTTGAAGTCGCAGTCCTTGTCAACGATTGGCAGCACACCAAAGGCTGCGCTCATTCTGGTCAGGTCGATACCGTCAACCCTGAAGTTGAAGTTGACGTCACCCATGTACTTCCAGAAGTCGTTCGCAACGATGGTGGCAACGTCTGCGGCTGTCTTATAGTGGCCTGTGTAGCAGTCGTAGGTTATTGATTCACCAGCAACATGCGATTTGAATATCCACGCGCCAGTTCCAAACGCCTTTGTCATTGGAATTCCGCTTGGACCAGTCCACGCCTCTTCAAAGTACTGCCAGTTACGAACAACCTCGCGGGTCGTAAGAGGCGCCCACTCGCCTGTGGTGTGGTTGAACCATGTCTGCCAGTCTTGGAACTCTGCTTCCCATATGTGCTTTGGTATTATTGGTAGCATGCCGAAGTCTTCTTGGCCTGTCAAAGGCTTAGCAACGTTCATCTTCACCCAGACAACGTTGCCATCGACACCTGTGCTATTCAAGTTCTGCACAGATGCGAAGTTCCACGCTATTCCACTTCCGCAGTGGTGCGTGAACTCGAAACTGAAGGCAACGTCCGCAGGTGTGAATGCAGTTCCATCCTGCCAAGTGACGCCTGAGCGTATGGTGAAGTTGATCATGGTCTTATCGCCTTCCCATGTGCCTTTAGTATAGCTTGTGGCCAGCCAATAGTCATAGACTCCGATGGCTTTGTTGAAGGGACCGCGGCCAATAAGGGTTTCATAGATAAGGCCGAGAGCGTTCCAGTCCCATAGCCACTGGGAGCTTATGACGTGGAAGTTCTGTAAGTCACTCTTGAAGCCGTAGTCGATGACTGTGTCCCCTGTCTTGCTACCCATGAAGAAGGAGTAGTAGTTGTCAACTCCATAGCCAACGTCGTTTACGAACCCGCTCCAGCCATTCTTGTAAGCCTTTACTGCTGCAGCGCTCCACCATGGGACTCCAGGCTGCAATTCTGCAAATCTCTCTTGGGCAAGCACAGCATTGTCTAATAAGTCGGTCTCGTTCGTAGCTGTGTATACATTGTAGGCATAAGAATCGTACTCAAGGTCACAGAATCCATCGTAGTTACCACTCCAACCAACAGGAGCCCAATAGTATTCAGCACCCCAAATGGTGTAGAGCCATTCCGGTACCGCCGTAAGGCTCCAGCCGCCAGTGTACAAGTGGAAGTCATACAGCACCATCACTTGTCGCCAGCAGACAGACCTTTCTGTTATGATTCGCTTCACATTGATTTTAGCCCAAGCTAGTTCGTCGGCAAGCAGTATTCCAGCCCTCATTCTCTGTGAGTCGTCCATTCTGATGTAGAAGACCAGTTCAGGCAACGCTTCCGGAGCACCGACGTCGTCGGTTGTACCGAAGAGCATGTCTGGACCTGGATCCTGCCATTCTAGAATACCGTCGGTGTTCCAGTCGCGGAAGCCAGCAGCGTAAAGAGTGTTTGCCGCACTCGTTCTGCTGTAGTGACGAATCAGTCCTAGTGCTTCAAGACTTGGGTAGTTGGTGTAGCCCTCAAGGGCGGGTATGGGAACGAAGGTTCCCAAAGCATAAGCATATCCGCCGCAGACCTCGGTTGTGTATCTGGTCAGATCGCACAGATAGGCGATAGCCTTCCTGAACTCTCTCGCAGCCCAATCGCGACGCTGGTTAGCGTCAGGGTTCACCATGCCATCAGTGTAGTCGTAATAGTGCTTATCACTGTCAGTACGATCGTCGTGGGTAAGCGGAATATTCCAGCCCGTAGGCCACCTCTGGTTGTTGATATCAAGAATCTGTTCACCAATTTCTGCGTAAGACCTCAACTGAACATTAGGATTCACTCGCCACTGCTCAATGAAATCAGCTGTGCCAGGCCAGTCAGATATGTCGACGATTGTACCAACATCCTTGAACTCAGTAAGCTCGTTTGCGTAAACGCGAATCAGCAGGTTTGTCGAGTTTGGTCCATTAGCTAAAGCGATAGGTAATGCAACTAAAGTCAAAGTCAATCCAATAGCAAGCATTATAGATAATGTTTTGGTTTTCATAAGATTTTCCTTCCTTTTCTCCTTTCTGCAGTAAAAACGTGTCGCTTCAACCATTTAACTTTTGCTGTTACAATGTTCTATACGACCAAACATCTCCACACCTGACAAGCAAATGATCACACGCTGTCTCTCTTAGAATAAACCACTACGAACTCGAAGCAAAACCTAAAATATAGGCATTCTATATGGAAAAGCATGAAAGGAGAATCCCGATGGGAATAAAGGCATTCATAGTAAAAAGAATCATTTATTCCGGCATGCTTGTATTATTCGTCTTGACCCTCAACTTCATCATCTTTGCTCTAATGCCTGGAGACCCCACAGTAGCTTTCGCTGCAACGGGAAAACTTACGGATGACCAAATCAAACAAGTTATCCAAATGTATGGCCTCACTCAGGACCTCGGAACAAGATACGTCAGATACGTCGCCAACATGCTCACGTTCCAACTAGGATATTCCTTCTTCTCCCAAAAACCAGTACAACAAGACATGATGATAAGACTACCAAACACATTATTGCTGGTGGGGCTTTCATCCATCTTCTCTATAATACTTGGAGTCATACTCGGAGTGTTCGCAGCCTCCAGAAGAGGATCACCCTTTGACACGTCTTCAGTCTTCATATCAGTGATGACCTTCGCCTTCCCGTCCTTCTGGATGGGCATGATCTCCCTATTAATATTCCACTACTGGCTAGGATGGTTCCCAGGAGCGGGAAGCATGCCCCGAGAATGGGGCATCACGCCTCCAAACCCACTTGAGCTCATAGTTGGCCGCATGACATATCTTGCATTGCCATTAATGGTCCTTACACTCTTCCAGTACGGCGGTTACCTACTATTAACAAGAGCGTGCATGCTAGAAACGCTAACCGAAGACTACATAGTAACCGCACGTGCAAAGGGCGTCAAAGAGAGAAACGTACTGTTCAAACATGCTCTGAAAAACGCGTCACTCCCACTAATAACCAGCGCCGCCCTATCCTTCGGCTTTCTGCTCACAGGCGCCATAATCACTGAACAAGTTTTCACGTACCCTGGAATGGGCGCATGGTTATGGCAAGCCATAACACAAGCAGACTATCCAGTCCTGCAAACGGTATTTTACATCATAGCCCTTTGTGTCATTGCAGCCAATTTCATCGCCGACTTACTATACGGAGTAATTGATCCTCGAATCAGGTACGGGTGACAAAAATTGGCCACGGCAAAAACAAGACTTCAACTTTCAACTCGAAGACTCAAAGGATTCATGAGACAAGTTTTCCAAAGCAAAAGAGGAACCATTGGGATAATAATTCTCCTCTTCTTCATCAGTATGGCCGTAGCTGCTCCCCTATTATCATCAAACGACCCAGTATACGATAGGCACTTAGCGGGAGTGAGAGCCTACCCCTCTTGGTTCGCATATTTCATGCCAGACAAAGTGAACGAAAATTGGCAAGCAGCTTCAACGCCTGGATTCCTCACCGCAGATTCTGTTCAAGATTGGAGCATCACGGTTGCCTATGATGCCGGCCGTGCCTATGCCGCATACGAGTATAACCAAACCTTCGGAACCTCACAAACTCCTCAAGGAAGCATCCAACTCAAAGTAAAAAGAATAACGCCCACGCAACCCTCTGGAACTTCAAAGTTTATCTTTGAACCAAAGCAAGACTACTATCTCCCATCCGCTTCCCCCCCTAAAAGATTCGCAGTACCCATCAGCCTATTTGCCACCAACGTCGAGAACTTCACTGCCGTAGAAGTCAAAGCTTACCTAGTTCAGGTGGCAACCGGAAACATTACAAACCTTTCCTTCGTCAGCATCCAACAAACAACAGAAAATTGGATAACACCAGACCCACTGATAGACTCCTATAACACTAATTTCAAGCTACAATTCGGGGGCCAAATATACACAGACCCTGTCGAGGTCATCTTTACGCAAAAGGGATACTACAGACTTCGTGTTGAAATATCCTTCAAGGACACCAAAACCATCACCAAAACCATCACCAAACCCCTAGAAGCTACAATGAGTGTTGACGACTTAAACTTCAGAATCTACGGCAACTCCTACGGAGTGCTTGGAACCGACCAAGAAGGAAGAGACGTGTTTTCCCAACTAGTTGTCGGAGCAAGAATATCATTGTTCGTGGGTTTCGTTGCGGCAGGAATAGCAGTGTTTATTGGATTGCTCGTAGGACTAATCGCTGGATTTGTAGGGGGAATAGTTGACGAAGTCTTAATGAGAATAACCGACGCCCTCCTAGTCATTCCAACATTACCATTGCTGATCGTACTGATCGCAATTTTATCCCCATCAATCTGGAACATAATCTTCGACATTGGAATACTAGGATGGATGGGCTTTGCACGAACTGTACGAGCACAAACTCTAAGCATAAAAGAAAGAACCTATATTGAAGCGGCAAAAGCATCGGGAGCAGGCACATTCTACATCATAAATCACCACATAATCCCCAACGTTATGTCGCTGGTATACGTTTCATTGGCCACGGGAGTTCCAAGCGCCATAGTGGCTGAAGCAGCCTTAAGCTGGCTAGGTCTCTTCGACCCCAACATCATATCATGGGGAAAAATGCTTCATGACGCACAAAACTTCGTCGAACTATGGTGGTGGATGGTTCCCCCAGGACTCTTCATATCGCTCGTGTCCCTTGCCTTCATCCTCATCGGCTTTTCGATCGACGACATCCTAAATCCAAAATTGAGAGCGAGACGCTAGCAACTATCCCACATACTTTTCTCCCAAAAAGCCTCCAACCACGGCACCTATGAAACATGAAACAAAAAACAGAGGGAACATGTTACGAAACATCATGGTAACGTTTCCTGCATACAGAATGTCTACACGTTCAAGATGTCTAGCCATGCCCAAGAAGGCCGGTGAAGACAAGAAAATGAAAATGATGAGAGAAGATAAACCGAGGGAAACCACGAAACCTAACATCACTTTTTTAGCGTCGTACAACGCAGCTCCAGCCAAAAGACTAACGAGAAAAAGTAAAGCCAAATCGACCTCAGACAAAATGGGCCTTTCATACAGACACTGTAAAACAATCGAAGCCACAGCAAAGGACCAACCAACAACTGTCAGAAGAGTTCTGATAAACTTCATAAAGCAACCACTCATACTCATTATTCAAACTCTTCAATTTAAGATTTTAGAAAGGGAGAACCAAAGAAATTGAAAGTAACTGGTAGGAAAATCATCACAGTGCTTTTTACCGCAACTGTGATTATTTCAATCGCCACTTTGATAGGCCCTACCACAAATTACACGCATTTTTACAAAGCTGTCGAAAAACTTAGACTGTATATGTCAGACTTCCATTTTGACGCACAACAAAAAACTTTTTCGGCGGTCCTCATCGTTGCCAACAACGAAAGTTATTCAGGATTGAAGATAAGGTCTCTCCGATATTCTCTAGCAGTTTTAGCCAAAGACGACAATATGGTAAGTCTGACTGGAGGTCAACTTTGGTGGGAACCCACACCATTGAAACCAAACTCAAATTTCACTTGGCCTCTAACCAATCAGCCAGTCACAGGAAGCGGGGCCGAGGCTTTGAATGAAAGCCTACAAGAAGGAAAGATTGATCTGGTAGTGAGTGGCGACGCGATAATCCACACCTTTGTAGGGTACGGTACGTGGGTTGACCTTGGAACTTGGACTTACATTACTCCAGCAACATGATGTCCAATCATTCAAGGTTTGGAGGATGATCCAGTAGAACTTGAGGATGGGATTGCTTCTTCAACATGCTTCCAAAAATCC
>Ga0315279_10006362_pt1 | contig 14923 bp, 9 predicted proteins | sample YL17G06_20_MG_FD_203694 | JGI IMG/M metagenome (GOLD analysis project Ga0315279, IMG submission 203694) | Sediment microbial communities from Yellowstone Lake, YNP, Wyoming, USA - YL17G06_20 | ecosystem: Environmental > Aquatic > Freshwater > Lake > Sediment | place: USA: Wyoming | collected... | reverse complement strand
TTTTAAAGTATGATTCGAACCTGCGTGAAACCCCGTCACATCAATGGTAATGTTATAATATCCAAAAAAAGCAGGCATCCAAGATATTCCAGGCCCTCCTCCGATCCAGGAAGCCGATACTATTCCACCACTTAAGGGCTGAAGTGTAAGCGCATTAAAATAATATAATTTAACTTTTGTTATAGCATTATGATAGGGTGCTGGATTTGCAATGGCATAAGAACTATTCAACTGCAATAATCCAATACACCCGGGAGCTGTCATGCTTATATTCGATGGGCCGCCTCCAATCGTCACACTAAGCCCTGAAATTTCGCTTGAAGAATACAAAGGTTTCGATAAATTAATCGAAAAATCATATTCTCCCACGCTCAACCCCAACGTTAATATTTCAATGGAGAAAGTGCCATTCAGATAATCCCTAATTATTTGGAAGAGGGCAGGCCACGCCGCATCATTGGTACTGTTTTTCACGAGAAGCGAGGCTCCACTTATTGGTGCGCCGTTATATCTGTTAGAAAAATTAACCGCTACATAGATTGAATCACCCGTAGCAACAAATCCTGTGTGAGCTAGATGAACCAATTTGGTAGGGATACTCAGGACATTTAGGCGCGTGGAATTTAACCCAACCTCCGTTCCATTGCACCACATAACTTGCAAGGTAAAAGTTCCCGGATTATCAGTTGCAGTATCACTAATTGTCCATGAAGGAAATTGAATCGAAGTATTTCCTAAGATTCTGAGAGAATCTTTATGATTCGCTGCAGATAAAGGGAAAATAGTCAGATTCGCATATCCTGTAGTTAATCTCTGTCTGAAATTCCCATAAATATTCACCGTATCGGTGGAATTAACAATATTGGTTGAAATAACTCCCCTACGAACTATAATATTCTTAACATAATTTGTACTATTACATTTTACGGTCCAAATTCCATTACTAGCATTGAAAATGGTAACTTTCTGATAGCCTGGATAAGGCTTAACGTTCCAGTTTGAATATACCAACCCATTCCACTCCACCCTCTCGATATTCCACCCTGGAATTGATATGTTAATGCCACTGTTAAGGGCATTCATCAAAAAATCCACGGTTTGGGTGGCATTCCATCTACTATAAGTCCATTCTTGGTTAAGGAAAAAACTGGAATTAAAGAATTGTGTTTTGGAAATGGTTAAAATCCATTTCAGAGCTAGATTTATCTTATACTGGGCATTGATCCTGAAAAGAAGAGGTCCTTTTAGATCATGGGAGAACGTTGAATAGTATGTTCCATTGTCTGCGGTTCCATCCGTTACAGCAGTTCCATTTATTTTGAGATTTACTTCTGAAGGACGCAGAACCCCTGTCAATGTCGTGTTCAAGCTGAAATCAAAGCCATAACTCTTCCAAACACTCCCATTATATTGAACAGCATTAAACTCATTAATTTCGAGGCTATCATTTGCCCCATACCAATCAATATCCGCCTGAGTTCCAGCTTTTTGGAGTGCGATAAAAAAAGTTTTTCCTGCGGTTAGATTACTATTTAGTAAGACTGGCGTAGGAAAGATACACTTCACCCACGCATTATAATCGACCGGATCCCCAGTACCGATCTCGAAATTCCTGGAAGTCATTCTTGTATTTGGTTTTAATCCTCCCGAATCAATAGCATCCCAAACTTCAACAGCTAGATCGGGACCGTTTCTAAACTTTTTAATATAGAGATAAAATGCAACGTCAATTAGGTAAGCACTCGATAAGGGAACTTGAATTGCTTGCGCATAGTAGGGAACTCCTGTGGGCGGTCCTATGTTCAAGGCTCTTGTTTCAAGAAAATTCATCTCGCCTACCAATGTTATATTCGCTTGTATTTTAGAGACATTAATTTGCATTGCAGAGCCACTCCAATCAGCGATCTCTACTACAAAACTCGTATTTGTTACAAGCCCTAATTCGTTCCCCTGTATTTTGCTATACTTTTGGGCGAATAGCATGTTACCGGAGCCGCTACTATTCGCCTCTGTAATATAAGAGGCCCCTCCAAAATTGGTAAATCCCGCCTCCTCACTATTATTTGAGGATGAACTAATTTTATTTTCGTTTAACCCCGTTAGATTACCGAAAAAGATCCCTACATTAAGTGACGATGAAATGAACAATACGATAAGTACATAAAAATGTAATTGTCTGTCTTTCATTGTATTCACTCTATGGCGCAATCACCATTATTCTGTAAAATTCAATTTTACTTATTTTTAGATAGAGGTAAAAATTACTTCTAAGTCATTCAAGAAAATTTCAACCTTTTTAGGAAAAATAAACGGTTAATTGCATAAAATGGAAAAAGAGAAAAAAAATAGAGATTAAAAAAAGTTTAGCACTTACTTTCCTGGCCTTTGAGCATCATTCCATTCTTACGCCAAGACTGTCTTCCTATTTCCCACATTTGCCCTGCCTTGTTCTCCCCTTTGAGTTCCTCACCGATCCACTTCTGCCCATCCGGCACCACGGAATTCATTTTAACGAAAGCATTTGCTCCCACCAGAGTGTCATTTCCGACCTTGACGCCTGTCATCACGACTGCTTTTATTCCAATGACGCTATTATTTCCAACACTACATCCATGGACTATGCATCCAAACCCAAACAGGTTATTTTCTCCAATTTTAGTCTTGAATCCCTCTGCGGTATTGATTATCGCCGCATCCTGAATAACATTGTTTGCTCCGATCACAATTTTTTCAAAATCGCCTCTAATGATCGCTCCTTGATAAACTACCGTCTCAGCTCCAATTTCCACATCACCTATTATAACAGCATGCTCGGAAATCCAGCATGAAGGGTCAATTTTCGGTTCTCTTAACTTATCTTTCTTCATAATCGAATAAATCGGCATTTTCATCACCAACTTAATTTTATTTTTGCTTTTTTAGTTTTTTTTATAAATGAAAATAACAGATTACTTGAGGTTTTTTAAAATAAAAAGTGAATCCAATTAATGCAAATCAATACCATTAAAATTATTCACCAAGAATCGCAATAAGATTCTCGCCGAACGGTAATAGAATTATTGTCTTAAACGACCTACTACATTTAAAAGTCTAAAAATTGGTAGATTTCGAATAAAAATAAAGTTGATCTTTATGGCTGAAGAAGAACTGAAAGCAGAAGTTGATTACTACGATATTGTCCGGGAGAAATTGAGCCTAGGTCCTTTGCATTATCCACGGCATGAAAAAATTTTTGAGTTGATGAAAGTTTTTTGGCCTGAAGAGGAGACTATCAAAGTACTCGCGCTTTTTCCTCCTGCGGGGCAAAAAATCTCGCTCGTGGATCTTAGCGCAAAAGCAGGGCTCCCCCTCAACGAGGTGCGAAAAATTTTGAAAAAACCGGTTGCTAAGAAAACCGTCTCCAAATTTCAAAACGATTATGGCTTGGAACCTCTCGCACCGGGCATTTTCGAAGCCTACTTTATCGCGAGACAAGATACCCCTGAAAATCTCAAAAAAGCGGGCGAGATTTACCGCTGGCTCTTCATTCATTTTGATGAGATGGATATCTTTGATCAGGGCACTGAACTTTTTCGCCCCGTATTATCTATTGATGTAAAAGAGAAACTCATTAAAATCGATGAATCCGTAGATGCCGAGTCTTATGTCCTTCCTTATGAATCGGTTGAAGATATCATCAATAAAAATGATTTTTTCGCTATTGCACCGTGTCAATGCCGTTATATCGGAGAACTGAGCGGTGAACCATGTCAGCGCGCTTCGAGCGAGATGGGTTGCTTTATAGCTGGAAAAGGCGCGCAAGCTTTACCCAATTTCGGCTGGGCAAAAGCTCTCACAAAAGAGGAAGCTATTGCCTATCTCCAGCAAACAGAGAAAGCAGGGCTCGTACACCTTACTTCTAACTCGAAAGGAGGTGAACACCTCTCATTTACATGCAATTGTTGTCCCTGCCACTGCGGCGTATTAAAATACAAAATTATTATACCAAGCAATTTTAAGCCAATAATTGATGCGCAAATCTGTGCAGAGTGCGAAACTTGTATGGAAAAATGTCCTATGGCTGCGATATCACACTCTGATGCAGGAAAAATGGTTATAGACACTAAGTTATGCATCGGCTGCGGTCTTTGCGCCACCAACTGCCCGAACACAGCCATTACGATGCAGAAAGTCAGTCAGACTATCCCGCCAAAAGTGAAATTGATCGGCAACAAAATGTTCATGCAAATGATGGGCGAACTTTTAATCTAAATTAATTCCTTTTCATTTTTTTTAATACTTTACACTCTCGGGTTGCTTATTTACAAATTTTTTTATTGTAAAAGCCGAAGTGTTTTTCTACAAGGCTATTGGCTCCCTTGAATTGGCTTATATCGCTCGCATGTTAGAAGGCACCCTTTTTTTCCTCGATAAAAAAGGAGTTAATTTACTTAGTTTGTTTAGTTAGGAGTTGCTTTACTTAGTTTATTTCATTAATAGAAGGTTTTAAATTTGAATTCTTCAATGGTCAATTAGAATTAATGAAAACCAAATTCAATATTATAATCTCCGAGTTTCCCAATCTCTTTACCTGAGAAAGAGGTGGGATAAACTGAGAGAAAATTAAGAGCGGTAGTTAAAAAGAAGAGTTGATGATAAAAATGACAAATGAATCAGCAAAAATCAAGGTTGAAAGTTTACAATCGGACGTCCTTAAGGCTAAGAATTTAGAAATTTCTATAGGAAAATTGCCGAAAGAAGAATGGACCGAAGAACCTATGGGTCCCACTCCCATGCCCGATATCAAAGATTTGAGATCATGGGATATGAAACTCTTACAGAAATATCCCCCCTTCTATGCACCATTCTGCGATATGTGCTGCCTTTGCACCTATGGAAAATGTGATTTGACTGGCGGCGCGCACGGTGCCTGCGGAATCGATCTTACTGCACAACAAGCTCGGATTGTTATGATCGCCTGTGCGATCGGCTGTGCCTGTCATGCGGCACACGCTCGCCATCTTGTACATCACCTGATTGAAAAGTTTGGCCCTAATACCGCTTTGGAAGCTCCTGATATTGCAGTCGAGGCCCCCCTAACTCGGTTGATTTGCGGCTTCAAGCCCAAAACAATGCGAGATCTTGAGATTGGTTTAGACTATGTGGAAAAGCAGGTTACAACGGTATTAGCAGCAGCACACACAGGACAGGAAGGATCTGCGCTTGATTTCGAATCCAAAGCCCTTCACATCGGAATGTGCGATTTACTTGGCATGGAAATCGGTGATATTGCACAAATTGCCGCTTGGAACTTCCCAAAAGGCGACCCTGAGGCAAAGCTCGTCGAAATCGGTTTGGGTACAATCGACCGTACTAAACCTGTGGTCCTGATGGTCGGTCACAATGTCGCTACTGGCGTAGAAGTCACCAATTATTTACGCAAGAGCAATAACTATGGAGAAGTCGAGGTATGTGCTATCTGCTGTACGGCTTTGGATCAGACTCGCTACGATACAGGTTCAAAAATCGTAGGGTCTATTGGGTCACAGCTGCGATTTATACGCTCAGGCATTCCTGATGTTGTAATGGTCGATGAACAATGCGTAAGATGCGATGCTATTGAGGAAGCAAAGAAAATTCAAGCCCCCTTTATTGCCACTAATGAAAAGATTTGCCAAGGTCTGAAGGACCGGACTGCAGATCCAACGGATGAAATTATCGAAGATCTTGTGAGTGGAAAAGAACCTGCTGCCTTGATTTTTGACCCCGATAAAGCGGCTGAGGTGGCAGTGCGGGTCGCAATAGAGGTTATGCCAAAACGAAAGAAACTGAGCAGTTTAGTGGATATCTCCGAGGTGCAAAATATTGCATCTGGATGCAAGCAATGTGATATCTGTGAACGAAATTGTCCGAATAACTTGCCAATTCCCGAAGCCATGGCGAAGGCTAAAGAAGGAGATCTCAGCATGTTCCAAGAATTCTGGGATCTATGCGTCGGTTGTGGTCGTTGTGGTCAAAACTGCCCGAATGACATTGATCCGCTTTCGGTGATTGCCAGTGCGGGTGATGCGCTTTTCAAAGATGATAAATTCATGATCAGGGCCGGACGAGGTCAGATCCGTGATACTGAAATCCGAAATGTTGGTGCTCCCATTGTGCTCGGTGAGATCCCGGGAATTATTGCTATTGTTGGATGCGCAAATTATCCCAATGGTCCTAAAGAAGTGGCACGTATTGCAGAGGAATTTCTGAAACGCCGTTACATTGTGACCGTTTCTGGATGCGCGGCAATGGATATTGCGCGTATGAAGGATGACGAAGGAAAAACCTTATATGAGAGATATCCCGGCGAATTTGATGCAGGCGGGTTAGTCAATGTCGGCTCATGTGTATCCAATAGCCACATTGTTGGCGCTGCAGTGAAAGTAGCGAGTATTTTCGCACGACGGAATTTACGCGGAAATTTTGAGGAAATCGCCGATTACATTTTGAACCGTGTTGGTGCCTGTGGAATCGCTTGGGGCGCTATGAGCCAGAAAGCAGCTTCGATCGCCACGGGATGTAACAGATTTGGAATTCCCGTAATTATTGGGCCTCATGGAGCGAAGTATCGACGACAATACTTAGGGCGCAGCGATAAGGACGAAAGTTGGATGGTCATTGATGCCCGATCTGGAAATGAAATGTATGCCGCACCAGCTCCTGAAAATCTCATATACGCAGGCGAAAGTGTTGAGGAATGCATGGTGGAAGCCGCAAAATTATGCCTCCGCCCAAGTGATAATTTCAAAGGACGCGCGGTGAAACTCACCCACTGGATAGATCTCCACAAACGCTTTTACGGCTGCATGCCTCCCGATGTCGATAAATATGTCCGAATCGAAGCCGACATTCCCGTCACCTTAAAGGATGAAATCACACCGATCTTGGAAGAGAAAGGCTGGAGCCCCCGCGAAATTCCGGATCCGACTTTATTACGAAGACTAGTAAGGAAGGTTAAAGAGTAAGAGGTGAAAAATGATGTCCGTAAAACCTTGGCAATTTACCGCAATAAACCCCACCATGGGCATAGCAATGAAGGAGCCTGTGCAACTAGCTAAAATATTAAAGAAAGCAAAACGCCCATTAATAGTAGTTGGTGCACTCGCCGATCAAATCGAAGTCCACGATGGAAAGACCCTGCTTGATATTCTCATTGAACTTGGGAAGAAAATACCGATCGTAGCAACCTCCAATATTTCAAAGGCATTTCTAGATAAAGGATACAAGCCCACTGCCCTCATGACAGTAGCCAATATTACCAATCGCCTTTCTGATCCCGATTGGAAGGGATTAGATGAGAAAGGGCAATACGATGTGGTTGTTTATACTGGAATGACGATTTATCTTGAACTGCAGATGCTAAGTCGCCTGAAACACTATGCAAGATGGCTAAAAACTATCAGTTTGGAACGCTTCTTTATTCCTAATGCTAGTATGGGACTGGCAAATCTGAAGGTCGACGAATGGAAACAGGGTATGAAAGCCTTCATGGATGAAATGGCAGCTCCCTCTGAAAAAGCAGCACCCTCCGAAAAAGCAACTCCCTCCAAAAAGCCAGCTGCTAAAAAACCTGGCAAAAAATAATATTTTTCTTCTTTTTTTCTCTTTTTTTAATGTTTTTTTGTTTTTTTCTCAAGTTCTCATTCTTTCAGTAAAATTAAAAGCAAAATCTCCTTTAAAGAAATATATTTAATTTTTAAAGAGACAGAAATCTAATTTATAAAATCAAAACTAGGCAGGGTTATAAATGGCTTCTATGAAAGGGAATAAGGCAATTGTGAAAGCCCTTGCTCAAAATGGCGTTGAATATATTTTTGGAATTTGTGGGACCTCGGTGGCAGGCTTTTTATCTGCTCTGGGGAAAGAAAAAGGCATAAAATATGTAGTTGCACGCCATGAACGCAGCGCGGGGAGTATGGCGGATGGTTATGCGCGGGCAAGTGGGAAAGTTGGCGTCTGTCAAATGCATTCAGGCCCAGGAACCCTAAATGGAATGCTCAGTATCGTTGATGCATATAGGGACTCCTCCCCCGTCGTTCTACTTGCGGGGCAGGTCGCTCGGAAATATATTGGGCAAGAAATTTTTGGAGAAGCCAATCAATTTGCGGTTCTTAAATCCTATACAAAGGCATGTAAGCGGATCGAACAGATCACAGAAATTCCCCAAATTATCAACAGCGCTTTTCATTTGGCGCTGGCAGGACGTCCTGGACCTGTAATGGTTGAAATGCCTGAAGATATCTATGATGAAAAAGGTGAAATAGAGATATTGCCTCCTATAACCGCTGAAGTTCCCTCTCCAAATTACTCCGTTATTCAAGAAGCAACAGAACGGGTATTAACTGCGGAGCAACCCATTATTTTAGCTGGCGGGGGTGTTATTTGGTCAAATGCTTATGAGCCACTTAGAACCATTGCTGAAATGCTCCAAATACCCGTTACAACTACACAAAATGGGCGAGGTTGCTTTCCAGAGGATCATCCGCTTGCTCTAGGCGTGAGCGGGTGGTATGGCGGTAACAGTATTGCAGATGATGCCTTAGAAGATGCGGATGTAATCTTAGGCGTAGGCTGTTCCTTTTCTTCGCTAACTACCTATAACTTCACAATGCCGCTTAAAGGCGAAATCATTCACATTAATATCGATCCATCCGTATTAGGTAAAAATGTACACTGTGAATATGGCATTGTGGGCGATGCTCGAACGGTGCTTTTAGAAATGATGAGAGTTCTTGATTCAAAGGGGATTGGACGAAAGGCGTCTTCTTGGATAGAAGATATCACACAGAAAAAACAAGAATGGACTAAACAAGTAGAGACAGAATCAGAATCAGAGTTCATTCCCATAAGACCACAGCGTTTAATGAAAGATATTCAGAAAGCTATTCCGAAGGAATCGATAGTTCTGAGTGGTGCAGGCCTTCATCATCTATTCACCACAACCTATCTACAAAGATTTTACCCAAGAACCTCCATCTCCTCCATTAACTTAGGTTCCATGGGGTTCGCATTCCCTGCGGCTTTAGGGGCGAAAGCAGCATGTCCTGAAGTACCTGTGGTATGTATCATTGGAGATGGAGACTTTATGATGAGCCTTCCGGATTTGGAAACTGCTGTAAGAAGCGGATTTAATGTCATCGCTGTCATCATGAATAACTTTGGCTATCATGCGCCTAAAAGGTTTCAGCAACTGAATTTTGGGACGGATTTCGGCAATGATTATGCTAATCCTGATTTTGCTAAAGTAGCCAAAGATTTTGGTGCAATTGGACAGACCGTCGATAAACCTGGTGAGGTTATAGATCTGATTAAAGAGGCAATGGTTTGTGAAAAACCGACTGTTATTGATGTCCGAATAGACCCCACAGTCATTCCTTCCATGAATCTAAAGGCGACTTCTCGCTTGAGAGGCCTAAAGGCTTAATTTACTAATATTGCCAATTTGCTTGTTCGGGAAAATAATTATTTATTTAAATTCCTTCATTCTTTATAGTATTAGCTAACTAATTGAAATAATCAATTCGGAGCGAAGATGCACGACCGACTTCTTGAGAGAATTTAGCATAGGGCTTAATTTCGTAGAAATCACCATAATTCTGGCTATTACCCTCACCTTCATTCGAAGCTACCAAAAGGATCGGCTCAATGCAACGGAATTCGCAATAATTGGATTTTCTTCACTTGCATTTGCGAGGGTATTTTATATATTTTTTGATTATTACATCCATGACAATCCTTATCTCTATACAGCATGGGTCTTTCTTTATTTAGGTATTATATTTTTGGTGCTGAGCTTATTTAAAGGCGTTTCACGCTCAATCTTCAGATATTTCCCTCATAAAATTCCCTATTTCATTGGATTCGGGCTTTATCTGGTAATCATTTGGCTCATTCGCGCATTGAACAGCATTGTGTTCTATATCGGTAGCGTTGGAGTTGGAGTGCTTCTGCTTATTCCGATAGCACTGCAATTAAATAAATTTATCTATAAATCAGGAGGCTACATAAAACGATATTTTGGGTTATCTATCCTTGGACTTCCTCTCGCATTTTTAGGGATAGGGCTGGGATCCATTTGGCAGAGTTTATCTGGAATCGATAGCTGGCTTGTAAAAATCGGGTCACACTCTATTTTTCTGGTCGGTCTTATCCTCCTTGCTCTATCACTCTGGAGCCTTCCCTCCCTCAACGAATTCGATTGGGAACAAAGTTTGAGCCATTTATATGTCCTGAAGCCTGGTGGTATTTGTTTATATTCTTTTAACTTTAAAGTGTCTAAACCTATGGATCCGCAGCTTTTGGGTAGTGGTTTGACGGGTGTTTGCGCGATGGTGCAGGAGATGACAAAAAGTAAAAAACAGCTCGAATTCATTAAACAAGAAAGTAAAAATTTGTATCTACAGCAAGGAAAACAGGTAAATGCTGTAATAATTGGAGAAGAAGAATTAAGGATAATCTTTGATAAATTAAAAATGTTTGTTCATGAGTTTGAGCGGCTTTTCCCGGATATCTCCACATGGACTTTCTGCATCGAAGAGTCTAAGATCGCGGGCATGCTGGTTCGTAGCATTTTTTCTATTTGAAAGACTTTATTAAACGTCGAATCAGTAATAATCATATGTTACCCCAGCTCCAAAAATTAACCAAGAAAGCGTTAGCTGAACTCCTTGAAGATGCCGCAAAAAATTGGCTTGCCCATGATGGTCTATGGTTTCAAGCCGTAGAAAACAGTTTTGGAATCGATGCTGCTATCGCGTGCGATAGAACGGCGTGGAGCCAGTTTACGATAGTAGAAGCTCAACATATCATGGAACGGCATCAAATTCCCCCAAATGGCGGGATTCCAGCTCTTATCAAGGCCCTTCAATACCGGCTTTACGCTTACATAAATATTCAAGAGATCGTGGAGCTTTCAGAAATCCGTTGCGTATTTCGAATGAAGAACTGCCGAGTTCAGGCTGCTCGCGTTCGAAAAAATCTCCCCGATTTCCCATGCAAATCAGTAGGCATTGTGGAATATTCCAATTTTGCAAAAACTATCGACTCCCGAATTCAAACCCGGTGCATTGCTTGCCCTCCCGATCCACATCCCCTTGACTATTGGTGCGCTTGGGAATTTCAACTTCAAATTTAAAAGAAATGCGCATTATACTTGGTCTTTGTCATTTGTTTGCTCATTACGAAATCAAATTTCTCGAAATGAATGTCTTCACTCGCAACCCCAATCGAGGGTAGCCCTATTCTGAGAGCCTTCATCATATCCACAGGTCCGCACAGAAACACCTCACGCTCTTGGAGATCGGGAACTAAATCTTGGATGGCTTGAAGCGTTATTCTCCCCAAATTTACTTCAAAATCCGGTTGGGTCTCACGAGAGAGAAAAAGATGAATCGGAAACCCATATTTCTCAGAAAGGGCTTCTAATTCTTCTTTGAAAATGATGTCTTTGCTGGTTTTATTGCCGTAAAGGAGGATGAGATCTTTACCCTGTAACGCTAGATCTTCTATGAGCGCTCGGACGGGCGTGATGCCTACTCCCGCAGCGATGAATAGAACCTTCTCTTTCTTGGATGCAGTCTTATTAAATTTGCCAAGCGGACCATCAATAATAATCCTTATACCCGGATTCAGCTGTATAAGTTCCTCTGTATAGTCCCCTTCCACTTTAACAGTGACGCGTATTTCTTCGCCATTGGGAGGGGCCGAAGTTGAAAACGGATGCATCTGCCACCAAAAATGCTTTGCTAGGAATCGTAGTAAGAAGAACTGCCCTGCTAAAAAGGTGAATTTCTCCATGTTCCGTCCTTTGATGTAAAGCGATACCGTATCATGCGTTTCTTGTGTAAGCCGATCAAGCACGAATTTATGCCGTTTATAGACGAGAAACGGCATTACAACCCGAAACACCACAAAATTGCAAATAACGAATACATAAAGCACAATCCAGTAAACCAAGAACGCAGGAATTTGTTTGAAATCCGTCCCTGCAAAGAACTGATGACCAATAACAAGTGCGATTGCGGCATACATGAATAAGTGGAAGTAATACCACTGCTCATATTTCACCCTTTTTATAAAAAATGGATTTGAAATCAAAACAATGGTCAAGATAATAATCAATCCTATAGGCGCGAAAATCACAAAAGGTTTTGTTTGAACCAGATTCAGAAATCCCTCCACAAACCCCTTTCCTGTAGCTATTGCATTTCCAATTATAATAAAAATAGGATGCATTATAAGAATAGCAAGCGCAATTCGACCATTCTCCTGATGAATTTTAGCTAAAGAATCATGCCCATAGCGCCTCTCAATCCACACTGACCGTCCAATTAGGATTAGCTGAAATAGCACAAAGAACGCCCCTATCAGACCACAAATACGTCCTAAGGCGAATAAAAAATTCCCAAGGCTGGTAGGCGTGATTGTTCCAATCAACAGCAAGGGTCCTGAACTAATCAGCCAGAAACTGATTATTACAAGAAGATTCAAGATTATAAACAGCATTAAAAATCTTTTCATACTTCTTCTACCTGATGACATATCATTTCAATATCTTAATCTCTCTTTCTATCAAAAAATTCGCTTTAAGGTAAGTTACTCAGTAGATAGACAAATTCTCTATATAAGTTATGATGCAACTTTTACCGATCCTTTCCTCGAAATATGGAATCTCCATCGATAGAAGAATCTTTAATTATTTCTAATCAGAATCTTTATTCAGATAAATCGAAAAGTTGTGAGATTAAAAATGGACGTGTTCGATAAATTTCAGGGGACCGAAGATTATATTGTTTCCCCTAATTTAAAAGATATTGTAAATGTAGCTGTTGCGCTTCAACGACCTTTATTAGTACGCGGTGAGCCGGGCACAGGAAAAACCCTACTTGCCCACAGTATCGCCAAAGGACTAAATAAAAGGCTCATTGTGTGGAACATCAAGTCAACGACGAAGGCAAAGGACGGGCTCTATGTGTATGATACGGTTCAGCGGCTCTATGACAGCCGGTTCGGGGATAAAGATGTCTCCAATATAAAGAATTACATTCATCTCGGAAAGCTTGGCGAATCCTTCAACTCCGAGGACCAAGTGGTGTTATTAATTGATGAAATTGATAAGGCGGATCTTGAATTTCCTAATGATCTTCTGAATGAATTGGATGACATGTCGTTTTATATCTATGAAACGGACGAAACTATCAAAGCAATTCAGCGTCCTATCGTTATTATCACTAGTAATAATGAAAAAGAACTCCCCGATGCTTTCCTTCGGCGTTGTATCTTTCATTATATCGAATTTCCAGACCCTGAATTAATGGAACGAATTATATATGTGCATCATCCCGATGTTCGTAAAGAGCTGGTTTGGCAATGCTTGGAGAAGTTCTATAAACTGCGGAAAGTTGAATATTTACGGAAAAAACCCTCTACTAGTGAATTGATTGATTGGATTGGCGTATTGATCAAGGCCGGAATAACCGAATCCGAACTAACCACCGCGTTCCCCTTTCTAGGAACTCTGATCAAAAAAGAGCAAGATTATGATATGCTCGTGAAAGAGAAAAGTTTTGGTGGCGAACGAAACAATAAAAGCTTTGGTGATGAAAGACATTTCTTCTGAAAATGCCTTTTTTGAGGTAGAATAATGGTTTTTACCGATTTTTTTTACAATCTCAAAAAAAGGAATGTGCCTGTCACTCTTACCGAGTGGCTTGTATTCATAAATGCGCTCCAACGCAATCTAATGGATTGCAATTCCCAAAAATTTTATTATGTTGCGCGTGCCCTCTTGGTAAAGAAAGAGAACTATTTCGATAATTTCGATGAGGCTTTTCTGGAAACTTTCCGAGGGGTTGAAATTCCCATCGATCTAAAAGATGCTCTTGAGGAATGGCTACAAAACCCCTTTGACCTACTTCACATGCTCACTCCTGAGGAACGATTACTCCTTTTGCAAAGCCCCCTTTTTGAGCAATTCAGAAAAAATCTACTGGAGGCGCTTCAGAACTTTCAAATGCCGATTGAACCCGGTGAAGCGCTTAAAAAATGGCTCCAAAATCCTGATGAGCTTATGCGTTTGTTATCCGCTACAGAGCTGGCATCACTTGAACGTCTAACCCTCGAGGAATTGAGGCGCCTTTTCGAAGAACGAATGCGCGAACAAAAAGAGCGCCATGATGGCGGCGATCATTGGATTGGTACTGGCGGAACTTCGCCCTTCGGTGTTGGTGGTCGGCATCCCACGGGCATCAGTCTTGGAGCTCAGACACAGTCTCACAGTGCCATCCAAGTCGCAATGCGGCGTGAATTCCGCAACTACCGCTCCGATATGACCCTCGATATTCGCCAAATTCAAATGGCACTGAAGAAAATACGGAATCTGAAACGGACTGGAATAGAGGAGGAATTAGACCTTGAGGAGACTATAGACAAGACTTGTAAGAATGCAGGGGAATTAGAGGTAGTTATGGTCCCTCCAAGGAAGAATAGGGCGAAAGTCCTGCTGGTAATGGATGCAGGTGGGAGCATGGATCCCTATTATATACTAGTTAATAGAATTTTTTCTGCGGCTAATCAGCTGAAAACCTTCAAGGATTTCAAGTATTTATACTTCCACAATTGTGTTTATGACCAACTCTATAAGAATATGGCTTTCCGTGAATCAATTTCAACAACCGAGCTCCTACGAACCTATGAGAAAGATTATAAATTAGTTATTGTAGGGGATGCCTCGATGGCTCATTCTGAACTATTTTCTGCAGGGGGCTCCATTGATTATTATAATTATAATCCAACGCCAGGAATTATCTGGCTCAAGCGGCTTCGACATCATTTTGAGAAATCAGTGTGGATTAACCCCGTTGAGCCCAATTATTGGTATGCGAATTCGACGATTTTTTACATC
>Ga0315279_10006361_pt1 | contig 14925 bp, 9 predicted proteins | sample YL17G06_20_MG_FD_203694 | JGI IMG/M metagenome (GOLD analysis project Ga0315279, IMG submission 203694) | Sediment microbial communities from Yellowstone Lake, YNP, Wyoming, USA - YL17G06_20 | ecosystem: Environmental > Aquatic > Freshwater > Lake > Sediment | place: USA: Wyoming | collected... | reverse complement strand
GATGACCAGGCGGGCGGCGAACAACGCGGGCACGCCCAGGCCCTGCGCGCGCAGTGACAGCCGGCCGCTCCAGATGTAGAGAATAGCGACATAGGCGAGGCCCTCCAGCGAGAGGGCGAGGGGGGGCGGGAGCCGAATGGCGTCGGCATTGAGAGCTGCGAGCTTCCCGCACAGCAGGATCGCGGCCGCGAGCAGCAAGACAGCGGTGGCGACGCTGGTGCCGCTGATCTCTTTTCTCATGCGCGTCTCCACGCGGGTGTTGGCATAAAGAAGGCGCGGTCAGGCTGCATGTGACGGCTAGGCCTCCGGCCGCCGGGGCGGTCGCTTGCGACCTAGCGACACAGCCGCCTCCGGCTGTGTGGTTCTCGCCCGACCATCGCTAGTGCGTCAGATTATGCATTGTTATTCCACATCTCCGCGGCCGTCTTGATATGCGGCGTCCGGCCGCCGCAGCACCGTGGACGATAACGGCAGCCGCAATCCCCGCCGCGCGCCCCCACCGATGTGGCGACCCATCCCCGCTCCCTGCAGATACCCCCAGCCCGTGACGTTCTGCTTGCCTGCCTTGGGCCGCGGCACGTATAATAGCCTCCATGAAGAGGCAGACCATCCTCGCCGGGGCCTCCATCATGGCGGTCGCCGCGCTCCTGAGTCGTGTTCTGGGCTGGGTGCGCGACCGGGCGATTGGCCATTTCTGGGGCAGAACGGCGCATACCGAGGCCTACTGGGCCGCCTTCATGGTCCCCGACCTGCTGTACTATCTGCTCGCCGGGGGCGCGCTCGGGGCGGCGGTGATACCGGTGCTGACCCGGTATCTGCGGCGCAACGAGGAGGCCGAGAGCTGGAAGATCACCAACACGCTGGTCACGCTCTTCGGCCTGTGCGCAATCGCTGGGGTTACGCTTATCACGCTCTTTGCGCCGGGACTCGTGACGTTGGCGGCGGCCGGCTTCCGGAGTGACCCGGCGAAGGCGGCGGAGTGCGCAGTGTACGTGCGCATCCTGGCCCCCATGGTATTCTTCACGGTGCTGAGTGCGCTCTTCACGGGCATTCTGCAATCGCACCGCCACTTCACCGCGCCGGCGCTGGCGTGGCTCGTGTACAATGTTGGGATCATCGCTGGCGCGTTTATCGGCGGCATGATGATCTTCCCGCGAGAGGGGCAATCTGCGGGCCTGAAGGTCTTGGCGGCCGGAGTAGTGGTAGGGGCGATCCTGCTGGTGTTGGTGCAGACCCCGTCACTGGTGGCGCGCGGCTTCCGCTACCGGCCGACGCTTGACCTCGGGCACCCGGGAGTGCGCGAAACGCTGCGGCTGTTCGTGCCGTACATGGCGGGGTTAGCGTTCACACAGATCTGCCTGCTGTGGCTGCCGAGCTTCTTCGGGTCGTACTTCCCGCTGGGAGTAACAAGTCTGAGATACGCGAACAGGCTGGTGGTGCTGCCGCTGGGCCTATTCGGGATCGCGATATCGACGGCGGCGTTTCCGGCGATGGCAGAGCGGATCGACGCGGGCGAGGTGGACGCGTTCCGGCGGCTGTTCTCGGGGTCGATCCGGGCGGTGTTCTTCCTATCCGTGCCGTCCGCGGCAGGGCTGATCGTGCTGGCGGGGCCGATCCTGCGGCTGCTGTGGCGGAGCGGCAAGTTCGGGGAAGGGGCGATCGACGCGGCCGAGTTCTGCCTCATTTTCTACGCGGCTTCGTTGATCGGGCTGGCCGGGCTGCAGGTAGTGAATCGGGCGTTCTACTCTCTCAGGGACATCCGTACGCCGCCGCTGGTAGGCATCGGGTATACTGTCATCATCGTGGCACTGTCGCTGGGGCTGATGCACGGCCCGCTGCAATACGCGGCGGTGGCGGCGGCGACGTCCGTCGGCGTGACGGTGGGGCTGGTGGTGGCGTTCGAGGCGCTGCGGAGAAGGTTGGGGGGAATCGATGGACGCGCCATCGCGGTTTCGTTCGCACGCGTGGTGGCCGCGTCTCTCGCACTGGCGGCAGTGGCCTTCAACGTATCGCGGTGGAGCGGCCAGTTCCTGGGAGTGCCCGTTACCCACTTCGCCGCCACGGCGCCGTCCGAAGCCGCGGGCGCGCTGGCGGCGGCGCCGATCTCGCGGGTGGCGGCGCAGGTGGTGGTCAGCATCGCTGCCGGCGCGCTGGCTTACCTGGCGATGCTGCGGCTGATGGGCGCCCCGGAACTGGCGAGCTTGTGGCAGGCGATGCGCAGCCGCAAGTCCGCGTCCACGCCTACGGCGCCGATGGGCTAAGGCGGGCTGAGTGACGCGAGTGGGTCCCGACGGGTTTGCGACGGTTCTCCCGCCTGACCCGCGCGTGCAGATCTGAAGCGCGGTTCGGCGTGCGCAGCGCCCACGAGCGACTGGCCCGCCGCGGCACAGCAACGTGATGTCGAGCAATAGCGCCGTGGAACAGAGACTGATACGAAACTTCGGCATAGTGGCCCATATCGATCACGGCAAGTCCACGCTGGCGGATCGCCTGCTGGAGATCACGGGCACGCTCAGCGAGCGCGAGCGCCGCGACCAGGTGCTGGACCAGATGGACCTCGAGCGCGAGCGCGGCATCACCATCAAGGCCAGTGCCGTGCGCATGACCTACGCCGCCCGCGACGGCCAGCAGTACGTGCTCAACCTCATCGACACCCCGGGCCACGTTGACTTCAGCTATGAGGTCTCGCGCAGCCTCGCCGCGTGCGAAGGGGTGCTGCTGGTGGTGGACGCAGTGCAGGGCGTGGAGGCGCAGACGGTCGCCAACGCCGACCTCGCGGTCGCCGCCGGCCTGGAGATCCTGCCCGTCATCAACAAGCTCGACCTGCCCAATGCCAGCCCCGACCGCGTGCGCCGGGAGATCGAGGACGTCATCGGCCTCGAAAGCTCCGCGGCGCTGCTGACCAGCGCCAAGGAGGGCACCGGGATCGAGGAGGTGCTGGAGGCCATCGTCGCCCGCATCCCGCCGCCGCAGGGCGACGCGGACGCGCCCCTGCGCGCGCTGGTGTTCGATTCCCACTTCGATCCCTACCGCGGCACCATCGCCTACGTGCGCCTGCGCGAGGGACGCCTGCGCAAGGGCATGCGCATTTGCATGATGGCCGCGGGCAAGGAGTTCGAGGTCGACGAGGTCGGCGTCTTCGGCCTCACCATGAAGCCGGTGGAGGCGCTGGCCGCGGGCGAGGTGGGCTACGTCGCCGCGGGGATGAAAGTCATCGGTGACGCGCGCGTCGGCGACACCATCACCGATGCCGCGCGCCCGGCGTCGGATCCCCTGCCCGGCTACCGCCCGCTGAAGCCCATGGTCTTCTGTGGTCTCTATCCCACCGAGGGCGACTACTACACCGCGCTGCGCGAGGCGCTGCAGCGCCTGCAGCTCAACGACGCCGCCCTCACCTTCGAGCCCGAGACCTCCGCCGCTCTGGGGTTCGGCTTCCGCTGCGGCTTCCTGGGCCTGCTGCACATGGAAATCGTGCAGGAGCGCCTGGAGCGCGAGTACGGCCTCGCCCTCGTCGCCACTTCGCCCAGCGTCGTCTATCGCGTCAACCGCACGGACGGCGGCGTGATCGAGGTGGATAACCCGGCGGCCATGCCCGATGCTCAATACATCGACTACATCGAGGAGCCGTGGGTGCGGGTGACCATCATGGGGCCTGCCGAGTACGTCGGCCCGTGCCTGGAGCTCGCGCAGGAGCGCCGCGGCGAGTTCCGCAACATCGAGTACTCATCCACCGACCGGGTTATCATCACCTACGACCTGCCGCTGGCCGAGATCCTGCTCGACTTCTTCGACCAGCTCAAGTCGCGCACCCGCGGCTACGCCTCCCTCGACTACGAGGTGGCTAGCTACCGGCCCGGCGACCTGGTGCGCGTGCAGGTGCTGGTCAACGGCGATGCGGTGGACGCGCTTTCATTCGTCACCAACCGCGACCGCGCCCAGGCGCGCGGTCGCCGCGCGGTGGAGAAGCTCAAGCAAGTGGTCCCGCGGCAGTTGTTCGAGGTGCGCCTGCAGGCGGCGATCGGCTCGCGCATCGTCGCGGCCGAGAACATCCGCCCTCTGCGCAAGAACGTCCTCGCCAAGTGCTACGGAGGCGACGTCACGCGCAAGCGCAAACTGCTCGAGAAGCAAAAGGCGGGCAAGAAGCGCATGAAGCAAATCGGCAGCGTCGAGATCCCGCAGGAGGCCTTCCTCAGCGTCCTGCGCATCGGCGACGACAAGGAGTAAGGCCGGTGGAGCGGGAGCCGCTCGGCATCTATCTCCACCTCCCGTTCTGCGTGGGCAAGTGCCCGTACTGCGATTTCAACTCGCGCACACCCGGGCCCGGTGAGGTCGAGCGCTACGCGCGCGCCCTCGCGCGTGAGGTCGCGCTCCGCCTGGATCCCGACGCCGCCGTGGACACCGTATACTTCGGCGGGGGAACGCCGACCTTGCTGGCGCCCGCGCTGTTGGCGCGGCTGCTCGACGCGGTGGCGCGGCGGGTCGCGCTGGCATCCGACGCCGAGATCACGGTGGAGGGCAACCCGGAGTCAATCACCCAGGCAAAGCTGGCCGAGCTGCGCGCTGCCGGATTCAACCGCCTCAGCATCGGCGTGCAGTCCTTCGACGACGATGTCCTCACCGCGCTCGGCCGCCGCCACGATGCCGCGCAAGCGCTCGCGGCGATCGCGGCCGCCCGCGCGACGGGCTGGGATAACCTGTCGCTCGACCTCATTTGCGCCGTCCCCGGGCAATCGGTCGAGCAATGGCGCGCGACGCTTCGCCAGGCTCTCGATTGCCGGCCCGCGCATATCTCGACCTACTGCCTGACCATAGAGCCGGGTACCGAGTTCGGCCGCCGTCAGGCCGCGGGCGAAATGGTCGCGGTGGGGGAGGAGATCGAGCTGGAGATGTATCTCGCGGCGCGGCGCAGCCTGCGCGCCGCCGGCTACGATCATTACGAGATCTCGAATTTCGCGCTGCCCGGCCGGTGCTGTCTTCACAATCGGAAGTGCTGGCAGGCGGGCAGCTACGTCGGCTTGGGCGCGGGGGCGCATTCCCACGTCGGCGGGGTGCGTTGGGCCAACGCACCGGACCCGCAGCGCTACACCTCGCTGCTGGAGGCGGGCAAGCTGCCGGTGTGTTACGTGGAGCGGCTGTCGGCGCGGCGCAGGATGGACGAGGAGCTGGTGCTGGCGCTGCGCACCGCCGAGGGGGCGTCCCTGGCGCGCTTGGGGGCGCGCTGTGGCAGGGATGCAACATCGGAATACAGAATTGAGATAGAAGAGCTTGCGCAGGCCGGCCTGGCGACGGCGGACGGCGCGCGCGTGATCCTCACCGAGCGGGGCATGGCCCTGGCCAACGAGATCGCGATTCGGGTCATGGCCTGAGCAAGCCGAAAGCAGGTGACATCATGAGGCAAGCAATCTTGGCTCTCGCGTTGGCTGGCGTCCTGGGAGCGGCGCTCGGCCCGGCGGCGCTGGGAGCCCAGGAGACGCCCATCTACCGGGGCAACCTGAAAACGGCGCCCGTGTCCGTGGTGGTGGGAGCGTGGGGCAGCGGCAGCCTGCAAGAAGTGGGTGAGGTCAAGCTTGAGGGGGCAAGCTCCCTTAAACTGGTATCTCAGGGGGATTTCCAGGGAGGGAGGATAGACTTCACGACCCCGCTCAGCATCGCCACGTATGCCGGACAGCCCGACGCCTACATCGAGATATGGGTCCGTCCCTTCTACGAGCGCGCCGAGGCCCCGGCGCCAACCGCTGCAACGCCGACGCCGCCGATTGCCCCAGGCGGGGTGGCTGCGCCCGCGCCCGCGCTTGCCGCACCCACCCAGTTCCGGCTGCGGTTCGGCCTCTCTGGTGGGGACTCCGAGGAGACATCGCCGGCGCCGAGTCCTCCTTTCGGCACCGTTACTCCGGCGCCGCCCGCCACGCAGCCGGGCGTGACTCCTGCGGTTTCCGGCCTGCCCGGGCGAAGAGGGACGGTGTCCTCTGGTCGCTCCGGGACGACCACCACGCGGCCCGGTTCCGCGGCGCCGAAAGCCGCGCCGGCCGAGCCCCCGCCTAAACCCGAGCAAGCCGGCCCTGCCAGCCCGGACACGGCCGCGTTCCGCGCCACCGGCTTCCGGGTGCAGCTTATTACCGACCGCGGCGTTGCCGTGCTGCCAGCATACCCCATTTACCCGGGTGATAAGAAGAGCGGCGCCTGGTTCAGGATCGGCTTTCCGTTGAGGAAATTCGACGGGCCGGTCGGCGACCGACTCCAAAGCATAGCCATCTTCGCCGACCGCGCTGACACCGTCTACATCGGCGAGGTCAAGCTGCGCCTCGAGACCGCCCCCATCATGGCCAAGCCGGCGGCCTATCCCGCCATAGCCAGGGTGGGCCAGCCGGTGACTTTCCTCGCCAACGCCAGCGCGGGGCTGTCGCCGCTTGACATCGAATGGGATTTCGACAACTCCGACGGCGTGCAGGTGCAGGCAGAGGGCCCGCGGGTCGTAAACGTTTACACTCGCCCCGGCTACTACGAAGCCGCGGTCACCGTCCGCGACGCCACCGGCGGCGCAATCGAGCCGCGGACCGTCGCCTTGCTGGTGCAAGTGAAGTAATGGAGCCCGCCCACGCGCGGCTTCTGTGCCAACTGGCGCTTGAGGCGCGGGAGCGGGGTCTTGACATCTGGGCGAGTGCGCCGTACCGCGCCGCCATGCAGCGCACCTGCCGCCCCGCGCCCCGCTTTGTGGCTGACGCGGACCTCGATCATCGCTGCTACGGTCTGCTGCGTCAGCTCGGCCACGTCGGCATGCTGTGGCTCGACGGCAGCCGCGTGATGTGCCGGCTCGAAGCCCTGTCTGCCGGCGCGCCTTCGTCCCGGTTCCCCGGCCCCGAGCGCGTCCGCTGCCTCGTCCTCGTCGCTCAGTTCGAGCAGGGCAACGCCCTGCGCCGCGAGGGCTGGGCCGTCGTGCGGGGTCGCGATCTTACCGGTTATTTCCGTCGCACGCCCGTCCCCGAACCGCTCAGCCGGGCGGCCCGTGAGGCACACGCCGAGGTCACGGCGGTCGAGCCCTGTGGCGAAGGATCTTACCGCCTGACGCTGGCGAGCGCGTTCGCCGCTGAGGCCGCGCGGGCAGGGCAGTTCCTGCTGCTGGAGTGCACCACATCGGCGGAGCGCCGTGCTTTCCACCGCGCTAAGAACCGGCTGTGGAAGGCGCACACGGGTCTGTCCGTCGATCCCAAGCTGCCGCTGCTGCGCCGGCCGCTCGGATTCCACCGGTTCTCCGGGCCGGACTACGCGCCGGAGCGCCTGGCCGAAGAGCCGCCGTTCGCCCCATCGCTGGCGGCCGTCATCGAGCCGGGCCGGGGCGCCACGTTCGAGGTGTTGTTCAAGGTCGTGGGGCGCGGCACGCGGGCATTGGCCCGGATGCGTCCCGGCGAAAAGCTGTCCTTGCGCGCACCGCTGGGCAGGCCGGTCGAGATACGTCCCGACCTCGATACGGCTATCCTGCTGGGAGGTGGCATCGGAGCGGGGCCGCTCTTCGCGCTTGCCCAGGAGCTGCGCCGCCGGGGGCTGACGGTGCACGCGGTGCTGGGCTCCCCGAGCGCGGCGAGCGCTCCGGTGCGGCCCGCTGAATTCGAGAGCATCGGCGCCCATTGCGTTCTGGTCACAGAGCAGGAGGACGGCCTGCTCGTGACGCAGTACCTGGAGCGATACTTGCCGCAGATGGCGGCCGGCGTGACCGAGGTATTCGCCTGCGGCCCGGTTGGCATGCTGCGAGAGGTCGCACGGCTCGCGCCGCCGGCCCTTCCCGTGCAGGTGCTGATGGAGCAGCGCATGGCCTGCGGCATGGGCGTGTGCCGCGGCTGCGTGGTGAGGATGCGCTCGGCGCAGGACGCGCCGGTTTACCGCACCGTCTGTCGCGACGGCCCCGCCTTCCGCGCCGAGGAGGTGGCATGGGAGGAACTGGCAGCCACGGTCGGGTAAGCGCCTATGTGTGGGGACAAGGCATGCCGTGCCCCTGCAGTCCGCAGTCTCATGACGAAGGCCATACCACAACCGAAGACGCCGCGGCTTAACGTCACCCTGGCGGGCCTGCGCCTGCGCACGCCGTTGATAGCCGCCTCCGGCATCTGGGGCTACGGCGAGGAGCACGTCGGCTCGCCACAGATCGACCACCTGGGCGCGTTCGTGCTCAAGACCACCACCCTGCACCCGCGCGCGGGAAACCCGCCCGGCGCGCGCACCGTCGAGACGCCCGCCGGCCTCGTCAACTCCATCGGCCTGGAGAACCCGGGGCTGGAGGCCTTCCTGGCCGAGAAGCTCCCTCGCGCGCGGGAGCTCGGCCTGCCGCTGATCGCCGGCATCGCGGGCGCAACCGTGGACGAATTCGCCGAGATGGCGGCCCGCCTCGACCAGGCCGACGGCATCGCCGCGCTCGAGCTCAATGTCTCCTGCCCCAACGTCGAGAAGCATGGCATGGCCTTCGGCGCCGACGCCGAATCCGCGGCGGCGGTTGTCGCGGCCTGCCGCGCGCGTTGGCGGAACAAGCCGCTCATCGCCAAGCTTACCCCCAACGTCACGGACATCGCCGAAATCGCGGTCGCCTGCGCGGCCGCCGGCGCCGACGCCATCGCCGTGGTCAATACCTTCACCGCCATGTGCATAGACATTCGCACGCGGCGTCCCCGCCTGGGCGCTAATTTCGGCGGGTTGTCCGGGCCGGCCATTCGCCCCGCGGCGGTGCTGCGGGTGTACCGGGTGGCGCAGGCGGTGAAGATTCCAGTCATTGGCATGGGCGGGGTGTGGGATGCCGAGGACGCCCTCGAGTTCATCATCGCCGGCGCGACCGCCGTGGGGCTGGGCACGTGCCTGCTCGCGGCGCCCGAAAAGCCCGCGGAGATCGCACGCGGCATGCGCGACTTCCTGCGCCGCGAACGCATGGCGTCGGTGCGCGAGCTTATCGGCTCGGTCAAGCTCAACCGGGCAGGCTAAGCGCCTATCGTAAGACCGGTTGAGTGTGATCCTGAGCGCGAGCGAAGGATAAGGCTGGCGCATCGCACGACGCACCCAAGATTCTTCGCCTTTGGGCTGAGGATGACATCACGACCGGAGGACGGACCAGCGTGGGCGATTTGTGTTTCCAGGATGGGCAGAAGGCTCTTTTCATCGGCGACAGCATCACCGACTGCGGGCGGCGCGACGTGGCTCCCCCGCTGGGCGACGGCTATGTCAAGCTCTTGCACGACCTCGTCGTCGGCGGCTGGCCTGAGCGCTGCGTAACGTGGATCAACAAGGGCATCGGCGGCAACAAGGTCACCGACCTGCAGGCGCGCTGGGAAGACGACGTGATGCGCGAGGCCCCCGATTGGCTGAGCGTCAAGATCGGCATCAACGACCTGCACAACTACCTGGCGGACCGACAAGGCGGGGTGTCGCCGGCGCGGTTCCGCGCGACCTACCAGGAGATCCTGACCCGAGCTCGCGCCGCGATCAAGCCCCAACTGGTCTTGATCACCCCGTTCTACGTCAGCGCGGATCACGCGCCGCAGTCCGCGCGCTCGCTCGTCCTCGATCTCCTGCCGGAGTACCTCGCGGTGGTCGAGGCGATGGCGAAAGAGTTCGACGCGCGCCTGGTGCGCCTGCAGCCGATGTTCGAGCGGCAACTGCAGTATCGCCCCGCTGACACCTTCGGCTCCGAGCCGGTGCATCCGAACCGCACCGGCCACCTGCTGATCGCGCAAGCAGTGCTGCGCGTCCTGTGCGAGTAGCCGGCGCAGTGCTCTCCGCCGCGCTTTGCGGGCTTGCTCGAGGGACGCGGAAAGCGTGTGGCGTAATCCCTGGAGCGGGCGTGAGGAACGCCTCGACGGTGGGGCCTGCCCCGCCCGCGCGGGGCGCAAAGCGGTCGGCGGCTAAATCGTTTTCTTGTAGGCGAAGTCGATCTGATAGACATCCGGGCCGTTGACGATGCCGCCCGGCGCACCGCCGTCGGACAGCGTGCCCTTGATCACAAGGTAATGTCCGTCGTCGATCTCGCGGGCGTACTCGACGCCGTAGGTGGTGGTGCGGTAGCGGTCGCCGGGGCTGCGCACGTCGTCGAACACGATGACCGTCTCCAGCCGCTCGCGCTCCGACAACCGCCCGCGCAGCCCCAGCACGCTGCTGCGCAGGGACTTGGGCTCGTCCAGGCTGTCCTCGGTGGTGTAGCGCGCGAGCGCCATGAACTTCCCGCCGAACCGGTGCCCGACCTCGAACAGCTTGCGGTCAGCGGGGATGACTGCGCCTTCGTTGGTCAGCGGATTCTGCTGGAACGACACGCGCCCGTAAGTGCGGCCGCCGAGCATGGTCTGGTAGCCGGCGGCCGAGGCGATCAGCTTGTCGCCGCCCTCGGGCGCGCGCTCCATGTACTGCAGGCTGAGGTTGCCGTCGGAGAACGACGCCCATGCCGGTAGCTGGCGGTAGCCATACTTCACGTTATCGTCGAACAGGCCGCCGTTGCTCGCCGCCTTGGCCCAGTCCGCCAGCGGGCGGCCGAACTTGACATTGAGATTCGCGAACTGCCAGTCGGTGGCGGCGCTGTCCTCTGGCTGCAGCTTCTGCACCCCGCCGATGAATGAGAAGGCATCCCCGCGGCCGACGGCACCCCGCAGCGCGAGCACCCGCGCGGTCTGCGCGCCGCCGTTCTTCAGGTCCTCCTCGCGGATGAACCGCGCCAGGCCCGCGAACCCGCTGCCGAGGTTAACGCCCCCTTCATACAGGTCCCAACGCGCGTCCTGCATCACCAGCTTGTTGTCTTGCTTCACCATCGGGTTGTAGTGCGTGGCGAGCTTGAGGTATGCGCGCCCGCCGAGCATGGTCTGGTAGCCCAGGCTGCGGGTAGGGACGTGCTGCTGACCGTCGGTGGAGCGGTCGATCAGGTTCAGCGTAACGGCGCCGTCGCCCAGCGCGGACCAGCCAGGGGCTCCGCGGAAGCCGTAGCGGCCCGCGCCGGGGAGCGGGTCGGCGCCGCTCACGGCTTTCGCCCACCCGCTGAGCGGGCGCCCGAACTTGAGCTGCAGGTCGGCAAAGGTCGTGGTGAGGTCGGGCTCGTTCTGGCGCTCCCGCAGGCTCATGCCGCCGGTGAGCGACAGCCGGCCGGGGTTGAACTCGAGCTTGACGCCGCGGTCGGACCTGGTCTGCACCTGCTCGTCGGTTTCGCGCGCATAGTCGGCGGTGAGCTTGGCGTGGCGGCCAAGCTGGCTGGCGAGGGCCAACTGCGTGCGCACGAGATTGTGATCGGCCTGCGGGCCCTGCTGGTTGAACGACTCGTAGCTCGCGTTCAGCTGCGCGAGCGGGCTCGGCGCCACCGACAGGCCCAGGCGGTACAGCGTGTCCACCTGCTTGTCGTCGGCGCCCTGAGAGTGCTGCTTGAACAGCCCCGTGAGGGAGGTCTTGCCCTTGCCCGCGCCCACGGTTGAGTTGAGTGCGAGCTGGGTGAGGCCCTCGGTGCTGCCGTCGCTGCTAGCGCGGTCCATCCAGTCGGCCACGAGGTTGAGTCGCCCGCCCGGCTTGCGCTCCAGGTGAAGCTGCGTGGTGGCGATATCCGTCGTGTTATCGCCCGTGGTCACGGAGGTAAGATTGCGCACCAGGTCCGCCTTGGTGCCGCCGCCGAAGGTGTGATGCAGCGCGTAGTCCCGGCTCTGCTTGTCGGTCACGTCGACCTTGCCGCCGCGATCCCACGCCTCACGCACCTGGTCGTAGTTTACGTCGAGCCGCGTGTCGCCGCTGAGCTGATAGACCACGCCGCGCTTGGTGGTGTCGCGGGTGAGGCCCTTCTCCTTGTTCCCGTCGCGGTCGTTACTGCTGTGGTCATAGCTGTAGTCGAGCGCCAGGCGGCTGGTCGCGTCGAGGTGGGCTGCGATCTTCTCGAGGTTGATGTCGCCGTGATCGCGCCAGGCCTCGTCGCGGCTCTGGTAGTCCGCCTTGAGCTGGCGGCCGCCGCCGAGCGCGAGAGCCAGCCCATGTGTCGTTTCCGTCACGCTCTTGCCGATTTCCTTGTTTTCCGGCTGCTCGTTGACGAGTGTGTGCCGGCTGGTGGTAAGCGCGAACGCGCTGGTGGGATTGTACTTGGCCGCGAACTGCAGCTCGCTCATACCCCGCATCGCCGCCAGGGCGTCGGCAGGCGAGCGGTCGCCGACCACGCTCACGCCGCTCCCGCCGGGCACGCGGAAGTCCTTATCCACATCCAGGTACAACCCCTGAAGCTGCAATCCGCCGGTGGAGTAGGCGAGCTTCTGCTGCAGCGCCCGCCCGTTTTCCAGCACGTGCTCCGCGCCCGTGCCGCGCAGCGCCATTACGCCCGGCTCAACCTCGACGGCTCCGAACAGCGAGCCCTTCTGCAGCGCCTCGAAGAGGGGCAAGCTCTTGCTGAAATAGACGCTGCTGGCGAGGCCCGACTGCCCGTTGAGCGCCAGGTTGAGTTGGCTGCCAAACACCTGCGACGCGCCGGCCGCGGTCGCCGCCCGCGGATCCGGTCGCTGGTTCACCCAGGTCAGGGGCAATGGCTGACCGAGCTGCGAGTTAAGCGCCTGCGCTGGAGGCTCAATGACGGCCATCTGCGTGCCTGCTTGGCCGTCAAGCGTCAGCGCGAGTGCGCTGTGAGCCCCGCTCCAGAGCAGCACCGCCAAAAGCGCGAAAGCGAGGCTTCGCCCCGCGGCTCGTGTGGCCTGGTTGTGGATGCTCGTGGTCATCGTCGTCCCGCGTGTGGCCTTACTCCACCGCCCAAGCTCTCAGCCAGTCATCTCCGCTCTCGGCAGTCCGTTCAAGGTAGTCCGTTGCTCCCCGGTAACCGCCTCAGAATCCCCACGCCGGTATCGGCCCCGCTGACGAGAACATGTCGCGCTCGTGGCGGGGTCGCAGAGTAGGCGATTCAGCTTCGCGCTGTTCGCGCAGCGCGCGGCGCACCTCCGACAGGGGCGCCTCCGCCACCGGAATCGCTTCGGCACGCATCGTGTCGCGCGCAGCACGCGGCTCCGCGGCCCTGTCGTCCATCGCCTCCGGCTCCATCGCCGGCGCCGCGTAGGCCACCGCGGGATAAGGCGCCGGAGTCGCCTTCGGCACCCCGGCCGAGGCCTTGTCGCCGGCGGTCGACGGTTCGCCAGCCGAGCGAGCGGCAACCGTGGTTGCCGAAGTCATCGCGCGGCTTGATGCGATCGATGCCGGCGCAGCGGCGGCCGTCACGGCGGCCCTGCCAATGTCGCGCGCCAGCGCGGTCATCAGGACATGCGCCGGCTTGCGCGGCGCCGGGGCTTCGGCGCGCTCGGCGGACGTTGGCTCCAGCGCGGTTGCGATTTGCGTCCTACCGGTCGTGCCGGCCTCTGCCGTCGGGGCGGGGGTCTCCGGCGCGGCTGAGGTCGCCGCTGCCGCGCGCTCCGCGGTCGAGGTCGGTCGCTCCGCGACCGCCGCCGGCCCCTGGACGGCGGCCGGGACGCGCAGAGCCAGCACCACCGCGGCAGCCGCCACCGCCACACCTGCCGTCGCCATCATGCCGCGGAACGTCGGCCTGGAGTACACCGGAAGCGAGCGTCGGGCCACTTCGCGGCGCACCTTCTCGCGGATCCGCGCCGGCGGCTCGACCGCGCCGAGCGTACCCAGCAGGCCCGCGTGCTGCTCCAGCCGCGCCATCTCGCGACCACACTCCTTGCACGCGATCAGGTGCGCATCCACCGCCTCCGCCCGCTCCTGCGATAACTGCCCGTGAACGTGGTCATCCAGCATCTCCCGGGCGGTGGCGCAGGTCAGGGCCGGCGCGGCCGGCTGCGCAGCTTTGCGTGAGACACGGGCCCGCAGGTCCGCGGGCGGCTCCACCGCCCCCAGCGACCCTACCAGGCCCGCCGTCTGCTTGAGCTGGCTCAGCCGCTGGCGGCAAGCTGGGCATCCCGCCACGTGCCGCTCGACCTCGGCGACACGCTCGGGGGCCAGCTCTCCGTCCATGAGGCCGTGCAGCTCTTCGCTAGACCGTGCACAGTTCATCGCTTGCCCCTCCTTCTGGGATTGCTTACGTCACTTGGCTTAGACACGCGTGTGCGCGGGAAGTTACGCCGCAGCGTTGGTCGGCAGGCATCCAGCGCGGGGGTGTGACCGATTTTGGTGGGGCAGGCGTCCCGTGGCTAGGTCACCGGGGGCGACCGCCACCCCGGCCCGATGGGTGGCTAGGCCCGCTGACGCGGGCCGCCACGGCGGCCGTAGGCGACCAGGCGACTCCGCCACCGCCACGGCGGCCTTTAGGCCTAGCCGCTTAGGGGCCTGCCAACCCTGAGCCAAGCGGGGTCCCAGCCGGGACGGCTGCGCCACCAAGACAGGGCTACAGCGCCATTCCCCGTGCATCCCCACTCTTCGGCCACATACAGCGCGGCGGGCGCCTTGACCCGCGACGGCGGGTTGGTGCGGCTAGCCAGCCGTGGCGAAGCCACCTAGCCCCGCATACCAAACGCTGCGAGGTTACACCCGACGAGGCCCGTGAGTTGACAGGCTGCACTCCTGGGGCTATAATGGCTGTAACTTACATCGAGCAGATGGCGTGACATGCGAAGGCGACGTGCGATACCAAGGGGCAGAATGCGGAACCCGTGGCTACTCATGTGGGTTCTGCCTTACCTCGTTCTCAGCCTTTGCAACGGCGGTTTGCACAATCATCCCCTCGCTCAACGCTCGATAGGCTTCGCCGACGCTGGCCAGGGCAGAAGCACAGTCGCATACCAGGCTGCTTCGGCGGCGAGGACGCAGTCAGAATCCGGGTGCGCAGCCTGCCAGTGGCTGGCGCATTCCGACGGTTATGCCGCACCTGCGCCGGCGGTCCCCGCAGTTGCTCCGTCCCTCGGAGCGCAGCCCTCACCAGTCACGCAGCCCTGCACCATCATCCCGCTCGGAGGACACATCCGGGCTCCCCCCTTCGCGTAGTACCCCGCATCGACGCGCGGC
>Ga0315279_10006360_pt1 | contig 14926 bp, 15 predicted proteins | sample YL17G06_20_MG_FD_203694 | JGI IMG/M metagenome (GOLD analysis project Ga0315279, IMG submission 203694) | Sediment microbial communities from Yellowstone Lake, YNP, Wyoming, USA - YL17G06_20 | ecosystem: Environmental > Aquatic > Freshwater > Lake > Sediment | place: USA: Wyoming | collected... | reverse complement strand
TCAACGCAGCAAGGACATCCCTGACAACATTAAGTATATCGCTCAACTTATTGTAGCCACTGATTATTCAGGATTTCGAATGAGAGTCAGATCAAGCGTCCGGAGGGCGCGTGTCGTGTCAAGAGAGAGGTTGGTGGCGGCGGGTGGACTCGAACCACCGACATAGGGCTTATGAGACCCCCGCTCTGCCAACTGAGCTACGCCGCCACAGGACGGAGAAACATGAAGCTGTGCTCGCCAAATCACCGCTCGGATCAGGCCGAATGATAGAAAAGCGCTGGAGCGGTGTCAAGGCCACATCCGAAGGACCACATCCGAAGGACCCAAGGAAGGGCCGATGCCGAGACACGATCCGTTTCATGGGCCTCATCCACTCACGGCGTTGATGAGCCCTTCGGTTCTTCCAGCCGTCGCTGTTGCTCGAACTTCTGTCGCTCGATGTCCTTGGGTTCGTAATACTTGGGGTAGTACGTCCGGAACTGCTCGATCCACCAATTGAACCCATAGGCGGCGACGGCGATTACAGCCAGCCCGATCAACGCCATGAGCCCCCGGCGTAAGAGCTTCCGCCACCGGAGCCATCGGAAAGCCCGCATGTGCCTCGCGCGCTGTTCCTCGGGGACCTGAAATCGCACGCCGTGCAGGGTCTCCAAATCGCCATGGGGCAGGGTCCAGCGCACGCTGCCGGGCCGTGGGGGGCCGCCCTCCAGCGTAACACTCACCACGCTCCCCTCGGGCAGCGCCGTCGGGAGGCGCAGCCGGGCACCTTCGAGGCTCGCATTCACGGCGACGCCTTGCAGGACGGTGCTCTCGCGGCCGGGCTGGTGCACCGTGACGACGACCGGTATGTTCGTGTTCCACCGGGACGCTCGCGGCAGCTCAGAGGGAGGGACAGCATCGGCCGTGTATCGCCAGCGCCTGGGATCCTTCAGGGCGATTTTGTAGAACCGCGTCCGGCACTGTCCACAGCGAAAGGGAAAGATCCCGATCCACGTGAGCGGCCCGCGTTCCAGGATTCCCCGACGATGGGAGGCACGGACACCAGTTGCCCGGCAGACGGGACATGCCAGTATCTCTTCTCGTTGTGCACCTGTCATCAGGGGCGCCCCTAGCTCCTGCGAAATTCGGTCCGCTTCTCCTGGAACACCACCCCTCTACACCGGCATCCTCACTCGCCCGCCTGATTCTCGGCCGACGCCTGTCTGTAAAATGCCTGCCGTACTGTGCCGTTTCCCGTGCGGCGAATGTCCCGGGCTTCGCGACTTCCCATGACTCGGGACCCCCGGTTACTCCCGGACCAGGCCCAGGCGCACCTCCGGCAATTCCATGTACCAAAGCAGCAGAGCGGAAAGCCCCATCGCCACGAGCGTCAGGAGGATGTATGGCACGTTGGCCACTGTGGCTCCACCGACCGTCCTCGTCGCGTGTGGCCAGAGCATCATGAGCCGGCTGATGATGTTGAAACCCTGCGAGAAGGACATCAAATACCAGGGCCAGGCGTGCGTGCTGCGTCGGACGATCAGCTCAAAATCCGCCAGGAGCACCAGGACGGCCAGGAGGACCGGCAGCCACCATTCCTGCGTATTGGGTGAGAAGGACGCGGGCGGGAAAAGGACGAGCGGGATCAACTGCAGGATGAGAACCGCGACGATGACCTTCCGGCGTGTGATCGCGTCGCGTGGCATGATATGGCCTCCCAATCGTGCGGCGCCCGTCGCCTCCTGCGCTCGGCCTTACGAGCCGCGCGGCGACCGGCTGGCATCAATTCCACCCCCCCGCCCACATTGTTATAGGTTGTCCACAGGCCAGCGTCAAGCCCCTTGACTTTTGAGTCAGCCTTGGTTATTAGAAGCAGATGTTTCACTTTGGCTTGGCCGAGATGGCGCCCGGTGCCATACCCGGTGCTCCGTTGATGAGCCACGCGAGCCCCGGCATGCATGCCTGAGCGGTCCGTAGACACAATCTCCACGCCGCGTGTGCATCATCCACCGGCTCAAGAAAGGAGGGATTGCCTCCACGACCATCGGCAGGATGGGCCGAAGAAGGGATCGGGCCTCCTATGCTCGACTGGCTGGTGCGGCCCGGGAGGCTCAGTCGGTTTCCGTTGAGAACCTATTGCGGAGGAGAGGTTTCATGCGCACTCTCAAGGTGGCAGCGGTTTTGGTGATGGTGGTGGCCGCGCTCACGGCCTGCGGCTCCAAAGAGGACACGGTCAAGGTAGCGATCCTCGCTCCCCTGTCGGGCCCGGTGCCGACCTTCGGGGTCATGACGCGGGACGGGGCACTGCTGGCGATCGAAGAGTGGAACGCCAAGGGTGGCGTCCTGGGGAAGAAGATCGTGCCCGTCGTAGAGGACAGCCAGTGCACCCCGGATCCGGCCGTCAATGCCGCGAACAAGGTGATTGACCAGGACAAGGTCCACTACATCGTCGGCGAGGTGTGCTCGAAGGCGTCCATTCCGGTGTCCGAGATCGCCAACGGCAAGAAGGTCGTCCAGATCAGCCCGACCTCGACCAACCCGGATGTCACGGTCGGCAAGGACGGGAAGGCGAAGGAGTACATCTTCCGCGCTTGCTTCATCGACCCGTTCCAGGGGACGGTCGGCGCCAAGTTCGCTCTCGGCACGCTCAAGGCCAAGACGGCCTTCATCATGCTCGACCAGGCCAACGATTACGTCAAGGGGCTGGCGGAGTTCTTCGAGAAGGCCTTCACGGCCGAGGGCGGCAAGGTCGTGGGCAAGGAGACGTATACCAGCAAGGACACCGACTTCTCGGCCATCCTGGCCAAGGTCGCTGCCGCAAAGCCGGATATCATCTACCTGCCCGACTACTACAACATCGTCAACCTGGTGACCAAGCAGGCGAAGGAAAAGGGCATCAAGGCCCCGTTCATGGGCGGTGATGGCTGGGATTCCTCCGACATGGACCTCAAGGCGGCCGACGGAGGCTATTTCACCAACCACTACTCGCCCCAGGATACGCGCCCGGAGGTTCAGAACCTGGTCAAGGCCTTTGGCGCGAAATACAAGGACGACAAGGGCCAGCCCAAGGTTCCCGACGCTCTGGCGGCCCTGGCGTATGACGCCACCAACCTGCTCCTGCAGGGCATCAAGGAGGTCGGTGCGGACGACACGACCAAGGTGAAGGACGCCCTGGCCAAGATCAGCTTCAATGCCGTCTCCGGCAAGATCACCTTCGATGCCAACCACAACCCGGTCAAGTCCGCCACGATCCTGGCCATCAAGGATGGCAAGGTGGCATTCAATTCCGTGGTGAATCCGTAGGCGCTGTAGTCGCGGCAACGGCTCGGCATGGAGGGCGACCTCGGTCGCCCTCCATGTGTTCGATCCCCCCCACTCTCCATCTCGAGGTCATGCGTTGATGCCACAGACGACCGCCTCACCGACGCCCTCCCTTGCGGCGCGCCGGCCCGGGGCTCGCATGGCTTGGATCGGCCAGGGCTTTTTCCTGCTCCTGGCCGTCGTGACGTTCTTCATCCTGGCGCGCGACCTGATCCGCGACCCGGGCCTCTTCGTCCAGATCGTCATCAGCGGCCTCCAATTGGGCTTCGTCTACGCACTCATCGCGCTGGGCTATACCATGGTCTACGGCATTGTCAAGTTGATCAACTTTGCCCATGGCGATGTCTTCATGGTCGGCTCGTTCGTCAGCTTCTACGCGGTGACGCGGTTCCAGCTCCACGTCTGGCCGGCGTTCGTCGTTCCCACCCTGCCGCGCGCCGTGGTGGTCGTCATCGGCTCCCTGACGGTGATGCTGCTCTCGATGATCACGTGCGTGGCGCTGGCCGTCACCATCGAGCGCGTCGCCTACAAGCCGCTGCGCGATGCGCCGCGCATCGCCGCACTGATCACCGCCATCGGCGTGTCGTTCTTCCTGGAGTTCTTCGGGGCGCTGAACTTCGTCTTCTCCCCCCGCTTCATTCCGTACCAGCGGCCCTTCGAGGTCGTCACCTGGTATTTCAAGGACGGGTTTCACGCACTGGCCGAGGGCAAGGCCCCCCCGGATGGGAGCATCACGTTTTCCAACATCTTCGTCATCATCGTCGCGGCGTCGGTGCTGACGCAAGTGGTGCTCCAATTCCTGGTGCGCCGGACCAAGATCGGCAAGGCCATGCGCGCCAGCTCGTTCGACAAGCCCACCGCCCGGCTGATGGGGATCAACGTGGACCAGGTCATCTCGTTCACCTTCGCGGTGGGGGCGTCGCTTGCGGGGCTGGGCGGGGTCCTGAATGCCATCGCCTACCCCTCCATCTGGACGCAGCTTGGCATCCTGCCCGGCCTCAAGGCGTTCGTGGCGGCGGTGCTGGGCGGCATCGGCAGCATCCCCGGGGCCTTCGTGGGCGCGCTGATCATGGGGCAGGCCGAGGCCCTGACCATGGGCTACATCTCGACCCCCATGCGTGATGCGGTGGCGTTCACCATCCTCATCATCGTCCTGCTGGTCCGGCCGACGGGGATCTTCGGTGAGCCGGAGAAGGAAAAGGCGTAGGGGCTGTCGATGGATCTCAACGTCGGCTTCCTGATCATCTCCGTCGTCAAGATCGCGGCCGTGCTGGCCTGGATCTACGGATTGCTCTGGGTCTTGGGACACGCGTCGCGCGCGGTCAAGGCCGTGGGAGTCGTGTGTGCCTTTGCCGTCATCCAGCTGGCCCTCTCCGTCCGGATCGGCGATTCCGCCATCTTCAACGATTTCGACCAGGGCCTCCTGTTCCAGGCGTGCACCATGGCCATGGTGTCGCTGGGCCTCAACCTGATCTACGGCTTCAACGGCCAGTTCAGCCTGGGCCAGTGGGGCTTCTACGGCATCGGCGCGTACGCGGCCGCGGACGTTACCTACCGCTGGACTGACGGAGACGCCCGCGGCCTGCTGGTCCTGGGGGTCGGCGTCATCCTGGGCGGGTTGACGATCTGGGGCGTCAACCAGTTGTTGCGGCGGTATGCGGGGATGCCGGTGCTGTCGGCCTTCACGCTGTACCTCATCGGCTGCGTCGCCGCCGGGGCGATCGCGGTGTGGCTGGGCGGCGCCCTCAACGGTCTGCTGGCCCCCCTGTTCGGAACCAAGGGTGCCCCCGGTCCGCTCAGCGGCGCGGCAGCGCTGCAGGTGGTGTTCGCCCTGGCCGTTCTGATCGCGGGCGCCTTCGCGGCCGAGGTCAGCTTTCTCTTCGGACTCCCCGTGCTGACCCTGGGCAGCGACTACTTCGGCATCGCCACGCTGGGATTCACCATCGTCGTCAACACGCTGATGGTCAACTCGGATACCATCCTGCCCTTCCCGGAGATGAAGGGGGGGCGGGGGATGATCGGCATCCCCAAACTGACGACTTGGTTTTGGGCCTTCCTGTTCCTGGTGCTGGTCATTATCGTGCTGCGCAACCTGATCCATTCCAGCACCGGCCGGGCGATCACGTCGGTGCGTGAAGACGAAACCGCCGCCAAGGCCATGGGCATCGACGTGGCCGCCAACAAGCTGCTGGCGTTCGTGATCGGCAGTTTCTTCGCCGGGATCGGCGGCGGGGTGTACGCCCACTTCATCGGCTTCCTCAGCCCGGGGACCTTCGACTTTCTGGTGGGGTTCAACCCGCTCATCATCGTCGTCTTCGGCGGGCTGGGCAGCATGAGCGGCACGATCGCGGCGTCCTTCGGCTGGATCTTCTTCCTGGAAGGGCTGCTGCGGGTCATCCTGGGCCAGATGGGGACCGAGGCCCCCACCTGGCGTTTCGTCCTCTACCCCATCGCGCTCCTCCTGCTGATGCTGGTGCGACCCCAGGGACTGCTGGGGAGGGCGGAATGGGGCTTCCTGCGCGCCCCGGAGGTGCAGCCGCGGACGCACGACGAGCCACGCGCCAGTCCAGTGCCAGCGGGCAAGTAGGTGCGAGAACCGATAATGTCGCCGACCCCGATGAACGATCCCGAGAACCCCACGCTCCGGATCCAGGGCCTCACCAAGTTCTTCGGCGGCCTGCGCGCCGTCAGCGACTTCGACCTGACGGTGAGGCGCGGCGAGCTGGCCGGTCTCATCGGCCCCAACGGCGCCGGCAAGACCACTGTCTTCAACATGATCAACGGGCTCTACCATCCCACCGGTGGCGACATCCTTTTCCAGGGGGACAACACCGTCGGGATGGAGCCCTTCGAGATCACGCGACTGGGCATCGGTCGGACCTTCCAGAACATCCGCCTGTTCCCCAACCTCACGGTGCTGGACAACGTCCGCATTGCCTATCACCCGCACGCCGGCTACGGCATGATCGACGCCGTTCTGCGGAACAAGAAGTTCGACGCCAAGGAACGCGAGCTGACCGAGCGCGCGCAGGATTTTCTGGCCATCTTCAACCTGGAGAGGATTCAGGACGAGCTGGCCAAGAACCTGCCCTACGGACAGCAGCGCCGCGTGGAGATCGCGCGCGCCCTGGCCTCCACGCCCCGCCTGCTCTTGCTGGACGAACCGGCGGCCGGGATGAATCCCGGCGAGATCGTCACGCTGATGGAGCTGATCCACTTCATCCGGGACCAGTTCGACCTGACCATCCTCCTCATTGAGCACCAGATGCGCGTGGTGATGGGCATTTGCGAACACATCACGGTGATGGACTTCGGCGAAGTGATCGCGCGCGGCACGCCGAAGGAGATCCAGGGGAACGTCCGATGCATCGAGGCCTACCTGGGCAAGGGGGCTGCCGGTGTTGCTTGATGTCCGCGAGCTCAATGTCTACTACGGGGCCATCCATGCCCTTCAGGGCATCTCCTTCACGGTGAACGAAGGCGAGATCGTCACCCTGATCGGAGCCAACGGCGCTGGCAAGTCCACCACCCTGTGCACCATCTCCGGCCTCCTGCGGCCCCGGCGCGGTTCGATCCGGTTCCGAGACCACGACATTACGATGATACCCGCCGAGCAGATTGTCCGCCGGGGAATCATCCAGGTCCCCGAGGGCCGCAAGATCTTCGCGCCCCTGACGGTCCGGGAGAATCTGGAAATGGGTGCCTACACGCGAGAGGACAGGGCGGAGATCCAGCAGTCCCTGGAGCGGGTGTTCGCCAGCTTTCCCCGCCTCAAGGAACGGATCGATCAGCTTGGTGGCACGCTGTCCGGGGGCGAGCAGCAGATGCTGGCCACGGGGCGCGGCCTGATGAGCCGCCCCACCCTGCTCCTCCTGGACGAGCCCTCGATGGGCCTCAGCCCGATCATGGTCGAGGAGATCTTCCGGATCATTCAGGCAATCAACACGGAGGGAACGAGCATCCTGCTGGTCGAGCAGAACGCGCACATGGCCCTTTCCATCGCCCACCGCGCCTACGTCCTGGAGACGGGCCGCATCGTCCTCGAGGGCAGCGCCAAGGAAGTCCGCGAGAATCCCCAAGTCAGAGCAGCGTACCTGGGCATCAGCTGAAACCCGGGAGCCTCGATCCCCGGGCCCTCGTCTCCGCCGGCGCGAGCGGACACTCCTGATCGCAGAACGAAAGCCACCGCTCCGCCGCCATCCCCCTTTCGGCAGCTCCCACGCCCCTCATGAGGCTCTAGCGAGCCTTGGCCGGTCTAAGCCCCGCTGTCGGGGAGATCCTCGACGTCGTCCCTCTGATGGAGATGGATGGAATCCGAAACCGCTTGATGTGGATGGGGCGGCCACTTGGCCGCCCCATCAGAGGGCTAAGGTTTTGCGAACTGCTAGAGCCTTGCGAACTTCTGGAACGTGTGGGAGCCAACAGGAACCAGGCCCCGGTTTGCAGCGAAGGTGTTGGTCACCTCGGCCACGTAGAGGTCGCCGCGGGAGTCGGCGCAGATCCCGTGGGGGGCGATGAAGCTTCCCGGGGCCGTCTTTTCGCCCTCATGTCCGAACTGCGCCAGCACCTTTCCGCTCATGTCCAGCACGCTGACCCGGCCGGGCAGGTCCTTCTCGATCTTGCCCAGGCGGAAGGAGCGCTGGCCGGGTATCCACCCCAGCTCCGACACGTAGAGCAGCCCATCCCGCATGCAGAGACCGGTCGGCCGCTGCATGTGGGTCCACTGCTCGAGAAATATGCCGGTGGGGCTGAAGATCTGGATCCGGTCGTTCTCGCGATCCGCGACGAATACCCGCCCGTCGGGCGCCACCCAGACGTCGTGAGGCAGATTGAACTGGCCGGGTTCGGTGCCGGGCTCGCCCCAGGATTGGATGAACTTGCCGTCGGCCGAGAAGCGATGGACCCTGGCGTTCCCGTAGCCGTCGCACACGTACAGGTCGCCGTTGGGCGCAATGGCGACGCCGGTGGGCCGGTTGAAGGGGGGGCCGCCGTGCGTGATGCTGGCCAGCCTGTCGTAGGGGTCCTTGATGTTGGGATCGTACCCGGTGTCGGACGCCACCCCCGGCGTGCCCAGCATCCTCAGTTGGTTCCCGTCGGGTGTGAACTTCCGGACGGTGTGGTCACCGTCGTCCACGGTGTACACCGCGCCATCCGGACCGAACCGGATGCAGTGCGTGCGCGGGGTGAAGACCCCTTCACCCCAGGCGGTGACGAACCTCCCATCACGCTCGTATACGATCACGCGCGCGTCGCTGCGGGTGATGAGGTACACGCGATCGTTGGCGTCCACTCCGGCGCCGACGCAGTCCAAGTGCTTGTAGCCCTTGGGGAGCTTCTCCCAACCCGCTACGAGCCGATATCTGAGTTTCGCCATAGCCGTTCCCCCGTTTCTCATTGGTTGCGACCCCCTAGCCCGCCGTCGCTCGGCGCCCGGAGACTTCGGTGCCGGGAGCCCGCAGGCTTCGCATCACAGCGTCGGCGATGCGTGGCCAAGTCTACAACGGAAGTCGATTCACACAGCCATCCAGCATGGGAGGGGGCCCCTTCCCCCGGTCGCGGAACGCCGCCTCACTTCTTCAGCCTGGAGAGCACCTCGGGGTTGACCGGCGTGAGGGGCGGCTTACCCTGCACAACCGCCAGGATGTTGTCGGCTGCCAGATCCACCATGGCCTGGCGGGTCGCCTCGGTTGCACTTCCCACGTGCGGCAGCACCACCACGTTCTCCATCTTCAGGAGCGCGTTGTCGAGTTCAACCGGCTCCTTCTCGAACACGTCCAGCCCGGCACCGGCGATGCGTCCCTCCTGGAGCGCCTTGATCAGCGCCTTCTCGTCCACCACGGGCCCGCGCGAGGTGTTGATGAGAAACGCGGTCCGCTTCATTTCCCCCAACTGCGCTTCCCCGATCAGTCCCCGGGTCGCGGGAGTGAGCGCCGTGTTGATTGCGACGAAGTCGGATTCCTTGAGCAGGGTATCCATGTCGACGAACCGGTACCCGTGCTGCTTCTCCAGGTGCGGCTGGCGAACCGCGTCGTAGTAGAGCACCTTCATGTGGAACCCGAGCCCCCGCTGCGCCACCTCGGCGCCGATGCGCCCCAGCCCAATGATGCCCAGGGTCCCATGATGGACGTCCCATGCCATGGGGGTCACGCCGGCGCTCTGCCACTGCCCCGCGCGGACCCAACGATTCTGCTCGCACACTCGGCGGGCGACCGCCAGAATCAGGGCGAAGGTCAAATCTGCGACGGTATCGGTGAGCGCGCCTGCGGTGTTGGTCACGATGATGCCACGCTCGGTGGCGGCGGGGATGTCCACGCTGTCAAAGCCTACCGCGGTCAGCGCAATGATGCGCATGCGGCGGGCGTTGTCCATCAACTCGCCCGTCCAGCGATCGGTGCCCAAGATGGCGTCGACGTCCGCGATTTCCCTTTCCAACACATCCGCGGGGCACAGGCCAGGCCCCGCCCAGGCTCGAGTCTCGCACACCTCGCCCAGTCGGGCCAGCACGCCAGGCTTCACTGCCCTGGAGACGTACACCTTGGGTTTCGACATCGATACCTCCGTTTCAATTCCCACCGCATCCAATGAGCGGCTCCCTCTCCGCTGCTGATCGCCCCAATGGTCGCGATCGACGGCTATCCTAACGAATCCCTGCCCTTCACGCCAAGCGGTACTTGACAGTTGTCCTCTCCACCAAGTGATACACCATCCCCCCCTCTCCGCCACAGGCGACGGCGAGGGGACGGACGCGACCGGCCTTGAGTCGGCTCAGCGGAAATCCTGCTGCGAGCGTCGTCGGAGCGCTTTTCGGTGTCGCCACCATCGGGTCGCGGTGTCCACCTCGTTCGTCCCGTGGCCGGGCACGACCGTCGCCTTGGCGCGGCGGATGTCATCAGCGTGGTCATACGGAACCGGCTCGTTCAGAGCTCCGACCAGGAAGGCAGAGCGGGCTGTACCGGAGGGGAGGTTCGGGGTTCTCTTTAGCGAGTGGCGTGGCCATAGTGCGGGCGGACAATATTAACAGAAGATTCACGAGGAAGTTCGATTTCACCTTGCCATCGGGGAAGAAGGCGGCGTCCACCTTGGCAGTGTCGAAACCTGACATCCGGCAACGGCCTGGTGTCGGGTTTGCAGCCCGCCTATCATTTTTTCCAGATGCTGCAGAGGCGCGCGCTGGAGCTGCTGCCCGTGACCCGTTTCAACTGGAGCGCGGCGCTCGGACGGGCCGGGGAGCTTCGCGCAGTCCTCGCCGCGCGGGGCGAGCACCTGCGGGCGTTGCAGGAGATCACCCGCGCGTACGAGGCGGGGGTGAAAGTGTTCGAGGACAGCCAGGGCTAGCCGCCCTGACGCTCCCGCGGTGCCTTTTCGGGTGTGCTGGACGGACGGCCTGGGCGCGGGGCCGCCGGGCGGGTCGCGGGTTGTGGTGGCCTCGCCTCGGCCCGACTCGGCGAGAGGCGATTGGCGGGCTCGCCCGGTAGCGGACGTGTCCGCACCTCGGCACGACGAGCAGGAGGCGGGGGCACGACCGACGACGGGCCAGTCACCTGCGGCTCGCGCCGTGGCGGCGGGGTCGCCGGGCGGGGCGCGGGCGGCGTGGCGTTGGCGCCCTGCTGAGGGGGTGGTGTGACTTGACGCATTGGCGGCGAGGGCGGGTGAGCACGATCTGGCCTGGGGCGCTCAACCGTGCTCTGCCCGAAGGGCGGGCGAGGCAAGACCGGAGCGGTCTCGCGCTGCTGAGGCACCGAGACGATGCGCGGCGCCGGCGTGGGAGCCCCCGCCGGCCCCACGTTCCGTTCTCCCCCGGAGGCCGGCGATCCGAGGCGCGGCGGGCGAGTGGAAACCACCGATCGCCTCAGACTCTCCTCGGGGGGCCGGACGCCGCGCCTCGCCGTGGGCACGAAGCTCCCGGGCGTCGCGGCGACCTGGGGGGCGGTGTGGATCGGCTGAAGGCTCCTCACATCCACCGTCGTAACGCGCGCCCTGCCGATGCGGCCGTGGCCGAAGTGATTCTCGTTGACCACCACCACGGCGTTCCGGACATTGGTGTTGTGGTAGACGGTGATATTCTGCACGTCTACCAGGGTCGTGTTTGTGACGACCACGTTGTTCACGACGCGCGGGCCGCCCCAGCCACCCCACCACGGCCTATGGATGAAGCCCTCCCTCCCCCACCAGGGAACGAGCGGCTCACCCCACCCGAGCGCCACCCAGCCTACCATAGGGCCACCGACGCCGACGCGCACACCGGATCCGCCGAAGAATGCGACGAGGGCCGGCGCATAAACCGGCCTCGCCACCACCGGCCCTGGCGCCCAGGCCCAGAAGCCGTCCACATAAACCCAGCGGCCGTGGTGATAGGGCGCCCAGCCCCACGGCGCGGTGTCCACCCAGGTCCAGCCGTAAAATGGATCGAGCATCCAGGCGCCCGTGCTGTACGGTGCCCATCCGGACGGCATCGCATTCGGTACCCACACAGAGCCGTACGCAGGCACGACCCGCCAGGTCCCATAGGTATCGAGATCGTCCACACCGTAGGTTCCGGGGGCGACATAGCGGGCGCTCACCGAGTCCAGCAGCGCATCGGTGCGGGCGTAGTTCCATTTGTCCCACTCGTCGAGCTGTGGGGCCACGAAAGAGGTGACTTGCGGGCTCGCCGTGCCATTGATGATCACCTCCTCGCTCGGCGCAACAGCGACGGCTTGCCCGCTGGCAGGGGTGAGCGTGGCCTGGCCTGCCCGGCGGGTGATGAACGAGGTGCGCTCACCGGTGACGTCCACGCGGTAGTAGCCCGGATGCTCGATGGTGAAGGCTGCGTTCGGCGTGTCCACCTCCACCGTGCGCCCGGGATCGAGCGCGCGCAGGTCAAACGAGGCGTGCCCCGCGGTCACCTTGAATTGAAGAAAGTCCGGTTCCTGGTTCTCCAGGCCGATCTGGGTGTTCGCCCACCCGCGCACGAAGGCGCGCGCGCCCACCTGGAGTTCCAGATTGCCCGGGGACCCGGTAGAGAGTTCGTCGCCCGGGACGAGAGGAGTATTGACCTGCGCCTGCGCCCAGTCCTGGGCGCCCGGGCGCCAGAACGATACCTGGCCTTCCGCCATGCTCAGCCGTGGCGGCGTCCGGCCGATCGCGGCCTGCTGCGGGTCTGGCGCGTCAGCCCCCTGCGCGGCCGCCGGCACGCCTGTCAGCGCGGCGAGCGCCAGTATGAGCCTGATGATCCTTCTGGCACGCATCCCCGGATCCTCCTCTGCCTGTTAGACCGACGGCCCGATAGCAGAATGCGGGCCCGGCCGAAGCCAGAACCAGTACCGGCAAGGCGTCACGAGCGCCCCCAACCGAAGCCCCCACCCCGCCGCCACCCGCGGCGCCCCATGCCTTTCCGCATCTCCCCCCATCGTGCCAACTGATCCGGTGTGAGCTTGGATCGGATGGCGAGCTGGGTCTGGAGGCGCTGGTCGAACATCTTGTCCTGAAGCTGCTTCACTTGACCCGCCGCCGACTGGATCGCAGTTGGATCAGAGTTCGGCTGCTGCAGGAGGTTCCGAAGCTCCCTGCGGGCCGCGAAGAGCGTCTGGATGTCCGCTCGTGCGGCATCCCGCCGAGCTTGGAGAATGCTCCGGATGTCCGACATCTGCTGATCTGTGAGGCCCAACCGCTCCTGCATCCGGTGCCAGAAGATCTGCCCCATCGCCGCACGATCCTCGGGGGTGAGGAGGTGCTGCCCTCGGGGGGGTTGCGCGAGTGTAGCCGGCGATTGCTGGCCCAGAGCTGTTCCGGCCCCGCCTGCCGCCAGCGCGAGGAAGAGCACCCCCGCCATGAACCATCCTTGGTGTCTGGTCAGATGTATTCGAGTCATGCGTCGCTCCTTTCTTGGTGAATCCCCCGGTTTTCCCGTCCGTACGTAGACGGCATATCAAGTTCTGTTGTGTAGTACGTGCCTATCCCCCGTTCTGTTTCGCCCGCAGGAGATTTTCCGGCTCGGAGGGAGGGGTTTTGTCCCCACCTGGGGATCGAAAGCAGCGATGGCGAGGTGGGGACCCGGACGAGCCGCGTGGAGGGGGGTGTGGTCCGCAAGGTGGGCTTGCCAGGCGGACTCCGCGCCCCCTCCGCTTGAAAGGCTATGGCGCCGGAGGCAGGGGTGGGGGCGGCGGACCCGCTGGGCTCGATGGTGGCCCGGGCGGCGCCGAGTAGCCCGGAGGCGGAGGCGGCGGTGCCGAGGTGTATGGTGGCGGCCCGGGGGGTGCCGGTGAGTAGCCCGGTGGTGGTGGCAGGACGGCAGGTCGCCGAATCCCCCGCACCGCCATGGGGATCTGGTTCCCCTTCGCATACATGCACTGCTGGTACGTCATGTCGTAGCGGCGCTGCGCATTCCATCCCGATGCCTGATCGGCATTGGCGCCCGCCGCCGCCCCGCCGAAAAGGCCGGCCCCGGCACCGATCGCCGCCCCAGCGCCCGCGTGGCCGGACGCGGCGCCGATCGCCGCCCCGAGTCCCGCGCCCACGGCTGTGCCCATCGCCGCGCCGACCGCCGTATTCTGATTCACGGGCGCTCCGGGCGGCCCGCCCACCTGCTGAGCCGCCCACTGGCGGCAGGCCGCATCCTCGACCTGAAATTGCTCAAAGGACTTCCCTGCGGCGGGGAGCACCATCACACTCGGGCCCGTCGGCAGACTCGCGCAGCCGCTCAGCGCCGCCACGGCGCTCCCGAGGAGCAGGACCCATCGTCTACGCATCACGCAGTCTCCTTTACCGTGTGGGCGGGGTTGTCGGAGGCACGACCTGCATCCAGCCGTTCGGACACTGTCGGATGTACGGATAATACCCCTGGGGGTTCGGGCAGTAGTACCAGTAGGCTGGCGCCTGGGGGGGCGGGGCCGGCTGCTCATAGACGGGAGGCTCTTGGACGATCACGGGTGGAGCCGGATAGTAGTAATAAGGCGGCCGCCACCACGGTCCAGGACCCCAGTAGCCCGGCCCAAGCCAGATGTGCCCGCCGATGAAGACGCGCGGCCCGTGCGCCTCGCTGGGGACGGGACTGGCCAGCAGGAGGACAAGGACAATCAAGACGCCACAGCCGATGACTTTCCTCATCTCAGCACCCCCGTGAACCTCCCGGACTTGGACCCCTCGCGCCGGGGCCCGGCCCATGGAAAACGAGTTATTCCCTCTTCCACAACGCCCATAGGCATAGAGGAGCTTCATGAAAAGGGTTCAAGGTGTAACTGATCCCCTCGGCTGCGAAACGACTTCTATCCCAAGATACGGCATAGCGGACCATTTTGTTTCTATAAGAGGGGACGAAAAGTACAAAAAGGTACCAAAAAGGTACCGGAGACCATTTAGGCCCTAACCCTTTGATTCTGCCGAGGCATGATTTCATTTTGGCTCGACCACGGAATAGGGGACCCGGCAAGCACACTAACTTCTTGCCTCATCCCACGCATCTCGATCCCTGCCTGGATCCTTCTGACCTTCCCTGCTGCCGACCGCACGTCGCGCTGTAGGCCGGCTCCGCGTCCGAGACGCAACGGCGCGAAGGCGTTTGACCGCTCCGCCTAAGGTAGGCCAGCCGGTGCCTCGGCCCACTCACCGTCATGACAAGAGAGGTACCGGACACCATTGACGTGCTAAG
>Ga0315279_10006359_pt1 | contig 14926 bp, 16 predicted proteins | sample YL17G06_20_MG_FD_203694 | JGI IMG/M metagenome (GOLD analysis project Ga0315279, IMG submission 203694) | Sediment microbial communities from Yellowstone Lake, YNP, Wyoming, USA - YL17G06_20 | ecosystem: Environmental > Aquatic > Freshwater > Lake > Sediment | place: USA: Wyoming | collected... | reverse complement strand
TGGTTGAGGCGATAGGACGGCTGAGCGGACAGAAAACAGGAACAAGCCTCAGGAGCAGTTCGCTTTTGGAGGGCCGGGACCGGGATTTGAACCCGGGCGCTAGGCTCCACAGGCAAGGCGACGATGATGACGGGCTTCTCCTGCGGTTTTACGACTTCTGCAGGGTCGACCTGAGGCTTGCCGACAATACCGCGAAGGAGTACAGGAGGCACATGAGGCGCTTCCTTGAGACGGCCAAGAAGCCAGCGGGCTCAGTCAGGGCCGAAGACATTAGGGGATTTCTGAAGCCATTAACAAATGGTAGCGCGAACACCTACGGCAACGCCCTGAAGCCGCTCAAGAAGTTCTTCAGAGACTTCATGAAGATGCCCGAGGTCGTAGAGAGCTTCAAGTTCAGGAAGATCCCGCTCGCACCAGTCATTATTCCGTCGAAGGAGCAGCTCCAGAAGTTCTATGGGTCGCTCAGAACTCCAATCTCGAAAGCTCTGTTCCTGACGTACGCCTCTTCTGGCTTGCGTAAGATGGAACTGCTTTTACTCAAGAAGGAAGACATCGACTGGGAGAAGAGGATGATAGTCCCGAAGAACCATTTCGGCGTGACCAAGAAATCGTGGATCACCTTCTTCAATGGGGAAGCGGAGCAAGCACTCAAAGAATATCTGGCGACGAGGAGGGACGACAGCTCGAAGCTGTTCAGGATTTCGCCGCACAGCTTCATCGACGTTTGGAAGTATGTAAGCTTTGAGAGTGGGGTAACGGTCACGCCCCAAGTCTTGCGTGAGTGGTTCTGCGACGAGATGGGCAAGAAAGGCGTGCCGGACCGATATGTTGACGCGTTCTGTGGGAGAGTACCTGCGTCGGTGCTAGCGAAGAGGTACAGTGACTTCGCCCCTGAGAAACTAAAAGAGATTTACGACAAAGTGAACTTGAAAATCCTGGAGTTCAAACAAGTAGAAACAGGACGATAGCTTGCAACAATTCGCAGGTGCATGTCACTTGCTTTGCTTCGGGACTATTCGCTCTTGGCTCTGCACTATCACAAAAGCAAAACAGGACCAGGCTATACGTTTTTAAACAGTTAAAAGAGAATAAGAAGGGAGGAGTGAAAACTGGAAATAACCTGCGATAAATGCGGTAAGAAATTCAACTGGGAACCACCCAAGATAGTAGATATATACGAAACGGTTACAGCCAAGACGGGACCTGAGAAAGAGCAGAAAAGGTATGTAGCTGCCTGCCCCAAATGCGGGAATACAATCAGTGTGTATACCTGAGTAAGGGAGAGGTTGTTGAGTAAATCTAATCGTTCCCCTAGAGCTGAGACATCATCAAATCCTGAAGAGGACAAGTTTTGGATTTCTATTGGGCAATCTCTGGTTTCCCATACAATCGATGTTTTGGACACTCGAGCTCAATTCATGATAACCACATCCGCGTCACTACTCGTAGTCGATTTCGCTGCATTGCTTATCACTTCGAAGATTGCTCTGCTCAAGGTAAGTCCTCAATTCCTTTTTGCAGTTTCAGCACTATCGTTCATGTATTCGTTGTTCCCGAAACAATTCGCCGTCAACCCATGGACACCAGACGAGACGAAACTCACCTACGGCAAAATCATTCATCGCAAGCATCGAGCCCATGTGCTTGGTTTCTGTCTGTTCTTCATCGGACTGGTTCTCGTTGCTATAACCTCGCTAATATAATCGTCTAATCCAATAAGACTGGTCAGCAAATACGAGGAACATAGTCTCGCGATTTTGGATTAATACTGGCAAAGATGTACAGCGACTACGCCCCTGAGAAGCTGAAGCAGATCTACGACAAGGCAGGATTGACGGCGCAGGTCTAGAGCGCGCGCTGTTTGGTTTCTTAAGTTGAATTCTGAACAAGTAGATTCCATGACTAATATCTAGCGCATGCGCTTTTTGGGTGCTTTTCCTCTGACCTTTCATTCCTTGTTGTTTCATTAGGCGGAAATTGTCGCACAGGTCCTGTATGCACGAATCTCGGTGGTGGATTTGCCAAGCGTTTTGCGCTTCGAGCTTTCGGTTTCGTCAAGTAACCTAGTTGGTACTTTATATCCTTGGGGTTTTGTCGACTTTTATAGAAGCGAATTACTTCTTGGACTTTTCGGTGTTTCTTACCTTTGATGTTGACTGGGCGTTCCGTGTACTCGTAGTGTGCAGGAACTTTCTTGATAACTCCTTGACCAATCAAATCTCTAAGATGTTTAGATAACGCACCTGCAGACAAGCCAGCTGTTTGCTGAAGTTCGCGCCAAGTCCTCGTCTGCTTGTTGTCTTGCTCGTCATAGAAGGCTTCTATGATGGTTTGAATTGTGTTCAACGCCTGCCTTTGTTTCGTGGTCAAATCGCCCTCTGTTATCTGATTGAAATGAACCATCGTGAACTTCACTTCATGATTTGCTTAGATATTTTCTGTCTCTTAAGATTATGCCAACTGTAGCGTTGGTGGTGCTACAATTAGGAGGTGATTATATTGAAGAAAAAGATCGACAAGAACACAAGCAATGAGAAACGTCATATTGTCCGTAGGCGCATGTTTACCAAACCCCAACCCCCAGAAAACCAGATCGTGTCACGGGGAGACGCGGCTTTTCTCGTTGAAGCAAGCAAACATGGGTGGTCGGTGTTTCATCCTTTGACCCCAGATGTTGGAATCGACTACATCATAGCAAAGAGACATTCCGCAGTGATGGTTCAATTTAAGACGGCAACATTGATGAGTGACAACAGATATCATACGACTGTCGGGAAGTTTCTCGAGGGACCCATCGGGTATGTTGTCTACTGCTTCCAAGGCGTTGATGCATTTTTCCTAGTGCCTACCGTCGACTATTGGGAAATTTCAAGGTTTAAGGCTTTGAAGCAGCGCGTTTTCGAGGAGGGGCCCTACAACGACAAGATGAGCTATGAAAAAGCAAAAGACATCATGGGTACCTATGAAGGCGAGAAGGGCTGGGCGCGGCTGGAAGAGTTGACAACCCCAGATGGACTGCTTCGGGCGATCAAAGAGTTCAGAGATAACTGCAAGCAATAGGTGGATTGTTTTCAAAGCCCCACATTTCGTCCCACCTTTTTAGAATGCACGTATTTGGTGGATAGACACATCTACAAATGAAAATGACTCGTACCTGCCAGCAAAGCGCGCGTCGCTGATTTTTGGCATATGCTGAGAAAAGTGCTGGCTTATCTCGAAAATTGTTGAAAACGGTCTGGAGCCTTTTGTCTTTTTGAATGTGATTTGGGCTTGTTTGATGGACAAATTTCGACCGTGTCGAAAGAAGGCAAATCATGGAGTTCCTCCGAATTCGGATGGAAGCAAAGTTTTTCCATAAACCGTTGAGGCTGTGTTAAACCTGCTTGAAACGTCAAGATACGTGGGCAGGGGTTTTTTGTCCATGTTCTCTCGTGGTCTCTTCGTATGCCATTCCTATAAGATACGTGACTACGAATGCCACCAGTGAAATCATAACTGACCATTCTGGTCTAGCGGCGTAAGCAACATCGACAAATCTTGTGTAGACCTCACAGGTCACGAAGGCCATAAGGAAGACAATTATTGGGGTTGCCAAAAGTTTCACTTTTCTTTTTCCAGTTATTCTCTTGGCCATCAACGGCATAAGGTATTCTGTCACGCAGAAAACCAGGAGAAACAAGATTGAGCTTAGTATGACAGCATCGGCTGTGACAAGACCAACTATACTAGAGAATTGTCTTCTAGGGTCAAGCTCGCTATAGAAGAACGCTGGAAATCGTGGTCCTGGAAAGGAATTGATGACGATTGCGTCAAGGATGCTAAGCACCATAGGAAAAAGCAAGGAAAGAGTCGACAAGAATATCGGAATTAGCAAAATGGTCATTACTACGCCGTTGATCATGAATGGTTTGCTTCGCTTGAGTTCAATTCGCCATTTCAGTCCTTGGGTTTCACATGCTTTGCGAAATGATATGAATGCTGCGCGGCTGAAAGGGATGGAGACAATAAGTGTTCCGATTGCTAATAATGGAAAGCGAAGATTTGGCAGTAGGCTTCCTATTGCAAGAAAGATTCCCGCGAACACGTAAAAGGCAATGGAAGCGGTTGAAAGAAGCATTCGTATGAAGATGCCACGATTCGTGACGTTCAGTTTGGCATTCCATTGCAAGCCTCTTTTGTCAACAAGATACCAAACCTGAACATCGTCGAGAAACCCGTAAAGCCATTCAATAAATAGAAAAAGAACTGCAATAAACGAAAGCCCGAGAGCGTAATACGAGAACACACGTATCAGTACGTCAGCTGACATGGGAACCAGCTCAGGAAAGTCTTGGAAAAAAGAAATATTGATGAGGATGTTGTAAATGAGCAGAGCAATGATAATAACCGTAGTTAGGCCCACGAAAATCCAAAAAAATCTCAGACTGTCGTTAATCCTGAGTTTGAGGTCTTCTGTCTGCCTTATTGCTTTTGCTCGCTTCAGGCAAGCACGTTCTAGAAGCTCATTCAAAGACTTGCCAATTGGGTTACCTAACAGCATGTTTAATGCAGCCACTGTAGTCAAGCTTATCAGTGATAACACTAGCCAAATGTAAGATTCACCGTAGGCCACCATATCTGCTACAGCAATCCATGTACATCTAAGGGCTACTGATTTAGATAGATTATAAGGCGTATTGTCTAGAACCAAGTAGTATTTTCCGTAGTTTAGGGGAGTAAAAAATGAGTCATCAGAGTTCTTGGCTCTTTCTTCAATAATCCCAGAAGCATTCGAGCCATTTTCCCAGTCATTATATTGAGAATCTGACATCAGGTAGAAGTCGATCAGTTCATTCCTCGCCACAGTGAAAGAAACATGCAGAGTTTGGCTCCTAAGAATCGCAGACTTTGAAATATCATACCAAATGTAGTAGGACTTACTATTTCCAAGATCTATATTGCTGATAAAGTTCCTTGTGATAATCTGCGTACATGGTTTCGCTCTGAACAAATATCCTGCAAACCCTACTATTGTCAAAATCATGAATAATGGAATAACGTATCGAGTCAGGATTCTTTTGGCTCGAGCCAAAATTCTTGCCATACAGAACGAGCTTGACGGGTCTTGTATTTAGCTTTTCAAAATAGCACGCGTTTTTGTCCGCGTCGCTTCTATTTCCTTAATGCAAAAAAAGTATCGAAGTCTCGGCAAAATGGCGGACCTGGCGCGCTCTTCCAGTCGAAAAAGTTTAAGATTTTTCCGAAGCTCCAGGCTTCCGAAGGGAGAAAAGGATGGGGCCGGTGAGGAGCGAGCAGCGGAGGCCGAGGAGGAAACGGGACCCGAAACGGACCCCGTAGTATTCCTCTCAGGACAGCTTTTTGGGAGTGAATTTCAAAAACCCAAAACAGAAATGAGACTCCAAAACCGTGTCCAGAGAGGAAAACAAAGCCGCGCGCGCTAATTCACCAAATCACGAATTGTCATGCGCGAGCACTTCTTAGGTTACGTTCCTCTGCTTCTCGGCAATTCGGTTTTTGATGAGGACCAGGCATGTATGGAACTGCCCCACAGTGCCTGCAAGGATAATCGTAGGCATCTTCCATAAGCATCACAAGAATGGTGGCAATTTTGCCAATATAAGACTGACTATGCACGCGCCAAAAAGCATCCTCTCTTTCTCCATGATCAACCAATACCATGAAGCGAGAGGTTTGTTATACTCTCTGGACAGGCTTTTGGACCGCGATTTCCAAGCAGGCTCCCTGAAAAAGGGGCCGAAAACCGTGTCTAGGGAGACCAACAAACGAAAGGAAACTCTGCCGAAAAACGACGTGTGCGCTAGGATAGTCTTTTAAACGTTAGTTAGGTTTACCGACAAGAAAGGTCGGCACGTATAGGATAGTTCAAGTTTCTACGGTGTATTAGGCTATCACTATATTAGCTATGCAAGGTAAAAGGGCAAAATAAAAAGGTTATTGGTTCGCTGACGCGAAAACAGGTATTTTCGGCAAAAACTCGCGTATTGGGCTGTTTTGCGGTCTATCGTGTCTTTTCCTCTTGTTGGCTAGAAGAAGGCCTTTGCGATGCAAGACATATCCCTAATTCTACCTTGAATGTCGTTTGAACCTTGTCCTCAGCGGAAGTCTCACGCAAATCTCCTCTTTCCTTTAGTCGCGCATCTTTTTTATAAGTTCGTTCTCCTTCTCTCTTCGGGCAAATGCCTTAGAACACTCCCGATACACGTCAGGTTTTGTTCGATGACACCATTCGAATATGTCTTCCCCTTCTCTAAAAGCAGAAATGAATTTTTGGTTGTGCGTATCTCTGATTATCTCCCAGCTCCTTTCATTCAAGGAGGGCGTGGCAAAACTGATTTCGGGAATGTTTTCAATATTGTCGTACAAAGCGTTATATGATAGGTTTATTGAAGCCAAATCCAGGTCATAAATTCCATCGCTAAAAACTCTCTTGGCATGCACTTTGTTGTTCACCACTATCTGAAGGTTTCCTCTAGAATAGGAAGCTATGTTCAGAATTGCCTTCAATTTTCCCTTAGTAAGAGTCCCAGGGTTCAAAACGATTATGACGTTTACTCCTTTTACGGCAAGCGTTTGCAGGATACCTAAAAAGTAGTTATCGACATTGTAGGTCGTCATATGTATGAAAGTTGCAGCTTTAAGAATCGTAGGAATGACAAGTTCTCCAGGTATTTTCTTCTGCTTAATAGCCTTTAGTGGAGGATCCTCAGCTCTAATTGGGCTAATCGAATTGTATTCCACGTTACTGAAATCATCAAACTCATCTTCTCTAACACATGGGCAAATTTCGCTTGCATGCTTCTTCAAATCTAGATAATTCTTGAATTCTGTCTGTAGACAATCGCAGTCTATCAAATAATACTCTTCAGACCCCCAATCAAAGTAATAAGTATGAAAAGGGCACTCCTCATTCCCAGATATTTTGCAGACCTCTAAAATTTCCTCTTCATCAACGTATTTGAACTTGCAACTTTTGAATGCCTCAGGGACTATTTTAACTCCTATCCATCCCTGGTCGGTTTTTTCGAACTTAACCTCGTCTTCAAGGAAAAGGCCTTCTTCTGTTGGCGAGTCTAGGCCATGGGGGCTAGCTTCGATACTGTAAAGTTTGACAAGCCTGCCGAATTTCTTGCATTCTCTGCAGTAACCTAGTTCTGCGTTCGCTTCTTCTCGCATTTTGACACCTTTTTCGGCTTGCACCTCACTATGTCAACAAGAGTATGAACGAGAAAATAAGACTATATGTTTGGCGTAATTAGGCACGAGCGCTCATATTCTTGCTGACTGGAAGAAGTTCCTATTGTTGCAGAGTCCTCATTGCCCGTTGCGAAGACTCTCCTGACTGCGCGCATGCTCTTTTCACGATCGGACGGTCCCTCTCCTGTTTTTGTTGTACTCTCTGGACAAGGTTTTGGGCACTCATTTCCAACTTGCCCCTCTGGATTTCGCTTTCCAAAGTCGTGTCCTGAGAGGAAAACAAACTCCCGACTGACACACAAGGACTTACGTGCGCGCGCTAGAAATGAAGCGCGGCAAGCCAAGAGGGGGGCTTTCGGACAGATGTGCGCACCCTTAGATATCAGGCCTTTTTGGGGGCCGTTCATTTATGGGGGCAGAGAAGACAACCTTTATGATAGTAGATGTCCGTCCAGAAGGGCGCCCCCACGCCCCCACGCACCTGCCCAGAAGCCTCACCGCTGGCCGCCAGGCGGGGCTTTCGATAGCGTCGTGGGGGGGCGTGAGGGGCCCCTTCCGATGGAACTTTACCTTCTGCATCCGGCTTTTTGTTTACGTTATCAAAAGCCCCCACCGCCTGTACTCTTATGCCCCTCCTGCACGCGATCGAAAGCCTCAGCGCCCGCGCCATCCCCGTGGTTTCTGGGCCTGGCAGGAAACGGAGACCGGGCAGGGCAACTTGCAGCATGTCAATCGTGCGGCTTTCGACGGGTTCAGCAGTTTACGGCTTCAAGATTGGGGTGTTTGCCCTTGCAGGGACTCGGAAAGGACTCGCGCAGGGCGCTTTATGAAATTGATAACACGATAGACGCGCCTATTACCAAATATCCCCATTTCTGCGCTTCAAAACCTGAGAACTATCCTCTCAAAGCCGCGATGAAGTCTCGGTGAGCATTTTCTGCCTGTGCAAGAAAAACATTCCACGGGACAAGTTCAAGTCTTTTTTCGACTTCAAGGCTATTGAACGCACGTTGATAGATACTGTTCAGTTTCACTTCATCGCAAACCAAAGTAGCATGACATCTTTCACCGAAATCTCTCTGAAAATCCTTGTGCTCTTTCAGAAATTCATCCAAACTGTCGATGTATTTTTGAAGGCGCTCATACTCTTCGTCCGTGAGGATATGCCATCTCTTCTTTATTTCGATAATTTCCAATCGTCTGCCAGGATTGAGTAGTACAAAGTCAGGGATTTTTTTATCATCTGCAATGGCTGAAGTAGCTATTTTCGTTTTATATTTGTGTTCGAACCACTTTTCGAACCGTTCACGGATCGTTTTAAATGACTCTGTCATACCGAATACTGTCCATTGCGGGTTGATCAGCCATGGCGCCTCTTCGATTATTTTCTGAAGTACATGTTCGTCGACATCTTTTTCCTTATCAATCTCAACCTTCAATCTACCGATTGCACTAAGTCGTTGATAGGCCACGCGACCTAGTACGGCGATTTCTCCAATTTTGGCCTCGGCAAAAAGACCTGCTATCGCATTGAGGTCTAAGTTTTGTGCAGAGACCACCTCTTTCATTGTGTCGACCCACTCAAGCTGGGGCGCAAACGCCACTATCACTTGAGCAACTTCTTTCAGTCTATCTTCGTCTTCCAACTCGTCAGGATTAAGTCTACTGCCAATGAGTTTGCCAAGATTCACTGCTCGCTTGACAAGATTATCTGTCTTCAGTTGCTCTTTTGCTACCTCTTCCAATCCACTCTTTTCCAAGAACTGATACCAGGTCCGTTCTTGAACTGGCTTTCTGCCACGTTCGCCAAGTTCTTTAAGCAATTTGCGTCCCCACTCTTGGAAAGCTCTTCCTCGTGGTGTGTTCCAAAGAATATCTTGTCTATCGGTTCGATTCAAGTCTTCGCCGTCATCAGGGTCTATCCACTCTGCGTTTATCTCACCGACGAGGTAAGAGCGTATCGTGTTTTCACCAGTGAAGCCGCTCTTGATGCCGAAATCTCGAGTCACGGTCGCAAGCTTTCCTCTAGTGTAGATTCTTATTCCAGCCATTTCCTCATCTCGGTAAGGGCTTTGGCTAAAAGCGACCCAACCACTCACATGCAATGTCTCTTCCTCTACCAAGGCGCCTTCATCATCTTCTGTAGATACAACGATTGGACGATTATCAACAACAATACGCGTCTGTTCCATCAATGGAACCTCGAACTTCCCCATTTCGAAAGGCTCGACTTTTTTGGTTGCGTCTACTATTGTGATACAGAAATCTGGCAAGCCTATGCTGAATCGACGCGCCATTTGACGATGAAATGTTTCTGCATCGGCGGTGCGTCGCCTATTGAAGTCACGCAAGATGATTCTCGTACCTGTTTCTTTGGCATGTTTTCCATCGTCACTACCAGGTACTGGATGATAACTGTCCTCAGTCTCAAGTTTTATCATCTCGTCGTATCTCAATATGAAGTTAGTAACCTCGTAACCTCTGTTCGTTGAATCTCCACCGGCCGACCAGACTTCTATCTCGTTGCAGATGCCAAAGGGGGCTAACTTACCGATACCTTTGCGTCCCATAACTCGACGCTTCTTGTACCGTGATAAAGCGCCATGTCGGGGATCCGCCCGACGATCTTTACCTATCATCAGGTAGAATTCATTGGCTTCCTGGGGAATCATACCGTGGCCATCGTCCTCTATAGCTATTTCAAAACCGCGGTCTTGCAGTTTCCCGTCCCTTATTGTGGCTAGCCATACGTTAAGAGGTATTCTTACTGTCACTTTTTCTGCGTCAGCATCATAGGAGTTTGCTATAGTTTCTGCGACAACTGCTGCAACTTGATCATAAAGTTTCACGCCAAGTTTGTCAATAGTCTTGCGAGAAATCTTCAGCGTATACTTGTATAATTCCTCATTCACGTTATCGTCTCCCGTCGACTGAAAGGCATCTTCGCCATCCTAAGGAATTCGAGTTTGTCTCTAATAAGACATCCTATGTTAGTTCAAAAGTGCCAGTCAAACCATGGCATAATCATAGCCACGTACAATCAATGTTGCGTTTAAGTAGTGCGCGTTTGAAAAGGAAATCACCAACTTGGTCAAACCACGGCTTTTCGCATTAGAAAACCTCTTCAAAGCTACTCGATAGAACACTCATTAAAGTAGGTGGTACGGCATTTCCAATGAGTCGTTCAGCTTTGTTGAATTCCTGCGGAAAGACAAAACCGTCTGGAAACGATTGGAGGCGTGCAGCCTCACGGGGGGTAATCGCTCTGTCCTGTTCTGGATGAACGAAACGCCCACTGCTCGGCGTAGTGCAGCGACAAGTAATTGTTGGAGAAGGTTTCTTCCATGTCATACGTCCGTATATACTTTCAGCTCCGTGCCCTTTGTCCTCGCGCAATTTTCGATGGCATGGAAGCCAGAGGTGTTCTGGCAGGCTTTTTCTGCTACCCCCGTCTTTAGGAATATTCCTTATTATGTCTAGAACTCTAGGCGAATGGGTGCGAGCTCTGTGGTTTGGAATTGACGAACAGCATTCTCCGGGCTCAAGTGAAGGCAGCTGTCTGATTTCATCGTAGACTGTTTTCCACGGCTTCATACCATCAAGAGCTTCATTCGGGTCGGCATGTGTTCTGGCAGGAATGGAAGGCTTGATTTCGCCTTGGGCGCAGACTGCAATCACTCTCCGCCTAAATTGAGCAATACCGTAGTCTGCAGCATTGACTAACTTCCAGTCTGTCTTGTAGCCCGCCTTTTCGATTTGACGCAGAAACTTGTTAAGGTACCTTAGTCCTTTGCTCGTTGCGATACCAGGGACATTCTCCAAGATAGCTGCTTTTGGTCGAATCTCAGCAATCCGCTTTAGGAAAACAGTGACCAAGCTTTTCCTAGAATCTCTGCAGTCAGGGTATCTAGTTCTTCGCAGACTGCTGAACCCTTGGCAGGGTGGGCATCCTACGACTAAGTCAACATCGCCTCTTTTCAGGTCGCAAGACTCCAGTATTTGCTCACCGCTAAAAAATCGTAAGTCACGGCAGATTGGCGCTAAACCCAAGTTTCTGGCATATGTTTTACAGGCAACGAGGTCATTATCAACTGCAGCAACAACTTGGTAGCCTGCCAACTCAAGGCCGAGAGACGCTCCGCCACAGCCGCAGAAGAGATCGATTGCGTTCATCTATATCAACTAGTGACAATTGGAATTTAAGCTCATTCCCTATTCTCAGTGAAAACCAAAGACGTTAGTTGAGAATATGATCCATTATGTTTCGTCATCTATATGTGAAACTCATCGGCATGTCTAGAACATGAGAGCTTAAAGGTCTTAAATATCTGCTAGAGAATCTTTATTCAGAATACACATGCCCGACATGTTTTCGAAAAAGAAGCGAAGCGAAATAATGTCCAGAATAAGGTCACAAGGTACAAAAATAGAGGTGAAGATGGAAAAAGCTCTCGAAGAAAACGGCATAGAGTTCCAGTATCAACCCAAGATGTTCGGTAACCCTGACTTCCTGATCCCGCCAAACATCATCGTCTTCTGCGACAGCTCCTTCTGGCACGGGCGAAACTGGAGCAAGCTGAAGAGTCAGTTGTCAAAAGCCTACTGGCGCGACCACATCGAGCGAAACAGGAAACGGGACAGGGCCGTGAACGCCCATCTGCGGAAAGAGGGCTATTTGGTGCTGAGGTTCTGGGACGACCAGATAGACAAGAGGATAGAAAGATGCATAAAGAGAATAGAGAAGGCAGTTTCGTCAACAAGCAAGTCGCGCGCGGCGGTTAGGACCTGAAACCGCTGCCACATGCAACTGAAACCAGGCAGAGGAAAAGAGGCCGCCCAGGGCCGCATCAGCGTGAAACCCCCCTGAGGTCCTGAACGCGTCAGCAGTTTACGGCTTTGGCGCTGCTTCTTCCAACCAGCAGGAACAGAGGAAAGGACCGCGTAGCATGCGGTAGTCGCGTTTCTGGATCCGCTAGCGTTTGATGCCGCACGGTACATCGGTGCTAGTGTGTAATGCAACGATCTGTTTCACATGAATGCTACCCGGAAGGGGGAACCCTCTCTTCTTCCTTTTCTGCTCCAAACAGAGGCATTTTTCCTTTTCTCCTTGACTTGGTTGTCCTCAGTTGTTCATCTCTCTTCCTTTGTGTTTCATTGACCCTCCCTGATTCTTTATCCACTTTCTTCCGAAAATGCTCGATTTGTGAAAATCTTGCTTCTGCTAGTCTTCTAAGATCATCTATCATCTTGATATGCGTATGCTCTCTAGCGCAAAATGCCTCTCTGTTCAGCCAATGGAATATCTCTGCAATCTCCTCCCATGTAGGATCTTTCTTGTCAAACACCTTGTCAAATCTGTCATGAAAAGTTTGCTCGATCATTTTGGCCATGAACGTGTCACCCAATACTCATAGAGTTTGTCTGCAGTATTCTTTTCCCTTCAGTCGTATTTAACAATGTGTCAATAGTACTTCCAACCGAGTCCGGTCCATTCCAGAAAATCAGCGAAGTCCGAGTGTTGAGGAGTGTTCTATGGGCTGGGACAAATAACAACCTTGACTTTGAGTTTCTTTGTTGGCAGTTTCTCGAGGTCGGTTTGAAGACCTTTAGGATTGCTGATGATCATGTCTGGGTCATAGACAAAGCAGACGAGAGTTTCAACGTCTGGATATTCGTCATATCTTGCCGTGTCCACAATGAGTTGCGGGCCGATTTGCTTTTCTGTCAAGCTTTCGCCAATCTTCTTTACTTCGATGAGTACTCTTTCTTTCTTCAAGACTATGTCTATTTTCGACGCCCCACCAGCGTAGCTGGGAGTCCATTCCTCAGATCTGATATCGTCGAAGTCAAGTCTCAGAATGGCGCGAAGCAAGTCTTGAACATCATATTCGTCTTTTATCAAATACGCCGTCTTGTTCTTGCGCCTCTTTCTTAGTTGTCCTGCAACGAGGTGAAATCTTAAAAGAACTCTTTCAAGCCTTGACAATGCAGATTGTGGTTCACTGCGGTTTTCTTCCTTTCTTTTAATGCTGGCTAGATGCGCGCGCAGGAAAGCTACGCCCATACCTAGATCTTGGGCGAATTCTGTTGGGCGTCGACATATGTTCCGAATGTGTGCTCCCTTAAATATCACGTTAAAAACAGGATCCCTTCTTATTTCTTTACCATCTGAAGACGACTCGAAGACGCTGAAAGCGGAATATGAAACGTAATGATCGTAGTTCTCTTGAAACCAAGCAAGAATTCCGTCCGCTTCCTGCTCACAGGTCATAGGGTGTGTAGTGATTCGAATAGTATTGTAGAGTTCCACCAGTCTGTTCCATTTCCCGATTGCTTCAGAAAAGAAGACAGTCGCCTCATTTCTTTCTTCCTCTACGGACATATCTCCACCATGACTATTTGCTGTCCAGCACTAACTAGTGGAGAATACATTGCAGAAATACTATAAACCTGTTTCCTTCTGCTAAGATGCTTAGAGGAAAAAGATATCCTAAATAGGAATAAACACGCGCTATTCTACTAGTCATACTTACTCTTCGACAAATCCTAAGTCGTGTAGCAGAGCCCAAGCATACGAAGGCCTCTCGTCGCCGACCAGCCTCTTGTAGTCGGCCGGACCCTCGATTACCCTTCCTTGATTGACAAGACCGACTGCCTTTTCCAGAAGCCTCCTGCTGACGGGTTCTTCCTTGCTAGGCAAGTCGACGTATACAGTTGTCTCCGTTACCCTGCTGACCCTGAACACCCGACCGCGTTTCGTGCGGCTGATTGGATTACTGCGGTATCTGGCCTTCACCTTATCCCAATCTAAAGTGGCAACCACGTTGCTCACCATCATGCTGTCAGCAATTCGATCTCTGGGTCCTATAGCTCTTATAGCCAACACGAGCATTAAAACCTAACAATCAGGTGAACCAATACGAACATTATCAATGAATTGACTGCCAGAGATCGCATGCTAGGTGATCTGGCAAGAGAGTCAGAGGATTGCCACAGGGGAGGCAAGAACATGGCTGCATTGGCATGTTTGTTTGTCTTGGTAGAGCAGGCAGTAAAACTAGCAACAAACAGAATTGAGGGCAATTTTCATGAATGCTCAAGATTGCTGAGAGAAGAAGGGCTGATATCTGAAGAGGAGTTCTTGACTATCAACCAGCTTAGGGAGATTAGGAACAGGATGTTTCATGAGAGTCATTATGCATAGTTTGTTGAAATATCTGGGCTTGCACATCCACTCAGCGAAGATGAGACCAAAGGCAAGCTGTTCGCCGAATTCTCAGACAGATGCTTTGCAGTTGCATTGAAACTTGCCGAGGGGAGCCCTGGGCAAAGCTAGTGCCCGAACCAACGCATGACCGCTACCTCAGCATTTCCTTTAGAGGGCAATTAATAGCCCGTGAGCGCATGATATCATATGGGAGTGTATAGTGTCATGGGCAACAAGGTATCGACGTGCTTATACATCGACAAGGGTGTCTTGGAGACCGCGAGGCAGGTGGGGCTGAACGTCTCAAAGGTAGCCGAAAACAGCCTGATTGAATCGATAAGACGGCTGAGGGACCCAGAACCAGAGACAGCGCGAAACCGCGCGTTCGTTGGGGAGGGCCGGGACCGGGATTTGAACCCGGGCGCTAGGCTCCACAGGCCTATAGGCTACCAAGCTACCTCACCCCGGCCACATTTTGCCTTGAGTTATTTCTGAACATGTTCC
>Ga0315279_10006358_pt1 | contig 14928 bp, 14 predicted proteins | sample YL17G06_20_MG_FD_203694 | JGI IMG/M metagenome (GOLD analysis project Ga0315279, IMG submission 203694) | Sediment microbial communities from Yellowstone Lake, YNP, Wyoming, USA - YL17G06_20 | ecosystem: Environmental > Aquatic > Freshwater > Lake > Sediment | place: USA: Wyoming | collected... | reverse complement strand
CAACGCCGCCGGAGATGCTTCTACACCAGAGCAGGCGGCGCGGAACTTGCTGGGCTACCTGGTGCCCGAGACCACTTCCACCGCGCTCACTGGGACTTGGGCAGGTTTAGATGTGCCCACAAACACACACTCGGACAGGCCGACGCCGGGATGGAAGATATATGAGGACAGTTCCAACTGCCACTGGCTCAGCGACGGGGAGATAATATGGAAGGCGCGGTGCGACGCGAACGACATTGCGAACCTCTACGTCAGCCTGAGCAACTCCCTCGGGGTGCCTGCGAGGAGGGTGCACGTTGTTAGCGAAAAAACCGATTATACTCACACAGTGATTGCTGACGGAGGGTCTGCTCAATATGGCACAGTCCCAAGTTACTACGATATTGCTGAAGTTGGCCTAAACAACGGTTGGAATGGAGTTAATCCAAATACCGGGAGAGTTGGCCTGATGCTGCCCTACGATTTAACACTAAAAGAAGCAACCGCATACGATTCAAATGGGAATCCAATAAACCGCACCAACGCTTACAACGCAACGACCTCATCGACTGTGCTCCCGTTATTTTAAAATGGTGATGATATGTCTTGCAAAGTCTTTTCTTGCTTGATCTTGGTCATGTCCGCATTGCTTGTTTTAACTCCCTTAATAAACGCGGAGAATAATGGGCTCGCTGATTCACCTTGGCCCAAATTCATGTGTAACGTTAGAAATACTGGACAAAGCGGTCATGTCGGTGCACAAGATAATACATTGAGATGGTCTTATCTTGCAGGTCATGTAATCGTTTCGTCTCCAGCAATTGGGGCAGATGGTACAATTTATTTTGGCTCGTTGGACAACAAACTATATGCACTCAATTCGGATGGGAGTTTTAGATGGGCGTATACAACGGGTTCCACGATCAATTCGTCTCCAGCAATTGCTCAGGACGGCACCATCTATTTTGGTTCTGATAATTTTTACGCATTAAACCCGAGTGGCACGCTAAAATGGGATTATCACACAAATAATTGGATTGGTTCGTCCCCAGCTATCGACGCTGATGGGACGATCTACTTTGGCTCATTTGACAACAAATTTTATGCCTTGAATCCGGATGGGTCACTCAAATGGTCTTACAACGTCGGGGCTTACCTGGCTTCATCACCCGCAATCGGGTCGGACGGCACTATTTACTTTGGTTCACGCGACAACAAACTGTATGCACTTAACTCGGACAATACACTCAAATGGTCTTACAAAGTGGGGGCAGCTGTTGATTCATCACCGGCGATTGCTCAGGATGGAACAATTTACTTTGGGTCCGATGATCAAAATCTTTACGCGATTAGTGATGGAGGTAGCCAACCTATCTTTAAGTGGTCTTATTCTACCTCTGATGTCGTGAGATTTTCGCCAGCGATTGATTCTGCCGGCATTATTTACTTTGGAAGCGGTTCTACTTTTTACGCCTTGAATTCAACTGGTAGTCCCAAATGGTCGTTTTCGACAATTGGTGAAATACATTCTTCACCCGCCGTTGGTAAGGATAACACGATTTACTTTGGAACATGGTATGGTTTCGTTGGCCGAGGAAATGATTTGTACGCCGTAAATTCAGATGGAGAAGTGAAATGGATAAACACAATTGGGCAGCCAGTTGGTTCATCCCCCGCTATTGCTGCGGATGGCACGATTTACATCGGGGCTTATGACAATCGACTCTACGCCATCGGCACCCCGGTCGAGCAAGCTTCAAATCAAACCGAAGGCGGTGACAACACGCTTTTGATTGCGGCCAGCGCTGGAGTCCTCATCGTTCTGGTCGGTTTAACAATTTGGATGAAAAGGCGGGGCTGAAGAAGCGTTTTTACTGCAAATAAGGTTTTTGACCGAACGCGGACTCTGATTAACTGGTGACATCGTGCTGCACTGCGCTTTCCTTCTTGCATACGACGGCTCGCGCTACTTCGGCTTCGCCAGGCAACCGGGGAGACAAACGGTGGAGGGGGAGGTCCTCGGGGCGCTCCGGGCATGCGGGCTTTACAGCGGCACTCCTGACACCGGGTATCGCGTCGCTTCCAGAACCGATAGGGGGGTAAGCGCCACCGGGCAGGTGATATCGTTGGGCCTTGGCGCCGAGCCTGACATCGCGAAGATAAACGCAAAGCTACCCACGGACATCGCATTCCTGGCCGCCACTGAGGTTGACCCTGGCTTCGACGCTAGGAAAATGGCGATGGAGAAGCACTACCGCTACGTCTGCGAGGTTCCGCCAGACTTCGACGTCGGGCTGGCAAAAAAGGCGGCTGGGATGTTCTCCGGGGAGCACGACTTCTTCAACTTCTGCAAGAGGGAGCCGGGGGTGCCCACGGCCGGGGAGCTTGATGTCTCGGTTGACGTTGGAGAAGCGCTGCACCTCGACTTTGCGGGCAAGAAGTTCCTCTGGCAGCAGGTCAGGAGGATCGTTGGCGCCATTCTGCTGGCGGGGCGGGGGGAACTTTCACTGGAAGAAATCGGGGCGATGCTCGGGCGCGAGGTCGACAAATCGCTGCAACCGGCTCCGGCAGAGGGGCTGTTTCTGGTCAGCGTGAAATGTGAGGGAGTTGAGTTCGAGCTGGACGCTGAAGCTGTTGAGAGGTTCGGAAGATATCTCCAAACGAAGGGATTGTTAGTTCACACTGCAATGACGGGGAGCTTCCAAACGAGAGGCAATAAAAGTTGAAATTTAACTTTTTTGGGAGGTGGGATTTTAATATCTGTAAAGGATCTTGCTTGTCTTTTGAGCCGCTCTTTTTACGTCTTTTATGCTTTTCGTCCCGGCGCATACGCCTTTGCCTGACACGAAGAGGAGTACCACCGCCTTTGGGTCATCAAGCCTGAACACCAGCCCGGGGAAGACCTCCGGCTCATACTCTGCGTTATCGAAACTACGAGCTATATGATCGAGATCGAACTTCCTGCCGAAGTCAAGGGATGCCACGATATTCTGAACCTTGACTTTTGGCTCCGCGTTCACCTTTATGTGTGCTGCCCTGATCTTTCTCGTGAGCTCGCCTATCGCCTGCTTGGCGTCGCTCATGCTGCTGGCACCGACGCAGTTCATCTTTCCCGATGCGAAGATCAAAAAAGATGCCCGCGGGTGTTTGGATTTATAGACAACTCCTGGAAAAACATCCGGGTCATAGACTGTGCCCTCTATCGACTTGGTCAACTTCTTGAGGTTGAACTCCGTGTCCGCGTACGTGACCGAAAGCACGATATTTTGGATTTTAGTTCTTACCACCATCATTTCCTACCCCATAAGTTAGTGGTATGGTATACTTGCCTGTTTCGGTCGCACTATTTCCTCCTCTGTAAACGCGACCAACAAGATGGCGGGCCACTGGTCCACGCTGCTATGGCAAAGTTTTTGCGCAAATAGGATGCTGATGCTTGGAGAAAGATGCGGCGGATGGCAGACATACGTGCGGCGGTCCGGGAGCTTGCGGAAAGGGCAAAGGCGCGGAGCCATGGCGGGGGCGTCCTGATGGTCTTCGGGGAGTTCTTCGAGTTCCGGGAGAGCGAGTCGCTGAAGGTGGACTTCGATGCGAGGACGGCCGAGTTCAACCCGCGCGACAAAAACCACGCCAGGAGGCTGGAGCGGATCCTCAAGCGCGAACTCTTGGCTGTGCTGGAGCCGGCGGTCGAGGAGTACGGCAGGAAGCTCGGCGTCGAACCCCGCAGGATAACGATCAAGAGACTTAGGAGCCGGTGGGGCAGCTGCTCTTCCGGGGGGAACCTGAACTTCAACCTCTGGCTGGTGTGCCTGCCGCGGGAGATTGTCAGGTATCTGGCCTGCCACGAGGTCACGCACCTCAGGGAGAAGAACCACCGCAGGGCGTTCTGGGGGCTGGTGGGGCAGGAGTTCGGGAACTACCGCGAGATGGAGAGAAAGCTGTCCGAGTACTGGCTATTCATCCAAGAGTACTCCTGCAATACTACAAAGATATTTGAGATATGACAGTTCATTATGGCGGGGTGCACCAACGATGAAATTTGAAAACAAAGTCCTGATGCTGGGCTACGGCGCGGTGGCGAAATGCACGTTGCCGGTACTCCTGAAGCACGTGAAGATCCCGTACAAGAACCTGACCGTGATCGATTTCGAGGACAAGGCTCCCGCTCTGAAGAAATGGACGGCCAAAGGGGTAAAGTTCGTGCGTGAAAGGATAACGCGGCAGAACCTCGGGAAGGTCCTGTCCAAGCACGTTGACGACGGCGGGTTGATCGTGGACCTGGCGTGGAACATAGGGTGCGACGACATACTGAAGTGGTGCCACGACCACGAGGTCCTTTACGTGAACACTTCTGTCGAGCAGTGGAACCCGGAACTTGACATGGAGAAGAAATCCCCGTTCGAAAAGTCGCTTTACTACAGGCAGATGCAGCTGAGGGAGTTGACCAAAGGTTGGAAGAACGCGACCACCGCCGTGCTCGACCACGGGGCGAACCCTGGGCTGATATCCCACTTCACGAAAAAGGCGCTGATAGACATTGCGAACAGGCTGATCGCCGACAAGAAGGTGTCCAAAAAGGAGGCGGAGAAACTCTCGGAGCTTGTGAAGAAGAGGAACTTCGCTGAGCTGTCGATGAACCTGGGGGTGAAGGTTATACACTGCAGCGAGCGGGACACCCAGATAACGAACAGGCCGAAGGAGGTCGACGAGTTCGTGGGGACCTGGAGCATAGAGGGGCTCAGGGAGGAAGGGACGGCGCCGGCGGAGATGGGGTGGGGCACTCACGAGAAGCAGCTCCCCAAACTTGCGCATGTGCCTCCGTACGGTCCCAAGAACCAGATCTTCCTCGCGCAGATGGGCATCAACACCTGGGTGAGGTCGTGGATACCGGACGAGGAGATAGTCGGGATGGTGATAAGGCACGGCGAAGCTTTCGGGATATCCGACAGGCTGACGGTATGGAGGAACGGGAAGGCCGTGTATCGCCCGACCGTTCACTACGCATACTTCACATGCCACGAAACGATATCCTCCCTGCACGAGCTTCGCTGCAGGGGCTACCAGATGCAGCCGAAGGTCAGGATCATGGGCGACGAGATAACCAAAGGGGAAGACATACTGGGGGCTTTGGTGATGGGGCACAAGTACAACTCCTGGTGGACGGGGAGCGTGCTTGGCATAGACGAGGCGAGGAAACTGGCGCCGGGGGAGAACGCCACTACTCTGCAGGTGGCGGCCGGAGTGGTGTCTGCGGTGTGCTGGATGCTTGAGAACCCGAGGATGGGGGTCTGCCTGCCTGACGACCTGCCACACGACTACATCCTGAAAGTCGCGAAGCCCTACCTGGGGAATGTCGTGTCAAAGCCTTGCGACTGGACCCCTCTGAAGAACAGGAAGATAGTCTTCAAGGAGAACCCGGACGCTAAAGCCGACGACGACCCGTGGCAGTTCAGGAATTTCCTATTTATACCGTGAAATCGCCAAAATATAACCATGGGCGGGGCTGGGATGAAGGAGAAAGAGGAAGGCATAGACAAGGAGTTGTTCCAGAGGATAGCGCGGGAGCACGGGACGCCTGTTTTCGTAATCGACCACGAGAAGGTAAGGCAGAACTACCGCGAGTTCAAGGAGCACCTGCCGAACGTCCAGGCTTATTATGCTGTCAAGGCGAACCCGGACCCGGAGATCATCAGAACTCTCTACAAGATGGGCGCGAGCTTTGACGTGGCGTCTTTCCCTGAGTTCATGCTCGTCCACGAGAACATAAGGGGCCTTCCCGCGAAAGAGAGGCAGGACTTCATCTGGGACAAGATAATCTACGCAAACACGATAAAACCGGCGGAGACGCTTGAACTGTTGAACCCGTACAAGCCGCTGGTGACCTACGACAACCTGGAGGAGATAAAGAAGATAAAGAGGTACTGCCCGAACGCTGGCCTTGCGCTGAGGATAAGGGTGCCAAACACCGGGTCGATGGCGGAGCTGTCTTCGAAGTTCGGGGCGCACCCCGGGGAGGCCGTGGACCTCATCGAGGAGGCGTTCAACGTCGGGCTGGTGGTGGAGGGGCTGAGCTTCCACGTGGGGAGCCAGTGCACCAACTTCGACAACTACATCCAGGCGCTCCATCTGGCGTCGTCCATATTCAAGGAGGTGGAGTCCAAGGGGAGGAAGCTGCAGATACTTGACATCGGGGGAGGGTTCCCTGTGAAGTACGACCCGCACGTGAAGTCGTTCAAGACACTGGCGAGGAAGATCAACTCGGAGGTTAAACGGCTGTTCCCGCCGAACATCCAGATAATCGCGGAGCCCGGGAGGTTCATCGTGGCGAACGCTTGCACCCTTGTGGCGAGGGTCATAGGCAAGGCGGTCAGGGACGGGAAGACGTGCTATTACCTGAACGACGGGGTGTACCACACATTCTCTGGCAAGGTGTTCGACCACTGCAACTACCCGATACATGCGTTCAAGGAGGGGGAGAAGAAGATCAGCGCCACTTTCGGGCCCACTTGCGACGCTTTCGACACCATATCGCTGTCGGACGAGCTGCCCGAGCTGGAGATAGACGACCTGGTCTACGCGGAGAACATCGGAGCGTACTCCATAGCTTCGTCGACGAACTTCAACGGGCTGCCGCCGGCGAAAGTCGTGCACATAAACCAATGATCTGGATTTCGATGGACTCGTGAAACAGGAAATTAATAAATAACTTTATACGTTTGTTAAATAATCATTTATGTTGGGGGGGGTTGATGAGTTCAATCAAAATTGACATTAGCAATATTTCTAAAATGCCGCATTTCAAGAGAGATTTGTTTTTGCTTGTTGTGGTCGTTCCAGTCATACTTTCTCTGGTGTTTTTGTTGCCCGAATCTACGAAAACCCAATTGATACTCAACAAAAATTCACCCCAGCTGCCAACTCTTTTTACCAGTCATTTCGTTCATTTGGATGCAGACCATTTTTTGGGGAATGTGATTTTTTACATCATTTTAGTAATTCCTGTTTACACACTCAATTTGCTGGCAGGACAAGTTAGAAAATTTTATTTTATGGTGCTCTCATTTTTCTTTTTGTTGCCATTCTTGATATCAATTGCTGATTTATTGCTGGTACCCGGTAACGCGTCTTCTTTAGGTTTTTCGGGGATTGTTTCTGCATTTTTAGGATTTTTACCATACTCTGCTCTTATGTATTTTAAGAAAACATGCAACTGGAAAGTTGGCATCTTGCCATTTCTGAATATTATTATATTTTTTACCTTTGGTATTGTCGCATTGACTTACTTTGTGTCCACTCTTTACATATTGATTTTGCTAGCAATCGTTTGGGGCCTATTTTTCGGATTTGCCGCCATGGTGGTGCGAAATGCTTCTCTAAAGAAAAGCTTATCTTCTATAAAGTATGCTCTCGGAAAAAAGAAACTACTTCAAATTGTTCCAATAATTTATTTAATTGGGCTGGCTTCGCTCTTTCCAAAAAAAATCATAATTGGTAACAACGTGGTTGGCATACACATACATTACTTTGGTTTTATTTTTGGCTTTTTTGTTCCATATATTTTTATTATACAAGAGTTCAGACGAAAAAAGAAGTAGCGTGGGGGCAATGCGGGGGGGATCTATGGCTCTCTATTACCATACACGCTTAAGTAAAGCGAACCCCATGTGAAAATGATATTGTTACTGGGGGGTTACAAGTTGGTGGATTTCGGGAAACTGCTGGGCAGAGAGGGACTTGTTCGAGCTGTAGATCCCATTGTCATATTTGACAATCTAGATAAGGAAAGTAGCAAAGAATATCTTTGGCCTGCACAAAAATCCGTTCTAAAAGAATGGCATGAAAAGTTACGCGTTCAAAAAGACACAATCGTAAAATTACACACTGGACAAGGAAAAACTCTTATCGGTTTGCTTATGCTTCAGTCTAGTATTAATGAAGGAAGGGGTCCCGCCGTTTATATCTGCCCGAACAATTACTTAGTCGCTCAAACGGTTGAGCAAGCTCGTTCATTTGGAATCAAAACAGTAACTTTTGAAGAAGGTTCTACAAAGCCACCTAAATCATTCCTGAATTCAGAAGCGGTACTGATAACAAACTGTAACAAATTGTTCAACGGCAAATCTGTTTTTGGCGTGGCAGGATCTGGCAAAGAGTCAATTCAGTTAGGTGCTATAGTCATGGACGATGCTCACAAGTGTATTGATATAATCCGTGAATCTTTTTCTATAACTGTCAAAAGACTAAATCCAGATGAAACGAACAATCCTTTGTATGCAGAGCTACAAGCACTCTTCGAAGAAACCCTCAAAAGACAAGCGCCGGGAACGTATGTGGATATACGCCATGGTGAAGAATGTTTCATGTCAGTTCCCTTTTGGACATGGTACGACAGAAAAAAAGAAGTAATTGATGTGTTACAAAAATACAAAGAAAATCAAGAATTGCTATTTGTCTGGGACTTGTTGAAAAACAGGATAGAGCAATGCACATGTATTCTTTCTGGAAAAGAGTTAGAAATTGCCCCACGCCTTCTTCCAATAGAGTTGATTCCTTCATTTGTGAATGCCGAAAGACGTGTTTTCCTATCCGCCACTTTGACAGACGATGCATTTCTCGTCAGAGACTTGGGCATTGCACCAGAAAGTGTGTTGGACCCATTGTCTTCTGGTGATGTCAAATACAGCGGCGAAAGACTTATTCTAATTCCTACTCTCGTCAACACAAGTTTGAAAAGAGAAAAAACAATCTCGTGGTTATCGCAACTTGCAAAAAGATATGGGGACTTCGGCATAGTAGCAATAGTACCTTCTTTCCGTAACGCTAGAGATTGGGGGAGTGCTGGAGCAGAAACAACGGATGTGAAGAGGCTCTATCGGTGCATCGATGAATTAAAAGAGAAGGTAAAACAAAAAAATGCTAAAAATATCCTTGTCCTTGTAAATGAATACGACGGCGTTGATTTACCAGACAATACGTGCAGAATATTGTGCTTGGACTCGCTTCCCTCATACAGTTCATTGTTTGACAAGTACACTCAGGATATGCGGCTAGATTCTAAAATCATACGGCAACAATTGGCACAAAGAATTGAACAAGGGATGGGTCGCGCCATACGTGGTAGTAGCGACTGGTGTATTGTTATGATTACTGGCACCTCGCTCACAGATTTTTTATCAGAAAATGCCAAGAGGGCCTATCTTTCAAACGAAGCTCAAATACAGATCAAAATTGGACAGGAACTTGCTTCTGAGATGCAAACCGAGGGAAAACAACTAAGCGCAATGGAAGATTTAATCTGTCAGTGTTTAAATAGAGATGAAGGATGGAAGGAATATTATAAAAATAGGATGGCCAAGGTAGATACAAAAAAACCAAACAATGAACATTTGAGCCGAGCAGTGTTGGAACGCAAAGCTGAAACTTTGTATCGCCAAAATCTTTTTGAAAAAGCATTGGAATGCATACAGGAACTTGTAGCATCCTCTGACTCAAGAGACAAGGGGTGGTATCTTCAATTAATGGCAATTTACAAATACCCTGTTAACCCCTCAAAATCAATGGATTTACAATTGAAGGCCCATTCTGAAAATGATAGGCTCTTTCGTCCTGAGGTTGGAGTATCATACTCAAAGTTGAGTCCAATCAATACTAATCGAACATCTCTAATATTGGAATGGATCAGAAAACATGAGAGCCACAATTCACTTTGTGTCGATGTTGCAAATATCTTAGACAAAGTGACTTTTAATTCTGCATCAGATTTGTTTGAGGAAGGAATTGATCAGTTGGGTATCCTTTTGGGCTTTGCAACACAAAGACCTGAGAAAGTCTCTGGGTCTGGTCCTGATAACCTCTGGCATATTGAGAGCAAAAATTATTGGCTCATTGAATGTAAAAATATGGTGGCCGCTGGGCGAGAAGGTATTTCAAAGAGCGAAATAGGTCAACTGAGCAACAGTATTGGCTGGTTCAAAGAGAACTACAAAGGTTGTTTGGGAACGCCTGTTTTGGTTCATCCTAGCAAAGTACTGGAAAAAGACGCATATATCGCTGAGCCATTTTGGACACTTCAGCCTGATGCATTAGAAGGGCTGAGAGACTGTGTTAAAAATTTCTATAATTCGCTGAAAGAATTGTCTTTTGATGCTATTTACGATGATATAATAAAAAATAAGTTAAAAGAATACCGCCTTGAAATAGATGATTTAAAAAGTCTTTACATATCAAGAGTGAAAGAACACGTCATGACAAAAAAATGAACTTTTTATTTTATCAACAAGTATTTTTCTGTTTATTTTAATGAAGGATAACGCCAATCCCAAAAAGTGAAATCCGCCAGTTTAAAATTATCGTAACATCACCACGTAGTCTCCCACCTCAAGACCAAGGCTCCTGCTCTATTTACTAAATTCCATTCTTGTTTCCAATCTGTCAGGAATTCCTACTCCAAACTTTACCAGCTTCCACGGCCTTTTGTTGAAATCGACTATCAAAGTATTGGCCATCGTGCAGAAAGGGTTCAAGAGATACTTCTTGTCAAAGCAGCATATCCTGTCGTTATCACTTCCACCTACATCGCAGATGAACCCCAAGACTCTGTCCAAGTACTTTTGAGATTTTTTATCGCAAAATCCGACAATTGTACTCATGTCGCTCAGGATGCCGTTAATTATCCTCCGCGCTTGTAGGTCTTCATCAGGAGTTAGTTCAAAATATTTCTGCCAGTCGTCACCCCTTGTAATTCTCAATCGGCTTAGAATTCCCAATAGTTCATCAGACAAGGCCTTGATTTCCTTCTTTTTCTCCAGCACAGTCTGCATCTTTTCTTGATCGGAGAGAGCCATTCTTATCAAATTTAATGTTACAGCTTTTCACATAAATTAGCTTCTACACATCAATTCTCTTAATGGGATGCAGCGGGCTCGGAGGAATTTACACCATGTCGTTTTTTTCCATGAAGTAACTGAAGGTTACTATGTTTCCCCCGTCATTTTTTAGCCGTTTCCTATCCGGTTGCTCGATTTATTCAGAACGAATATACCTGCCGCCATCTGATTTACTATACGTAACAGCAATAGGAGTATACCCGGTAATTTCGGCAAACAAATTAGCAATTCCGGATACAGAAAACTCACCCCTTGTTTCAACCGTTACCCTTATGCTAAAATTGTCTACCCCTTCTTCAACACGAAAAGAAGATGAGAAGGTTCCATATTGCTCCGTATTGCCTGGTAGACGCGTATAGATAAAATCTTGATTCTCATGCGCGTTAGCTCCGACAAATACCACGTTATCACCAATTAGGTGAATAGTCAAGAGAGAATCGGCACCTCCTCTGTTTCTTATCTTGATAGTGATACTACTCTCCCGATTATCGGGATTAAAAGATATTGTTGTAGGTGGGTCAGAAAAACCGAAGTCTACGAGTGGCCTATTCCATGCGCCATAAGCAAGCGACCCACCAATTGCCGGTATTAAAATAAATACGACAATTATGTATTTCCAATTCATTTTATCCCCCACCAGTACATTGCCATTTGTTTTATTTATTCTTTTGGGAGGGGTATCCGAAAGTATTTCCGTGTGATTAACTTACCGCAGCATCGCCACGTAGTCGCCAACTTTCAACCCCAGACTCCGCGCAACCGGCGGACACTTGGCCCTGAAGATGTAGAAGAAACGCCCGGCCTGCGGGAGCTCGGAAAGGGTCTCGTAGTTCCCCATCCCCTTCGCAACGACAATGTCAGCATTTTCAAAATCCTCCAGGAACTCCGGCGACGCCATCCCAAGGTCAACGCCTACCGTGGGCGGCCCCTTGACGATCCTTTCAAAATCAAGCCCGGCCCGCCGCAGGTCATCAACAGTGACGTCATTCTGGACGGGAGAAGACTTCACGCCATACACAACCTCGGCCCTCTCCCCCAGCGCCTTCACGAGAGGGACGTCAAAGATCGCCTCCCCGGCGTTGTCCCCAAGGTAAAGGATCCTCGCCCCTGAACTCCTCCTCTCAAGCAAATCCACGTCGTCAACCGCGAACCTCACCTCCCCCGCGAGGCTCCTGACCAGGTCCTCCTGCCCCACGAAGAAGTCCATGGCGTTCCCCTTCGCCGCCAGCGCCACGCAAGACCTGAAATCCCCGCCAGGCCTGAGCTTTGAGAACGCCCGCCTGCAGGTCTCGACCTCCTGCCTCTTCTTCTCCAGGTATGCGTCGGGGTTCCCTGAACGCTCCTTGATCAGCAGGAGGAATTCTTTGGAAACGAGCGTCGGGACCTCATCCATGGAGAACCTTCCGAGTATCCTGTCGACATCTTTCACAAGCTCTGCCCTCAGGCGGGAATCTTCTGTAGAAAGCTCGATTGTGGCCAGCGCCAGCCTGCGAAGACAATCCGGGCACTCCGGTCCGGCCTTCACCCTACCCCTCCGGGCGCTTTATGCACTCCGGCGGTACCGAACTCACCAGGAAAATCTTGTCGGACGCCTTCTGTATCTTGATGCCCTTCTCCCTTGCCAGCTTCGCGTCTATCACAAGCACGACAGGGTTGGGGGAGCGGCGTTTGCCAACGTCCATCGCGTTCTCGACGGTGGCGGAGAGGTGGACCATGTTCCTGTCCCCTGGCATCAGCCCATCTGAGATTATCCGCTCGACAGCCTCGGGTGCCGTCCCGTGGTAGAGCAAGTCGACGCTCGCCTCCGGGAAGCCTAGCTTCACGTCAACAGAGTGGCCGTACCGCGCCCTGATGAGGTTCTCCTTAACCTCGTACCTCGCCTTCGGGTCGAATATCGCGACCTCGCGGATGTGGCTCGGCCCCACCCAGTAGATTTTCTCCTTTATGATCTGGACGATCTTGTCTATCTCCACGAAGCCATCGGGCGTGCGCTGGACGTCGGGGTTGTGGCGGAGGTGGTACGCCATCAGCCTGCTGATCATCTCCTTGTGCCGCTCGTCCAAGCTCTGGGGTTCATTGAACATGTTTTCCCACCGTATCCTTCTTGTAGACCCGCCTGTAAATGCTTCTGTACTTCCCCGATTTCCTCGGTTTTGCCAGAGTCATGCCCTTCTCCTCCTCTGCCTCCCTCCTGCACCGCGGGCACATGAGCACGTAATTGTCCATGTCGTCGTCTCCCTCCAAATCCACCTTGTACGCGCGGACCTTCTCCTCGGTGAGGCACGTCTCGCACCTCTTCCCGCGCACCTCCATCAGGAACATGAAGAAAAGCCAGTCCGCCAGCCGGGTGAGCTTCTCCCTCTCCGAAAGTTTCTCGGCCCACTCCTCTGGGATGGCCGCCTCGCCAAGGTAAGCCCCAGAAATCGCCCCCGTCATCGCCCCAATGGTGTCCGCGTCCCCGCCGAGGGAAATCGCCCCCAGAACCGCCCCCTTGAAGTCCTTCGGGCTGGCCAGGAAAGAGTAGATCGCTGTCGGGACGGAGTTGAAAGCCTCGCCGCCGTTGCCCAGCTTCTCCACGACATCCGATGGCGTCCCCGCGTCCAACAGTTGATGGACCGCCCTGAGCTTCTCAAGGTAAACCTCGTTCTTCGTGACCTCCATCAGCCTCAGGACGAACTCCTCAGAGGAAAACTCGTCCGAAGGGTCGCTCTCAAGCGCGAACCCGATCGCGAACGCCTGCAGCACCCCTCCCTCGACCCCGAGCTCGTGGGTGTGTGTGATCCTGCTCGAGTCCTCGGCGATCTTCCTCAGCAGGTACTGGTCGTGGTGGCAGGAGAGGGCCACGGGGGCAATCCTCATGGCTGCGCCGTTCCCGTACGAGCCCTGGCCTTCCATCGCCTCTTTTGCAGGAGCATCCCAAGCAGCTCCCTCCCTGATCTTGTTCAGCACGTAAGCCGTCGACGCCCCGTATCCTTTGCCCGGGTCGTAGTGCTTCGCGAAGAGCTTGGCAGTGTACTCCGCGCCGAAACCCCTGAGTTCGACGAGTGACTCGGCCAAATCCATGGTCATCTGGGTGTCGTCCGAGAACTTCAATTCACCTTCCGCCGCCTTCTCGACATCGGCCTTGCTGACCCGCCCGCTCCCCTCGAAATGCGTGCCAATGGAATCCCCCACGTTAACCCCGAGCATGGCCCCGCGGAACTTCGCCTTCAGGTCCATAAGACCGCCTAGTACTTCTCTTTCTCTTCCCCCAGGTCAAGCTCGCCCTCGCTTCCAAATACAGCCTGGATGGCGCTCACGAGTTCTGTGATCCCGCTGTGGCTGGATGACGAGACCGGCATGAGCTCCCCGGTGAACCCGACCTTCCCCACAGCCTCCAGAAGGTTTAGCGCCGTCTCCCTTCCAAGTGGGCTCGGCTCCTCCTCCACCGCCTCGAGAAGAATGTCCTTCCTGTCCGCCCAGCTGACGGCCCTCTCCACGCTCTCGGCGTCGACCGCGTCCACCTTCGTGAGAACGTTTATCTGCGGGACCATGAACCGAGCGAGAACGGACGTCGCGAGCATCAGCATCGAAATAAACGAGCTTGCCCTCTTTGCGAGGAAGGAGTCGATAAGGAAAAGCGCGAGCGAGTCCTTCCCGGGGTTGAGCGCCGCCATCACGGCCGGCCCAGTCTCCCTGAACGCGAAGAGCTCCATCTGCCCAGGGGTGTCAACGATCGCATATTCCGGGTTCCAATCCGTGATGCGCTCCCTGATGCGTGGGAGATGGTTGATCATGAGGTCCACCGCCACCACCAGCGCCCCGTTCGGCCCGAGCTTGAACTCCTTCATGACGTTGGCGAGGGAGATGTCTTTGCGGATGTCTACCTCGGGCTCGTATGGCAGCCAGTCCACTCCGGGGTCGAGGTTGAGCACCGGGCACTTGAGCCCGTACGACTCGAACTCTTCCGACAAGGCCGAGGCAAGGGTCGACTTCCCGCACCCGGCCGGCCCCAGAAGGTAGATGAAGTTGGTCATGCTCCCACAACAATATCGGGCTTGCATATGACTATTTTCTCCTTTTT
>Ga0315279_10006355_pt1 | contig 14934 bp, 4 predicted proteins | sample YL17G06_20_MG_FD_203694 | JGI IMG/M metagenome (GOLD analysis project Ga0315279, IMG submission 203694) | Sediment microbial communities from Yellowstone Lake, YNP, Wyoming, USA - YL17G06_20 | ecosystem: Environmental > Aquatic > Freshwater > Lake > Sediment | place: USA: Wyoming | collected... | reverse complement strand
TCAGCGTGTGTGATGCTCGGCCTAACTGGGTGAATACTGGGTTGAAGAATGTTGGTAACGTGGTTGATAATGATGCGCCAGTGGTGGCTGATACAACAGTGGGTACTCCTACGACAGGTGATTCATTTACTTTTAGTGCGACGGCATCCGACAACATTGCCATATCAGCTGTCTATGTGGAGTATTGGTATGGCGTCTGGACCCACACTAATGTCACCATGACATTTATAAGCGGCACCACCTATGAAAAATCCATCACAGTTCTCAGTAACACCACTCTGGTTCTTAATTATATCATCAGCGTGTGTGATGCTCGGCCTAACTGGGTGAATACTGGGTTGAAGAATGTTGGTAACGTGGTTGATAATGATGCGCCAGTGGTGGCTGATACAACAGCGGGTACTCCTACGACAGGTGATTCATTTACTTTTAGTGCGACGGCATCCGACAACATTGCCATATCAGCTGTCTATGTGGAGTATTGGTATGGCGCCTGGACCCACATCAATGTTACCATGTCGTTTATAAGTGGTACTTTGTATCAAAAAGATATCACGGTGTTAAGCAATACCACTTTGGTCCTCAATTACCTTATCAGCGCGTGTGATGCTCGACCTAACTGGGTGAATACTGGGTTGAAGAATGCTGGTAACGTGGTTGATAATGATGCGCCCGGGATCACGGATGGAACTTCGGGGACTCCTACGACTGGTGATTCGTTTATGTTTAGTGCGACGGTGACTGATAATATCGGTGTGTCGACCGTGTATGTTGAGTATTGGTATGGTTCTTGGACTCATACGAATACCTCTATGACTTTCATGGGTGGTTCGAGTTATCAGGCAGCCATCACGGTACTCAGTAATAACACTCAGATCCTTTATTATGTCATTAGTGCGAAGGATGCGAAGCCGAATTGGGCGAATACGGGTACGAAGAATGTTGGAAGTGTGGTTGATAATGATGCGCCGTTGATCACGGATGGTACTTCTGGAACTCCGACGACTGGTGATTCGTTTACGTTTAGCGCATCAGTCACTGATAACATTGGTGTGTCGACTGTGTATGTTGAGTACTGGTATGGTTCGTGGACTCATACGAATACCTCTATGACTTTCATGGGTGGTTCGAGTTATCAGAAAGCCATCACGGCACTCAGTAACACTACTCAGACTCTGTATTACATTATTAGTGCGATGGACGCGAAGCCTAACTGGGTGAATACTGGTCAAAAGAGTGCTGGTAGTGTGGTTGATAACGATGCACCAGGGATTACTGATGGGACCTCAGGGACGCCAACAACCGGTGATTCGTTTACCTTTGATGCGACGGTGACTGACAACATTGGTGTCTCGAACGTGTACGTTGAATATTGGTATGGCACGTGGACTCATACGAATGTGTCTATGACGTTTATGGGTGGTTCGAGTTATCAGACAGCCATCACAGTACTCAGCAATACTACCCAGACTCTGTATTACATTATTAGTGCGAAGGACGCAAAGCCTAACTGGGCCAATACCGGGACGAAGAATGTTGGTACTGTGGTTGATAACGATGCACCGCAGATCATCAATATCGGTGCGAGCCCCACTTATCAACTTGTGAGCGGCGCTGTGAATATTACTGCGGATATCACAGACAATATCAACTTACTAGAAAAAAAGGTGAGAATAAGCGGACCAGCGGGATACACGCCAGTCAATATCTCGATGACGCATGATGGTGGAAATACCTACTTCTACGACAGTACTTACACCATCGTGGGTGTCTACAACTACACTATCTGGGCAAAAGACACGAGCAGCAATCGCGTTATATCGACGGTGTATCAATTTACTATCTTTGCAAAGCTGCAGATTACGACGCTGCTTCCTGGTTGGAATTTCGTTTCATTGCCCTGTAACCAAACGGTTTCGAAGCTCCAGCTCATCGTCAAATACGGTGGCACAGAGTACTTCTGGTCAAAAGCTGTTACCGACGGGTATGTCCTGACCTTCATCTACGATTGGGACAGGACCTCCCAAGGATATACAACTGTTGAAGGCCTTGCACCAGGTCAGGGATATTGGGTATACGCTTATTCCGGATGTGAGCTTTGGGTGACAAACCTCAGTGCGATCGTGACCGATACCTACATAACACCTCTGAAAACAAAATGGAATATCGTAGGAGTACCAGCTGGTGTCTCTCTGAATGAAACCGCGTTAATCGTACGCTACGATAACGTTGATTACAACTGGACGGAGGCGACAACCAATGATAATCCATCCGGCGGGCCCCTCATCCTAAAGTTTATCTATGGCTGGGACAGGGTGACATCCGAAGGGTACTTCATCTCAACTACTCTTGATGCGGGGTACTGTTACTGGATTTATGCCTACCAACAGTGCGAACTGAAACGAGTACCCTAGCCTCGATGGTCATATCATAAACGAGACGATCATCGCCGTTCAAAGAAGTGCTACCAGGTGGTAGAGCTAGAGCTTGAACAATAAAAAGAAAATCTGCCTGAAATACCGTAGAAAACAAAACCTATAAACTAATGCTTTGATACATGATTGGACAACTCTAGGGACATCAGATGATGCTATTGCTTCAGAATGTTCTACCAAAAAAAAGCCATAGAATGCGATTATGGGTCCTTATCGTTATTACAGGTCTTTTTGGAGGCGTCTTTGCTGGATTCACCACCCTACATCCCCCTATCGTCTATGCGATGGATGAAGCGACCCCATGGAATGTCACCCTTCATATCACCGAAGCGAGTGGGACCGGCAACACGGTCGTGTTTGGACAAAAACCTGATGCGTCCGATGGTCAGGATCAGTACGACCTGCCGGAACCACCTTCGCCACCACAAATGCCGTACCTTCTCGCCTGGTTCCAGACGCCCTTCCCTGCACCCTTCGAAAGGTTGCTTCAGGAATACAAACACTGTCCTTCTCTCCGTTCCGTGTGGAATCTCTCCATCCTTTGGGTAGCCGCGCCAGGAAATACTTCTTCTACAACGATCAGTATCACTTGGGATTCTCCAAGTAATGCCGCCAGCGCTCAGTTTTCCTTACTTCTGTATGAGAATAGCACCGTTGTCGCGAATATGCTCACCGACCATTCATACTCGTTTTCCACGACCGTTGCCGTGCATCGTTTCCAAATCATCAGCGAGAACAAATCAACGGATGGTTCGTCTGAAAAAAATACACAATCGCTTATCCCCATTATCATAGGCGTCATTATCGCGATAAGTATTATTATCGTCCTTTTTATCGTATATATCAAGAGGAAGAAATAAACTATTAAATAGATTGCTCGATTCACTACCTTACAAAATCGAGGTAGTGCGATGAAAAAAATAATAAGTGGTTTGACGGTGCTCCTGTTCTTCCTAGGAAGTGTTTTATCATCGTGTTCCAACACCACTCAGGCGGGTAAAGCAGATATCACCTGGAGCTGTCGGATAGATACCCATGAGCCAGGTGGATCTCTTGACTATGTTATCATTGGTGAAGCATCGAATGCCGTCGATGGTCCTCCACCAGATAGTAACGATGTTGTAAAACCCCCATCACCAATTATTCCGTATTTACGTATTTGGCTGAATGATAATCTCCCTGAGCCATATAATAATTTATGGATGGATTATCGGCACTATCCAGGGGTTCTGAAAGTCTGGAATCTCTCTCTTCAATGGGTGCCCTCAGACGGCTCTTCTTCTACCACCGTGACCATCACGTGGAACATCACAGCGCTAGAGCACAGTGAATATAGCACGGTACAACTCTGTACAAATGACGGTACTCCTCTTCAGAATATGCTCGGAAGCAATAATTATGTGTTTTCCTGTCCCGCCAACATCGTCCAGGATTTTACGATCATTGCCCAGGGGAACAACTCTTCCCCTGTGACGCCTCCTGCTCCAGTTGGTAATACGACCGGATACCATGGGACCTCGTACCTGTTTTCGACTTCTACCACGGATCCCGACGGCGATACCATCTATTATCTCTTCGACTGGGGAGACAGTACAACTAGTGGCTGGCTCGGACCATATCAAAATGGATCGACGGTGTACACCTCACATAGCTGGTATGCACCAGGAACTTATGCCGTAAGCGTCCAGGCGCAAGACACCTATGGTCATAAAAGCGGCTGGTCGAACGCGACCGTCGTCACCATGATGAACCAAGCGCCACATCGACCAGATAATGCATCCCCAGCTAATGGAAGCACGGGCGTCTCCGTTGCTGCTGTCCTTCATTGGGCAGGAGGGGATCCTGATACTGGTGATATCGTTACTTACGATGTCTATTTTGGAACCGCGGCCTCTCCCCCAAAGAGGGTTGAGAATCAAACTGACTCAGGGTTCACTCCTGGAACGCTCGCGTATCAGACGACCTACTATTGGAGGATCACCGCAAAAGATCCTTACGGTGGGACAGCCAATGGGTCCCTTTGGTCTTTCACAACCGTTACAGCACCTCCTGGTGGAGGCCCTCCTCCAAGTGGCGGAGAAAATCATCCGCCGACAGCAAACGCATCCGCAAGCGAGCGTTTCGGTGTCGTTGGTGCAAACCTCATCTTTGACGGTTCGCTGAGCCGTGATCCCGATGGCTATCTTACCAGATGGTCCTGGGATTTCGGTGACGGAACCGGTGGAAACGGAGAGGTCACCACCCATGCGTATCAAAAGGCTGGGACGTATACCGTGGTCCTCACCGTCGTCGACAATAACGGGACGTCCGATACGCACACGTTCCAGGCGGTCATCGCCACCGCGAACCATGCTCCGACGAAACCGTCCCTCACAGGGATAACCTTTGGAACGAAAAACACCGCTTATTCCTATACTATGCTGTCGACGGATCCTGATCGTGATTTCCTGCAGTACCTCGTTGACTGGGGGGACGGTTCCTCTGCAGCCAGTGGTTTTCTCCCCAATGGGACGGCGTGTACTTTGATGCATTCCTGGTCGTCCCCAGGTAAGTACCTTGTGGAAGTCGCCGCCTCGGATAATTTGACCCTCTCGGAAAGGACAGGGTTAACAGTGTTCATCGACGTCCGTTTTCTCGGGGCATTAGGATTCCTGTATGATACCAATGGAGACGGGTTGTACGATACGTTCTATAGCAATGCGACAGGTACTATCACAGGCGTTCAGAGGCTATCGAATGGTACGTACCTTATCGATTCGAACGGTGACGGCATCTGGAACTATTATTACAACCCGGATACCAAGGTACTCACGGTGATAACTCCCGTTGCGTCAACCGATAATCAATTCGTCTTTTTCATCATCATTGGTGTTGTGATCATTGTTATCGTAGGGATTGTGTACTGGTACATGAAACGTCGGTTCTAAAAAGTGAGCGGGAAAAAAGGAAAAAAAAGGAGAGATTATTTTTCTGTCAGCTCATCGTATGGCTGATTTCTGTATTTATCAGGAACCTCTTTGATTTCTAATAATGTTCCGTCTGGTGAAATTTTTACGAATTCAACCATTGTTGTTCTCCCCCGGAAAAGACGTTCATCGTGTCATGTGCAGGTATCAGTGCTAATGACCCTACTGTCCTTTCCTCGAGGTTGTAAAGGGGTATTACTATTTAATGTTTATCGTAATAATATTAGAAATTGTCGAAATAAGAGCCTCAATATCTTAAAAAGAACCACGGAAAAAACCATTATTTAATAGAAGAATTTGTTTTGTCAAATCAATCCTAAAAAAAGATTTGCTTATGAAGACTCGATGATTTTATTGATTTGATGTTCCACTGCGTCTTTTAAGGCACCGATTTGTTATGGTTCATGGTTGATTTTCTCCCTGGAGTTTGTTGATTGTTTCGTGAAGTATTAATCCAGGAAGCCGTGTTGTTCTTTATAGGAGGATATCCATTTACTGACGGTAACGGTTAAGCCATTGGACCAGGTGCTCACGGCCCCGTGTTCATCCCGAGATTGTACTTTGACGACATATGTCCCAGCTACAGCCCAAGAGTGGTTTTTACTAAGACTTTTTCCTGAGTTCACCAGAGACGTCCATGTACTATACTGATGTGACCCAGAGGCGTTCCAGTCAAACCTGTATTGTATTTTATCGCCATCACGGTCAATCCCATTCGCCCAGTACATACCTTGTTGATCAACGAGCCGTAATTTTGGCCCTTTTGGTTTTTCTGGCGGGTTTGGAGCATGATTTACTTCTATAATATTGAAATAGTTATCACTGAAATCAAAAATGATTCCATTAGAATTTTTTATTTTTACCCTGTAATCTGTTCCCGGTGTTATTGTCGAGGGTATGACCCATGATGTATTTCCGTCGTTTATGGTGCTTGTTTCTATTACCTGAGTGATAGTGGTTCCTTTGTAGAGGTCTAAAGATACATTACCTATAACGTTATTTGATGTCCATGTGATTGTATATTGACTTCCTATCAGCCAGGTTTCGTATCCGTTTGGAGAGATGATAGTTATCGTTGGTGTGGGAGGAGGTGTAGAGTTATCTGTCCACAGGTAAGGACATTGTGGTAATTCAGAACCTGTTCGTCTTGTGTTAAAAAGTTGAGATAAGACTTCTTGCCTTGTATTCAATGCTTGAACCCCGGTATCCCAACAGATATTCCAACCCCAGGACCAAACGGTGCCCCCGTTATCAAAAGGATCACTAACAACAGGGAAGATGTTACTTCCATCTGATATTGCTTCGTTTATACCGTCTCCGTCAACATCAGCCAAAAGAATTGGAGAAGAACCGTAACGATCTTCTGAAGATACTAAAGCACCGGTATGATCCCATACATGACATAAATTGCCAGTTAATATTTCAAGATAAGTAGTGTCCTCCCAAGCATTCGCAAACGTGCAGGAGTAACCGTCGTCTAAGTCAGGAGACCATGTTTCTTCTTGCATAGAACCTAAATCCCATATGCATCCTGGACTTGAATAATCATTCACCCAACCAAAACCAGCTTCTAAATAACCGTCTCCATCGATATCATAGACCGCTGGAGCGTTGTGACCAGAATGTCCTGTAGCTGTCATTGGTTTTAACCACACAGCATTTCCATTCCCTACTCCGAAACGATTGTTCCAAGAGGTTTGACCATCAATAACCCCTATGCTACAGCTTTGGCTGGAAGCACTCATTACTACTACGTCGAGCCAACCGTCATTATTACAGTCGACTAAGACAGGGACGGCTCCTGTGTTTCCTCCAACAACTGTTCCATCTTGCCAGATTTTGTTCATGTCTAAATCTAGGCAATACGTTCCCCAAGAGTCTTCGACAATCTCAGGGATTCCGTCTCCATTCATATCGGCAGCTGCGCATCCACCGAAACACGGATAACCTGTAAAAGAAGATGTTGCTACCAATTGACCTGTTGCGGCAATCCTTTTATACATATATCCATACATGGCTCTTTGATACAGATAGACTACGCCATCTTCTGGGTCACGTATAATCACGGTCTGTTTATCCAATCTCTTATTGTTTATATCTGGTGTTTCTCCATAGTTAGTCCAGCTACGCTCCCAGATTTCTTCTCCTGTTTGTGCATTATAGAGTTGACTACCAGTATAATCTGTGATATACAGCTCTAATTCCCCGTCGTCGTTAACATCGGCAAGCTCCATTTTCGATTGAACATAAATATCATCATCCAACACATGCCAGATAACTTCCCCAGTAGCACCATTGATACAATACAGACTACCATCTACGTGATTTTCTTCACCGTGAATCATACCACCAGCGATATAAACTTCTAAGATTGGTTTATTTGCTGAACCAACTCCATTATCAATTGTATTTGCACAGATGGCCATTATCTCTGTTCTATAATGGATTCTTCCCCAAGTTTCGTAATGAGGAAGAAACTGTGTGTAGTCAAAACTTGCGACATCGAAATGCCATTGTTCAGTCCAGGCAGCAGAGGCAGAACCAATCATTGATACCATTAGTAATAGTCCAACGATTATTGTTATTTTTATAATTTTTATCCTCTTTTTAATGATTTTTTTCCCCCTATAAGAAATCGATTGTAATTGTTATCCTCTTGTTTCATTTAAATGTTTGGAAAGGATAAAAATTGGATTGTGTCAGGGATGATGGTGAAATTCTTATGCGTCCTTTAAATTATAAGAAAGTAATTACATCGGCCACCTTAGCAAACGCAGAGTCTTATGTTCTTAACTGGATTGTATAAAATGAAACGCTGATAGTATGATCTCCTGTAACATTATAAAATGTATAAGATGGATCAGTACCAACAGATTCACCATCAACTAGTACATCATCGATATACCAAAGATCATCCGGTTTAATCGTGAAAGACTGATCAGTCCCGTAGTCCACAAGAACATCACCAGGCGGGTCAATGCTCCCACCGGCACCTGCAGATGCGGTAATTGTAAATTGGTTAAATGTAAATTCTGCGTCGATGCTCATATTATCTGTAATAGTAAGTGTTTCAGGGGTTGTTAACCCAACTAGATCACCATACCAGCCAGTGAATGTCGAATTCATAGAAGCATTCGCCCAAAGTGTTACCAATGAACCATAGTAATACGGACCTGAGTTATTTACTTCAACCTTACCAAAACCAGTACCAGATTTGGTAATGGTCAATGTAAAAGAACTACTAAGCGTAAATGCTGCATCGACACTTTCATCACCATCAAAAGTGAGAACCTGCGGGGTCGTAATTCCAAAGAGACTCCCAGAGAATCCCGCGAATATTGCCCCTCCAGAAGCATTCGCCCAAATTATCACCTTGTTACCATAATAAAATGGACCTGATGAGTTCGCCTCAATTGTTCCATCCCCAGATCCACTAGTGGTTAATGTTAATAGATATGGGCCATTAAGTGTAAATTCTGCATCAATGTTCATATCATCTGAGATAGTAATGTTTTCAGGAGTCGTCGTACCAATCAGATCACCAGTCCATCCAATGAACGTTGAACCCACAGAGGCATTCGCCCATAGTGTCACCAATGTACCATAATAATATGGCCCCGTATTATTTACCTCAACCTCACCTGAACCTGTACCAGATGATGTGATGGTTAATGTAAACGGACCATTAAGCGTAAATTCTGCATCCACACTCATGTCATCTGTGATAGTAAGAGTATCAGGAGTTGTTATACCAACCAGATCACCATACCATCCAGTGAACGTTGAACCCACAGAAGCATTCGCCCACAGCGTCACTGTATCATCATAGTAGAACGGACCAGATGAGTTCGCTTCAATTGTTCCAGATCCTGTTCCGCTCGTGATTAATGTAAGGGTATACGGGCCGTTGGGTGTGAATGTTGCATTGATAGTATGGTCTGTGGTTACGTTGGTGAAGTTGTACCAGGTGACAGTGCCAGCTGAGCTGCCATCGACCAGGACATCGAGGAGATGGTATCCAGTGTTTGGTGTAATGGTGAAGTTCTTGTCATCACCATAATTGAGTGTGATTACTCCACTTGGGTTGATGCTTCCACCAGAGCCAGCAGATGCAGTGATCGTATACTGCGCAAAGGTCGTCGCATCATCAGCAGCAAAGGTAGAACTAAACATATCATCAGTCTCATTCCAACCCCACGATTGATAGAAGTATTTCGTATCCGGAGACCTACCGTTATCTTCGTATGTTAGACTAGTTTCATTGTAGAGGATAGTACCGGTTCCGCGTTCCCATATCGCATCAACACCATTGATTGTGATGTCATCAATGTAAACACTTCCCGCACCTGCACCATAGCCTACAACCCCCATGTAAAATGTTAAGTAACGAACATAAGCACTCGTGTAATGGCTTTTAATCCATGCATAGGTGACCTCTCCTCCTTCCTGAGAGTAATACCCAGTTTCTGGATCATACGTACCAAACCACCAGCGATCATCATCAGCTGGAAGATATCTCTGAGTCCAATTATCTGCTCGGCTAACATCTGCACTGATTACAAGATGATCTATGACACCGTTGGAGTCGTTATCGATCCCTATTGATACACGAGGTCCTGCAAAGTCTACATATGTCGTATGGTTATACCAGAAGGAGATGTTGTTCAAATCACTTAGTAACACATTATAGTTTACAGACGCGGCAGCATAATCTCCTGTTGCAGTGGCAGTGAGCTTCACTGAGCTAGTCCCTGTGTGGAACGCCTCAGTTGTCCATCCTGCGGTCCCGGATCCAAATATCTGAAATCCATAGGGGAGGAGATTCAACGCACCATGATCTTTCCATTCGATATACGTCCTATCCGCCTTCTCACCCTTTGTCCATGTGAGATCAATACGAGTCGTATTTATGGTTGTCGCAGTAAAACCAGTTGGGGTACCAGGAATATATCGCGCCCGTGCGGTGAAGTTATAGACCATGCGAGTCCATAACGAACCATCGGTCGCATTCACATACCAAATCACATTCGTGCTATACGGTAACGGTGTTATGAGACTCGTTGATTTCGTCCCATTAACCTCATCAGTTCCACTTGCGTCCACAACATATGAACCCTCAATCGTCCAATCTAACGGGTCACCCTCAGGATCACTAATCAGCACACTCACTGACGGGGTGTTGATATCAACGTTCCAAAGATCATCTGCTGGAGTTACACTTGAGAACAAAGGAGCTTGATTCTCCAGTGTGAATTCAGCATTAACGTTTTCGTCTTCATTAAAGGTGAGAATCTGCGGTGTAGTAGTTCCAGTTAAACTCCCGGAGAATCCCGTGAAGATCGAACCAATAGAAGCGTTCGCCCAAATAGTGACTTGAGAACCGAAATGATAAGGACCACCAGGTCGAACTTCGATCGTCCCCAATCCGGTACCACTCTTGGTAATCGTGAGAGTGTAGGTTATTTGTTCTTCTGCGCCGATATTGATAAATGAACCTGGTTGATTCATGGTATTGAAACAGGTTTTTACCCAGCTGCTGTTCCGCGCGGTTTTCGATACCCGGAGTTCATCAAGTTTCCCAGAAGCCCAGGGTTGTCCGCCATCGTTATCATTTCCAAGGCCAAGAGCAGTGTTGTAGTTGTTGATAGTAGTAGCAATGGTTTTACTTCCTATCACTGTATTATTCATATAGATAACAACGTTTCCTGCATTGTAGGTAGCGGTTAAATAAAACCAGGTATTAACGGGTGTTGAGCCTATTCGATAGTAACTCGTATGATTGTTAACCCCAAAGTCAATCCCCTCTGTAGTTGAGGCGGTGCGAAGGTAGAAAATCCAATCACTTTTATCGAAATTTGTTCCTTCACTGAAAATGTTAATAAAAGAAGTTGCATCCCGATACACCCACGCTTCAGCGGTTAATTGATTCATGTACCCACCAAAATTATTTACAGTTATGTAATCATTGTCATCGTATTGGCGTGCACCATCGATTTTCCCTGTGGGTTGGAACACTGTTCCCGTGTTCGCCCCATTTTGTCCATGCGTGGTTGAATCAAGGAGGGTGTTCCCGGTTTCATTCAAATGCTGTACCATGATGTAGCCGCTATTCCATGTGCCAGGGATATTTTCCTGAGAACCACAAGTATTGTTTCCGTATTTCATCCAGATGATGGTATCCTGGGTTGCACTGAGGTATGTAACGTTCACCCAGGCGATGAATTCACCACTGGTCTGGTTGAATTTTTCGATCTCATGATGATAGCGGGTGGTGTTGGTGGCATCCCAGAATTGTACGTCTCGTGCACCGGGTTGTGCATGGTTCGCAAGGTCTGCGTCGGTTATTGAAATCAGTATTGGGAAATTTATTAGGCTTTGGTTGATGAGTAAGTGATTCACGGTGATTTTCTTATAGAAGATCCATCCACGTGGTCCTATCCAGGTTGTGAAATGATAGGTACGATTAGTCCAAGATGTTCCATCGTTGCAGTGCACTGACCAATAATAGGTCGTATTGTAGTTGTTCATTGTGGTTGGTGTCTGTGAATATCTTCCATTCGGGACAGAGGTGTTTGTTCCGATGATTTGCCATGATCCAGTAGCGTTCGTAAGGAAGGTGGCGTTCATCAAGTGGCCTTGGGCTTGACTAATCATGATGGATAGTTGTGGGTTCAGTGATTGTCCTGTTGATTGATCTAGTGGTGATTCTGCTGAGAGAATAATCGGAATGTAACCTATCTGTTCTTCAGAACCGATTGTGATAAATGATCCCGGTTGATGCATGGTGTTGAAGCAGGTTTTTACCCAGCTGCTGTTCCGGGCGGTTTTCGAAACTCGGAGTTCATCAAGTTTCCCAGATGTCCAAGGTTGTCCACCATCGTTATCATTTCCGAGGCCTAGTGCATTGTAGTTGTTGTTGATAGTCGTGGCAAGGGTACTACTTCCTACCACAGTGTTATTCACATAGATGACAACGTTTCCTGCATTGTAGGTGGCTGTTAAATAAAACCAGGTATTGACCGGTGTTATTCCTATTCGGTAGGAACTCCCGTGATTATTGATTCCAAAGTCGATACCTGCAGTCGGATAGGCGGTTCGAAGGTAGAGTGTCCAATCGCTGGTATCAAAGTGTGTTCCTTCACAATAGATGTTAATGAAGGCTGTTGCATCCCGGTACACCCATGCTTCGGCGGTTAATTGATTTGTGTAACCACCAAAATTACTCACTTTGATGTAATCATCATCATCATATTGTCGACCACCATCGATTTTACATGAGGATTGGAACGTTGTTCCGGTATTTACTCCATTTTGTCCATACGATGTTGAATCAAGGAGAGTGTTTCCGGTTTCATTCAAATGTTGCACCATAATGTAGTTGCTATCCCATGTCCCAGGGATATTTTCCTGGGTACTGCAGGTTGTGTTTCCGTATTTCATCCAGATGATGGTATCCTGGGTTGCACTCAGGTAGGTGACGTTCACCCAGGCGATGAATTCACCACTGGTCTGGTTGAATTTTTCGATCTCATGATGATAGCGGGTGGTGTTGGTGGCATCCCAGAATTGTACGTCTCGTGCACCGGGTTGTGTATGGTTCGCAAAGTCTGCATCGGTTGTTGAAACGAGGATCGGGAAATTTATGAGGCTTTGGTTGATGAGTAAGTGATTCACTGTGATTTTCTTATAGTAGATCCATCCTCGTGGTCCATACCAAGTTTTAAAGTGATAGGTGCGGTTGGTCCATTTGGTTCCATCGTTACAATGGACGGACCAGTAGTAGGTTGTGTCCAGAGTATTCATAGTGGTTGGGGTTTGTGAATATGTGCCGCTTGGGACGGAGGTATTTGTTCCGATGATTTGCCATGAACCGGAAGCATTGGTAAGGAATGTTACGTTCATCAAGTGGCCTTGAGACTGACTAATGGTAATGGAGAGCTTTTGATTCAGCGGTTGTGATTTCGATAGATTTTGCGGTGATTCCGCTGATAAAACTGGAGCGAAAACCGGTTTGCTTAAAAATTTGTTCGGGTCGCTTCCAGTGGTATATTCAATATAGTCATTATATCCATCATTATCGGTGTCTTGTAAAAACGGATGAGTAAATGTGATATAGAGTTCTTGATAGTCAGTAAGTCCATCGGTATCGGTATCTATTGTTTGGAGGGTTGCGTTGTTGGGGACATTGAGGATGACATAGGATAGGATGGAACGGTTGTTGATGATCGTAGGATTTGTGGTTGTTGAGGTGTAGTATTCGACAAAGAATTCGTAGATGTCATTATCTGTAAATGATTGAGGAGTTGTAATATTCATTAAGGTTGATTCGAGGAAATAAGTAACGCTGTTATAGGTGATATTGGAGTGCGCTTTTGCTGTGGTGGTTTGATAGGATTGTCCCCAGTTTTCAGTCCGGTAAAACCCTGCATCGGATTTTCCATAGGCAACAGTGAAATTGTGGTTATCGGTGTGCCACCAGAAGTGATGATAGATGTTTCTGATGGTCCCGGGGAGTGCGGTCATAGTCTGATCGAACCAAAACCCGACATACATCGAACAATGTCGCTCTTGAATAACATTTGTGGGGAGCGAAGAGAGGAGATACCCTGAATCTGTTAATGTACCATCGGGTCCTTGATCATGATGTAAAATATCATCATTATACATATTATGTCCAGCTCCGTACCCTGTGGTGTACTGGTATTGTGCTGGGTAGAAGTAAAAGGGGGTATAACTCACATTTACTGGAGTTCCTCCGAGTTGTACATACCGTCGATCGTCAACGGCAGTCGTGTCTGCCCCTATTTTTAACCATCGATACAATACGGAATTTCCTGCAGTGTCTATGGCGAGAATATCAAAACTATATTTGTATCCAGGTGCAATTCCAGCGGACATATTAATTTCGTAGAAATCTCCCGTTGTATGGGTTAATTGATAGGTATTGTTCGCCCATTGAGTCCCGTTGCGCCAATGGAGCCATACGATGTTAATGCCGATATTATCTAGGACTGTAGCTTTAATTTGTATCCATTTTTCTGTTTGATAGGAATCATTTGTATAATATCCTTCTGGTGCAGGGGTGTTTGTGCCTGGGAGATAATATGGTCCACCGATATCATTGGGATTTCCCGCGAAATCTAAACTAATAGTCGGAGACAATGTATCATTAAAACGCGCATTAACCGCTTCGTTGTCATCAAATGTCAGGACTTGTGGGGTACTGGTCCCTGTGAGGCTGCCGGTGAATCCTGTGAAGGTTGAGCCTGTGGAGGCGTTCGCCCAGATTGTGGCTGTGGATCCGTAGTAGTAAGGGCCAGGGCTTGCTTGGATGGTTCCTGATCCAGTTCCGCTTGTGGTGAGTGTGAGGGTGTAAGGACCATTTAGTGTGAACGCTGCGTCAACAGCTTCGTTGTCATCAAATGTCAGGACTTGTGGGGTACTGGTCCCTGTGAGGCTGCCGGTGAATCCTGTGAAGGTTGAGCCTGTGGAGGCGTTCGCCCAGATTGTGGCTGTGGATCCGTAGTAGTAAG
>Ga0315279_10006354_pt1 | contig 14934 bp, 20 predicted proteins | sample YL17G06_20_MG_FD_203694 | JGI IMG/M metagenome (GOLD analysis project Ga0315279, IMG submission 203694) | Sediment microbial communities from Yellowstone Lake, YNP, Wyoming, USA - YL17G06_20 | ecosystem: Environmental > Aquatic > Freshwater > Lake > Sediment | place: USA: Wyoming | collected... | reverse complement strand
GGGCAGAGGTAGAAGCGGAAATTGCCCATACCCCTCTCGGCCTCGCGCCGGAATACTTTCTTGGCATCGCCGAAAAAGTCAGCCCGGGAGGTCTTGCACTCCACTAGAACCGAGTGCCTGGCGGTGAAGCCCAAGACATCAGGAATCTCGTTGGTAGACCAGATCCCGATCTCCGTTATGACTACTGAGCATTGCCGTGCTCCCAGCAGCCACTTCTCAGCGCGCTCCACGAGTGCCGTATGAGTGTAGCCAGCGTCAAACATCACAATGCTCAAGCGCAGGAGGCCCCGCATTTTAATGCTGGGGAGGAATGCGCTTGATACCTCCTTCTTAATGTGATATAGTTAGTATTGACATGGAACTTATTAAGACAGTCAGTTGTAAACTTGATGCCGCTCCAGATCAGGCCGAGGCATTGAGAATAACGCTTCAGAGTTTTGCCTGTGCCTGCAATGACGTGCTGAAGGTATCTAAAGAGAATCACACCACAAACAAGGTGAAGCTTCAGCACCTTTGCTATCACGCAATACGGGAAAAGCATGGGCTTTCTGCAAACCTCGCTATCAGGGCTATTGCCAGGGTAGCGGAATCGTCTAAAAAGAAGCTGCGCAAGGTCAGAGAGTTTAAGCCTACGTCTGTGAGTTACGACCAGCGCATCTTCAGCTATATTCCCGGTAGAGAGATGGTTTCCCTGTCCACTGTCAAGGGCAGGATTAAAGTTCCACTCATTCTGGGCAACTATCAGCGCCATCTTCTTGAAGGGCAAAAACCTACCTCCGCTATGGTAGTGTATCGCAGGAACACACGACAAAAGGGATTCTATATCAGCATCGTGCTGGGTGTCCCGGTTCCTACTCCCAACGGCGCGAAGCCTATCGGGATTGACCTGGGCATCAACAATCTCGCTGTTACATCTAATGGACTCAGATTCTCGGGGAAGGAGGCTATGCATATCAGGAGGCATTTCGCGGATTTGAGGGCATCTCTGCAAGCTAAAGGCACAAAGGGGGCTATTAAGCTCCTGCAACGGCTGTCGGGCAAGGAGAGCAGGATAATTCGCCATATCAATCATGTTATCAGCAGGAGAATAGTTGACAGCGCCAGCCCGGAGAATATTCTCGTCATAGAAGACCTGAAGCATATCAGGGAGAGGACCAAAGTGAGAAAGGCCCAGAGGTATATTCATGAGTCGTGGCCTTTCGCTCAGCTTCAGAATTTCATTGAGTACAAGGGTCTGGCTAAAGGCATAGGGTCGCTTTATAGAAACCCTGCTTATTCCAGTCAGGATTGCTCTCGCTGTGGTTCTCGCGGCAGACGTGATGGCCATTTGTTCTCTTGCTCCTGCGGCTATCGAAATAACGCTGATTTTAATGCCTCCTACAATCATTCGCTAGGGGGAAATGCCCTTAGCGATGGGCTACGTAATCAAGCCCTGAATCAACGCCTCGTGGCAGTTGAAAGCCCTGCACTTTAGTGCAAGGGATGATTACATCTCCCTAGTCGCCGGTCCAGCGAGAATCTGATTCCCAGTCCCCATGATAGAGACACCATCGATGCGGGAACTTGAGCGCCAGCCTGATATCCTGGTCTTTCCACTTGAACACGCAGCTCTTCTCGCCGGTCATATCCCCGCGGCGCTGCACGGGCGCCAGCTCAAACCTTCGGATGAGCACGTCGGCCCACTCCTTGGGGATACTGAGCGATACCCCAGGGTATGCCTTGGCTACGATATCAAGCAATGAGCGAAGGCCTTCGGGCAGATCCATTACCGCTTTGTCAGCCATTGTAATCCCCCTTTTTAGGTATTTCTCCATGACATTCAACGCATAAGGTCAACGTATTATCAAGGTCATAGTATAGGTTCGGGAAATCCCTGACTGGCTTCACGTGATGTACACGTAGACGGCGCCTGTCCTGATTCCCGCATTCTCGACATGTATAATGATCTCGCTCGAAGACCATGCGCCGGAATCTGCGCCAGATCTTATCACCAGCTACCCGACCATCCCATACCCAAACAGGCTGTCCTTTAAGAAACACAACGTAATCGGTTCCATCGCTATTTGTTATATGAATGTCTTTCTCGGGCACCATACGGATTGGCATTTCTCCCCTCCGTTTCACGCGAAATCATTTTTTTGTGCTCTAAGTGTCCCCTTTTATAACACTATGCATAACCTTGTTGTGTTTAATGTGCCCCGATTATGCTGACCAGAAACAACCAACTTAGACCACCCTACCGAGACTAGCTGTGCTTAATGTGTTTAGAAAACCCTTATCTGTTACTAGATATTCTAAGGGGGGAGTAAATATATATAAGGACCGAGACCCCACCACGCTGAACAATCTAATCACAGCAAGGTACTCAACACACCAGACACGCCTATTGCTATCATAAAAAGAGGACACATTGAACACGCCACCCCTAGAATGGAATATCGGCCGGCGGCTCGCCCCCATCGCCGGGCTCATCGCTGTCCCCTCCCCCGTCGACCCCCACCTCTTCGGCATCGGCCGCGCCGCTGATAATTCCTATACCTTGCCAGCCATAAGTGATATCTCCCACAACCCGGCGGCGCTTCGGTTGCACGCTGGAGGCCTCCGGGCAGTTCTTCAGCGCGCGCCCGAATGACTCCTTGCCGAGTACAGGGAGCTTGTTGGCAATGCAAAAATCCTTGAACGCGTTATACAGGTCAGCTTTTGAAGTCCAATTGTCGGGGCCCAAAACGCAGCGCCCGGAATCAGTAAGAAAGGCAAAAATGGGATTAGCTGCCCTTAGATATTGCTGAGTGACATCTTCAACGCTGGAAGCATAGCTAAACTCGCCGTTTTGCCAGAGCCGCTTCAGGCCGGCTAAAGCCAGGTTGAGCATGCCTGACAACTCTTGAGATGTCGTGAGCCTACTGAGCAGATTCTTGTCCGCTCGGTTCTGGATAAATTCATTAGGGAAATTGATAATAATCCAGCGGCGCCAGAAGGCGAAACTGTCCTCGTTTTGGATCCGCGGTGGTCTATTGGCGGAGAACACCAGCTTGGCCCTATTGTTGAAAGAGAACTGGGAGCGGTACTTCTCCTCACCGGATACAGTGTCACCGCCGGTGAGCATCTTGAAGCGGCCCGTGTGCTGAATCGAGGTCGTAGGCAGATCAGCGTAGAGGTTGGCCAGCTTGCCCCAGAGCTGCGAGGATGCGAACCGGTTAGAATCGAAGGCCTGCAGGGGCACGGTGGCACAGTTATCCTTGCCCAAGAAATGCCTGAGCAGCTCTACCATGGTGCTCTTGCCGTTGGCTCCATCTCCCACGAAGAGGAAGGCGCGGTGTATCGAGTAATTGGAGTCAAGGCAGAATCCAAAAAGCTCCTCTATCAAGGGCACATTTTCTTCGCCGATAACCTCCTTGAAGAACTTAGGTATCCGCTGCGGCTGAGTCTCAGGATTGTAAGGCAGAGGAACCCTGATCACCGAGGGATAGTCCGGGGTGTGGGGCTTGAGTTGCATGGTGTGCATGTCCAGCAGGCCGTTATTTAGATTGAGGGTGTAGGGATCCCGGTCAAATTCCTCCCTGGAGGCATAGGTATTAATCTGAATATAGTGCAAAGTTTCTGCAGTCCTGTTGCGAGTGGTGAGGTCCAGGAGCCGGTGCGCCACTTGCTCTTTAATGAGGCACTCACCCAGGGAAGCAAACACACCATCCTTATATACCAGGGTCTCTTCAGTATCCTTAATCGTCCTGAAGATGAAGTCCTGCATAATCTCATCTGCAAGCCTGGGGCAGTTGACAGAGACCTTCTGCTTCCCACCGGAGCTCACGGAGATGGTCACAGCGTGAGTGCGCTGCATCACCAGCGCTTGGTTGGCCAACTTATAAGCCAGTCCCGCTGGGGATAGTGCTTCAAGTGCATAAGCCTTGCAGCCCAGAGAGCAATTAAAGCCCAAATCCTTTTGAATGAACTGGCAGGTGTGGGGGCCGATATCCTTCCCCAGGGCCTTCACCGCATTGTCGATGTACTGGTCTGTCTCCCTGGGACTGTACTTGGGGTAAGGAGTGGATAGTTCGTGGATCCTCTTCGCCCCAGCCTCGCCGAAGGGCGCCAGAAGCTGCACCATGCTCCACCACTGATTGCGGCTGAGATCCGCAGCGTCGCGAGCGCAGTGCTGCAGGAAGGCGCAGGAGTCCATGATCAGACTTACGGCCAGCGCGTTGAACTCCTCGCTCTGCTCGGGCCTGTGCGCAAGCTTTTCCCTACGCTTCCGCGGGGACTCCTCGACGACAGGGTACTTCTTCAGCAGCTCGTCGAGCGCCGCCTCGGCCACGGGCGGCGACTGAAGAATCATAGAGATCCCCCAGTCGTCCGGCACCTTCCCGGTGTCATCCAGGAAGCCCGTCCATTTGCCCGTGATGCGGTGTCTGCCCCAGGGGAGCTTGACGCAGCTCCCCGGGGCCTCCTTCAAGGTCTTTGACTCCTGCTTGGGGTTTACCTCCACCATGAAGGGCAGGCGCACCTCTTTGCCCTCGAGGTCGAGGAGCAGAGGCCCCTGGCTTTTATCCTTGGGTACCACCGTGAAGGGGAAAGGCTTTTTATCAAACTTGGCCACGCGGTTCCAGGTGGCCACCCAATCGGCCAGCAGCGCCTCGAGCATGCGCTTGGCCTTCGCTGCTGGCAGCCGGGCCTTGAACATGACCCATATGTGATAGCCCTTGCGCCCCGAGGGCTCTACGAATCCCTGGAGTCCATAGCCCCTGAGCCAGTTCTTGGCGAAGACTATAATCTGTTTGGCTGGCTCTTCCTTGGAGTCGATATCGAGCACGGCCACCGGAGTGTTCCCCTGGTCGTCGACCAGGTAGGTCGATATCGTCTTCTCGCCCCGGCAGTGGGCCATGAGCTCCGGATCCGTGAGCTCCTTTTTTATGGCTAAGTAGGGCGTGAGTGCATCCGGTGGTTGCTGCTCAGTGAAGGTGTCCCTACGCCCTACGAAAAAATCGCGCAAAATGCGGGTACGCTGCTCAACCGATGGCGCCATAAGTGCACCTCGTTATATATCTAAAACTTCTTTACCCGGGCCCTGATCGCCACCCCGTTTGTTCGCCTCTGCGCTCGAGGCCTGAGACTTATTTTCAGCTGGCGTTTGTCCCAGGCTCCCTTCTACATGCTGCTGGGAGAACTCTTTGACCGTCTGGAGGCTCTGCTTGTAGCTTTTGAGGCGCTCAGTCATATTTTGGATCATAGGCACAGTTACCCAGGGAGGAGGGATGTCAGGAAGAGCAGACTTGGGGATATTAACCTCAGGATACGCCTTGCGGAAGCCTCCTCTCATCATCCCATCAGTAACTGAGGTTTCCTTTTGCAGATCCCGCAGCTTCTTCCAGGCTTCTATCAGCTCCGGTGCGCAGAGAGGCGCGCTGGGACTCCCTTTAGTTGGCTTTACCTTACTTCTTGTTCGTTTGTCACCAGCAGGCGGAGGCGCTGCAGGGCCAGTATGGGCAGGCGCCCCAGCAGCTGCGCCAGGCGCCCCAGCAGCTGCGCCAGGCGCCGCTGCAGCAGGCTTAACCGTAGTGCCATCTATGACGTTGGGCGGGAATAAGTCACCGGGAGGCTCATCTTCATCGGTGGCCTCTACCAGCAGGTTGGGGCCGGCCACGCCCTTCAGGAGGTCCATGGGCTTGATATCGTCCTTATTGAAGACCAGGCAGCAGATGTTTCTCTTTCCATCCCGCGTCTGTCTCTCTTCCTTGAGCAGCGACATTTTCAGGGGCACCATGGCGAAGCGGCCCCGGGTTAAACGATTCAAGAGGAAGATAAAGCTGTTGGCGTTTATTATTGAGTTCCGGTTGGAGGTATCGAGCTGATAGACTCCCAGGCCAGCCAGCTCGTGAAGAACGAATAGCAAAGTCATCACACGCTTACAGTTGCCCTCCCGGAACTCCGGACAATCCTCGCCCTCGCACTGCATTTCTTTGTATTCCCAGTCTGTTGTGTTGCGGTCGGCAAGCGTACCTGTGGCTGTGTCGATCTTGGCATGACAGGCTTTACCATCTCCTTTGCAGACCAGGCCATAGGTGCGCCGGTAGCACTTGTAATACTGGGGAGCTATCACCTCAGGGTCACTGGAAGGGAACATGATGGGAAGCGTTGTCGGCTTCTCGCCATAACTCAGACGCAATAGCTCCGGACATACGAACCAGTCTACCCGCTGGGGGTATTCTGACTCTTTGCCCTGTACCTTGATCCCCAGCCTCACTTTGCCTAGGCGGGGGAGGCGCACGATATCCGAGACGCCTTCAATTGGACACATAAACACCCTCCTTTTTGACTCCTGGTATATTACTTCAGACTCAATTTCTACCATTGGGGTACCCGAGCAAAGCGACCTTGTAAATAATCCTTTTAGGTCTCTTTTCTAGGGGTATCCCGAAACTCAGGACTGTATCGAAAACATGTACCCCCATGGCCTCGGGGATCAGCGTGTAAATAGAATTTGGATGCTTTTGAGTAAAATCTTCACACAGCATTCGCAGATAGGAATGAACCGAACCCTGCCAGTAGAGCGGATTCCGCAACTGAAGGTCGGTCCATGACGGATAGAGGCTGGCGAGCCTGTCCATATGCGCCCCCAGGTCATAGGCCACAACCATAAGCCAGCTGTCCCTCTCTAGGTTCAGAAAGGCGGTCACCGGCGGCGCCTGGGGTGGGCAGATAGCTCGCCGGCCAAAGTTGGGGCAGCCCTTGGGGTGATCATGATACGGCAATGTGCACCACTCCCGAGCCTTCATGTCAATGACCACCTTACCTGTACACGGCAACAACTTCCCCTGCATCCTGGCGCCCAACGTTACTTCCCCCCACCTAGAGTCTTAGCGCACTTAGGGCAGGTAACCATATGTGCCGGCAGCAGAAAGGCTAGGACCTGCTGGGGAGTTGACCCTTCAAGGCCGCATGAGGTCCCAAATTTTCTCATGCCGCAGACACCGACGAGATGAATAGTGCCGCTAATGTTGGCGCACTGATGCAGTAGCTCCTTGGGGTTCGCCTGCCTCCAGTTGGCAAGCTCAGTTAGACTCATGCCTATCCTCCAGTCTTGGATTTCTCAATGCCTCGAGCATATCAACAAAGACCTGGGCAAGATGGGCGACCAGGGCACCCTGAAAGCCCAAGAGAATACGAATCCAACCATTCTTTTCTGGCCAGTACCGGCCACCGAGAAGGTCGGTTTCGTAGGTTGGCGGATGTAACCCGAATTTTTTCGGTTCGCCTGGCTGCTCAGCCATTACTTGCAGTTCCTTTCCCCACGGGTAGTAAATTGCGCTCTGTTATGAGTTCGAAGAAGGTCTGCCCGCTTGGAGTCAAAAGGTGCGCAAGGAAGATCTCGCTTAACTCAACTTGTTCTGCTTCCAGCATTGCCATCTGAACCTCAACCCAGTCTTTGGCGATCCGCCATGCTATGCGTATCGCTTGCGGCCTTTGAGAATACCGCCTGGGTATCTTACGGGCGTAGTATCGCTTATTCAGCATCTTCATTATGGCTTCAACCTTAATCGGTATCCTTATCCCCAGCTCGCCACGAGGAGAATCTACCCTGAAGGATAAGGCCGCTATCTGCCCCTCTCCATCCCATTCCTTGAGCACGGCTTTGGCACCATGGCTTGCGAGAATGGTCTCAATCTCACCCACAGTTTTAGCTGCTTCTATAGTTGTGGTGTAATTTAAGATTCCCTTGCGCATCACGCACCTCTTTCACAAAAACGACCTGAGAGCGTCCGTCAGCTCCATGGGGAGGATAAAGTCTGTTTCAGAGCATGGGCAGTAGGACAAGTTCATGGCAAAGGGAGTCTGCAAACCGAAGGGGATGCAATCTACTTTGACAGTTTGCATTTCCTTGTTGCAGCGGGGGCAGATCAGTGAATACGTTCTGATAAGTTTCTGCCCTGCTGGAAGCGTCAACTGCCACTTAATGAAAGGTGGCAATTGATTGAAATTGAATGTCAAGTGATCTGGCAAAGTTCTCTCCTTAGGTACCTGCTTCGAAGTTGAAGCTTGGCTGCGCTATGTCCAGCGGCGTCATCTCTAGTTTCAATTGGTCGTGGCGTGGTCCCTTCTGATTAAGAAATTTGCACCTCTTATAAAGATCCTGGCGTATCTTTCTTTCCTCTGGAGTCAGGGCTGTCCATCTTGTGTGTTTTTTCTTTGTCCTTGCTTGTGTTATGCGTTCGTGAAGTTGTAAACAGAGGTCTGCTTGATCTCCCTTGAGTTTAAGATAAAGCCTCACGGTCTTTAATACAGATGCCATTTCATCACTATAAAATATCAAGTTCCAGCTGCGAGCCCATTTAGGATGATTACGAGTGTGTGTATAATTTTCACGGATTGTGCCTCCCCATAGAGATTGCATAGATTCATGCCAACTATGTTTAGTCTGACTGATGATAATAACAGGCTGATAATTATCTTTTAATCTACGGTCTTTACGAACGTGTTTTAAAATGCCAACATAACCTTCCATGTCTAAAACAGCAGCCATATAGCAGCACTCCTGCTCAGTTGGCATTATTTGCCTCGCTTTGTTCGAAGTCAAAAACCAACTGTGTAGTGGCTATTTGCACTACTGCCTGTTTTATTTCCTGGAGGGGATCATGCTGTTCATAAGCCTTTACTCTCTCTTCTTCACCTAAACTATGCCAGTACACATTGGCTGTGACCGAGGGGCTGGCATGGCCCAAAAGCATTGAGACATCCTTTAAGGACATGCCATGATTCAGCAAGTAGCTTGCAAAATAGTGCCTGAGGTGATGGGGTACTACTCTCTGTATTCCTGCCCTGGAGCTTAGATCTGCGAAACGGTTGTCAAGCGACTGCTGCCGGTAAGTCTTTTGGGGATCCCGCCCCGGAAACAGCCACTCCGAACTCGGAGCGGACTTTAAGTATTGCTCCAGCATATCTGCTGCCTGCTTTGACATTGGCAGAACCCTTTGCTTATTGTTTTTTCCGATTACCGTTATCCTGCGCCGTTCCAGGTCCAAATCCCTGCGCCGGGCCTTGACCAGCTCGGCAGCCCTGAGCCCACAGGCTGCCAGAACGAGGATGATTGCGCGATCCTTAACCGTTACAGTGGGCGCGTTCAGCAGCCGGGCGATCTGTTCCGTTGTGGGGATATCTCTTACCCTCAGCGGTACTGGCGGCGCCTTTAGATCACCGACCGGACTAGACGTTACGATTCCCTTGCGCATAAGATGCAAGTAGAAGCTATTGAGAGCGAAAAGCATGTTGGCGACACGTCCGGGGCCGCAGCGCTTCCCCAGCTCCAGCAGGAAGGCTTCTATATCATCAGGTGTGGGGCTGGGATGAGCACGCAGCAGGGCCAACACCATGTTGACGTAGACCTTGACCGTGCCCGGGCTTTTATCCTCTAACGTGAGCCTGGAGGCCCAGGCCTGCACGTAGCCCGTGAGGTCCTGGGGCTGCGTGTTTTCGGCTACAGGGGGCTCCTGGGGCGGCCGCCCGGCGAGCTTGAAGACTAGCTCGCGGACCAGCCTCTGGTCGGAAGGAGATAATTGTTGGACAAGTTCATCTAGTGACCCATGCCGCACCCCCACCGCTCCATGCGAGTTTTCCCTCATGATTATTGGAGGTGAGGCATGGGGCACACCATTGTGGGCCTTACTTTCGGGCGGAATCAATCCCCCATTGGTACCTGCGCCCGGGATTACTTCAGGCTGACCGTATAACCGAATTGGACTTGTCTTTTCCTGCATTTAATTGCCTGCGCTCAAGTGTATTACTTCGCCTGCGTTTATCTGATAAAATCGAATGGGTGAGTGTCCTGGGTGAGGTAGACAATGCCTATGGCCGCAGCCAGTATCGCAAAGTAGATCAGCCCGGACTTTAGTCGTGATTTCACCCCTACCTCCTATTCAGAAGGCTCAAAACATCTTGCTTTTTGAATCTGCGGTCCCGCCTCCCGTTGCCAAGGTCAATACGGCTGCTGGGAAGCTGCCCTCTGTCCGAGAGTCTGCGGATGGTGTTGGTATGCACGCCTAGTATTAGGGCAGCGTCCCCAACAGAAAGTAGCGTATCTGCAGGCACGGGGAGCTGCGTGCCTTTGGTTGCAACCAGCGAATAGCAGCCACACCGTTTGCAAGGCATTTGACTAATCAAGGTACCCCTCTCAACTCTAGGCATCTGCTTTACACCACAGTTCTTGCAAACGGAGCGAATGGCGTATCTGGTTCTTTCCATCTAGCACCTCGGTTTCTCTTCCCCTTTCACCTCGCCGCTGTGGCCGGGACGGGGAAGATCGCGCGGCGGTTTCCAGAGAGGATTGTTAGCATCCTAGACGGCCTCGATGAAATTAGCTCGGGCCTTCTTGGCCTCGTCGGTGATGCTGACTCCTATCTCAAGCAGCCCCAGGTCGATCCCCAGGCGCAGCTCACCGACGGTCCATGAAAATGACAGACCGAGGATGAATGTGTCCCTGAGTCTCACCACAAAGGGCTTGATCATCTGATTACTCATCTATCCCCAGCTCCCTTTTGACTTCACTCCACGATTTGACTTTGCCCTCCCTGGCTGCTTTCAGCCCCTTCCTACAGCCTTCGAGAAAGTCCTCTATTTCCTGAGGGGTCAAACCTTCTTTTGCAAGTATTGCTCTGGCCTTCTCCTCACTCATCCTATAAGACCTCCTCCAGTCGCCCAGGTGAAAATGTGATAACTTTTTCACCTGGGGGGTCTTCAGCCCATCGATTCTGCTGGGCGGTCGTCCCCTCGGATCAGAGCCAGCACATCTGCTTTGCGGAAGCGGCGCTGTTTCTGCGGGCCCACGCGCACGGATTTCAGGATGCCGATGCGGTCATATTTCCTTACCGTGTTGCCGTGGATGTGCAGGATCTCAGCAGCTTCCTTGACAGTGACTAATGCCTCTGATTCTGCGACCATGCTACTCCTCCAGCTTTCTAGGTTCTAGGTCATAAGGTCAGTTATAAGAATTATCTCTCCCGTCTTTCTGTTGATGCCATACTTTTTAGGATCGAAGCCATATTTTGCCGCCAGCTCATCTGTATAGGCGTTGACTTTGCGCCAGGCGCGAGCAGCTATAGCCCCGGCCTCCACATCGAGTTCAACGAGCCTGTGTCTCTCTTCTTCTGAAATCTTGGTCAGCATCATCCTCCTTTCGTCAAACGCTTGCGACGTGTAAGAACATAGCAGGTTTGTTAAGGTATGTCAAGGGCTTTTTGCTCTATGTAGGCGGTCTTGCCTTTCTCGAAGCCATGCTGCTCGAGCAGCCCCTTAACGCCGTCAGCTAGCGATTGCCGGTTGGCAGCGCCGTTAGTCCCATGGAAGGCGCCGCCGCACCAGCATTTACACCTTGGCTTCTTCGCGGTGTGGCATCTCTTGTCGCAGCGTCTCACTTTACCCATGAGCTTGAGTTTCCTTTCCTGTTGCGTTCCAGGCCTTACGGTCCTCTTCCCTGGTTTTCTGTTGGTGTTTAGCGTTTTGCATCATAAGTTCGAAGTCGGCAGGAGTAGTGCTATTGGGCTCAAAATCGCGGAGCAGGTCATCCTCGAGGCTTAGAGAATCGAGGTCTAGGACTTTAATGGTGACCGGCCTATCGACATAAACGCCCTCGAGCACACCGCTCTCGATATGTATGAGGATCTGCGGCGTTTCGGGTTCAGTGTGATCAGGCGGGACCGCTTCTCTCTTTTCGCCTCGAGTACAGGCAGCGCCGAATTTCTTAGCGGGGCCACGGTCAAGCTGACATTGACCATATGAATACCATCGCTGAACATTTCTCATGTCCCATAGCCCCAAAGTGCATCGTACAACCGGATATCCACCTGAAGGGGAAGGGTTTGTCTCTGGTTTGCTTAGAAATCTACAGTCGCGACATTTCATGGTTCACCTTCCTTCTAGTATCGCCGTAACTAACGCTTTCGCCATATTCACAGCTACTGCATTGCCGATCTGCCGGGTAACCTCTGCTGATTTGCCAACAAACTCGTATTGACTCTCGTTGTCTGAGAAGCCCATTGCCCTAGCCAACTCCAGATTAGTGAGCATCCGAAAACGGATATCCAATAGATACATTTCACCATCGATCTGCACTAGACGACGGGGATCAACATCTCTGCCTTCCACACGCGTCAAGGTGGGCTCCACGAGGGATTGCCCGCCATCGTTGTTAACTTCCACAAGTATAGGATTTGCCAAGCCGAAGCGGGGGTCACAGGTAATGGTCCTAATTGGTTCCTCAATACTATGGGCGCGTGGCTCTCTTTTTCCCTTGTGATCACCATAATAAGGGATGATTGCCGGAGCAGCTAAAGCAAAGCCGGGCTCTGCAGTTATAGTAGGTATTGGCTCATCAATACTATGCACACGGGGATCTTGACCATCTCGTTCCCCCCGGAAGGGTATTATCGTAGAGTTGACGAGACCGATTCTATCCTTGGTTGTGATCGTAGGTACAGGATCTTCCGTTAAGTGGCACACGCCGGTCCCAAAATACTTTACCATTAATGGTGAAATTACGGATATCCCGCCATGAGTGGCACAAGTCGGTATCGGTTTATCGACTCCCCGGACAACGCCTCTATGTTGCCCGATGACTACCGCTTGAACTAAGGAAATAGCCCCAGCCCCGGCTACTGTTGGTATCGGCTCTCCAGTACTGCGTGGCGCCCCGCAACTCTGCTGCCCCAGGACGAAAGGCTCGATAGTGGCGTTGACCAATACTGACTTCCCCTCAGCGGTGACCGTCGGAATGGGCTGGTCTGCGCTACGATACGCGGGGCTATGCCCCTGTTTGCCCATAATGAACGGCTCTGGCTGTGGTTGGTCTCCAGCATTCTCGGTTGGCTCAAGCCCCAGTAAGTTGATATAGAGTGGCGCCAGTGGCCCACCGAAGCGTTCTAGCCCTCGGGCTATGCGCCGTCGTGTCTTCTCTGCTAGGGGCTTCCGTTTGTACTTCGGATCATCCAGCAGAGACCGACCAGGGTTGCCCCACTCAATAATCTCCCGTGCCGCCCGCCAGCGTTTCCGGGGCTCTAGCATATCCGCAGCGCCATCCGGCGAGTGCGTCGGCTCTGGCCAGCGCACTGACTGGCCATCCTTCCGTGCAATGAGGAAGAAGCGGACGCGCGTGGTCGCATCGCCATAGTCGGCAGCATTGAGCTTACGCCAGTCGACCTGATAGCCCAGTTCCCATAGTGCTTTGATCCACGCTTGGAAGTAGAGCCCTTTGTGGTCTGGATCGGGAATGCCAGAGGGCAACAACGGCCCCCAGGAAATAAACTCTGGGACGTTCTCTACAAGCAAGCATTTCACGTCCAGGCTGGTCAGCCACCGCTGAATTGCCCAGGGATTCATCCGTGATTGATCATTAACTGGCTTACCACCGCGGGCCCGAGAGTAAAAAGTGCACTCTGGACTCGCCATCAGTAGATCTAGCCGTCCTTCGGGCACCAGTTTGTGTGGGTCGGCCACAGTAATATCTTCGATGTAATGTCGTGCTGTCGGATGATTCCGGCGATGTGTCTCAATAGCCACCGGCCAATGGTTTATACAAACAAGCGTCATTGTATGCCCGAGAGCCTGGATTGCCCTCTCGGCCCCTTCTGAACTGCCGCCAGCGCCACAGAATAAATCAGCAATGAGATAGTTCATCGCATGTCTTTCTAGCCTGTCTTATCTCAAATAATCATGACCATCCGATAGGCTTAACTTCGGAATCTCCCCAGGCGGGAAATAGAGGGGTGGGTTAAGGCTCACCCGATCCTTACACAGATGGGTAGTTAGGCTCAGGGGAGCTCGACACTCAGGGCAACATGCCCTGTCGCCATGTTTGGTCTTACGTGGGAAATTGGCTTTCATTCCCCAGTCATAGTGAATCCGGCATTTCCGACAACGAGCCTGATGCATTTACACTATTCTCCTCACGTCCGTTTTTGAAGCTACTGATTACTCCTATAATCGGAAGTTACTTACCAGGATGTTTCAGAATTGCTTCGCCATATTGGTCTTTGGGTGGCAACCTAATACATCCCGCTTTAACTCCAGCCCTATCTATATGCCCTATCAATGCCCCTCTGCCAGAACGATGATTCCATTTTTCAGGAAATGCGCCTACAGCAATTCCCCATGTATTAGCCATCTCGTTCGGGCATATCTCCAGGAATTTTAATATTCTCTCTTGAAATTCCGTCATCCGACTGAGCCTATGTGGACACCAATCGGGAGCTTTTGCAGGAGGATTAGCCTGCCCTTCAGAAAAGTCCTTTTTGATAGGTGCGCCACGCGATGATTCACCATAACACCGATAGCTTCTACCTTCAGGAGACACCATAGGCTCACAGTCGATGCAGGTTCTACAATTAACACCGCTCTTGTTTTTACCCATTGGCATAACAGCCTCCTTTATTTCCGATTAGTATTATTATGCGAAGATAGTAGTGGTTAAAGTCTCTCTTACTATACCACGAAAGGCTTTAATAAATTCCCTGGTCTTAATCAGCTTCATGCCTTCTTCTGGGTCCAATTGAACCATCCGACAGAGCAGTAGCTTCTGCAGGAGTGCTATCTGTGCCAACCGTTGTGCCTGGGCCCGCTGCGCCACTTCTTCCAGCGAGAGCACCCCTTCTCTCTGACGCTGTCTGAGGAGCTGGTCTAATGCCTGCCGCTGTGCTCGTCTTTTCTTCTCCCGATCAAGCTTATTTGTACACTCCCGGGCGCGTCTTTTCCGGTATTTAGTAGTGTTACATCTTTTCAATTAATGGCCCCTTTTTTAAGCTATCGGTCGCACTATGGTGCTTATGGTCAGCTTGCTCAACTATTCTTCCCACTGTACGAACATTGGCATTACTACATGAGTAAGCCGCTCAGATTGAACCGTGAACGGGCTTGATGGGGTATTCGTCATAATGTCGATTTCGCCGCTCAGTGGGG
>Ga0315279_10006353_pt1 | contig 14935 bp, 15 predicted proteins | sample YL17G06_20_MG_FD_203694 | JGI IMG/M metagenome (GOLD analysis project Ga0315279, IMG submission 203694) | Sediment microbial communities from Yellowstone Lake, YNP, Wyoming, USA - YL17G06_20 | ecosystem: Environmental > Aquatic > Freshwater > Lake > Sediment | place: USA: Wyoming | collected... | reverse complement strand
AAACAGCTCGTTACTGAATTGGCTGGATTGAATGACAAGATACTGGCCGAGGTCCATGATTTCGTAGCGGACACGGAACTCGCCAAGCAATTCGGCGTGGACAAAGTCCCCGCGATGGTCATTTTGGGACAAAAGGACTATGGAATCAGGCTTTACGGACTTCCATATGGTTATGAATTTCAAACACTAATGTCAGCGTTAGGAGCGGTTTCCCAAGGGAAAACGGACCTGTCAGAAGAGACAAAAGCAAAGCTTCACGCGTTAAACGTTCCAGTTCACATTCAGGTCTTCGTCACACTAACTTGCCCACATTGTCCCACTGCAGCAGCGATGGCTCACAAATTTGCAATTGAAAACGACTTGATAACGGCTGACGTGATCGATGCGAACGAGTTTCCGCAACTGGCAATCAAGTATGGTGTGATGGGTGTTCCCAAAATAGTGGTGAACGAAAAGATCGCGTTTGTGGGGGCAGTGCCTGAAAACATGTTCTTGGAGCACGTGCTCCTTGGAGCTCGGTGAACAATGAACTAGGAATGTAAACAGAGGCTTGATTATTGAAAGAAAAAGAAGTCGTGCTTCAGATTCTTGGAATGCATTGCACTGCGTGTGCAACTGGAATCGAATCTGGACTAAAGAGACTCGACGGTGTAATGGAGGCTGCAGTCAACTTCGCCACAAAAGAAGCCATGGTCAAGTATGATGAGGACAAAGTCACCCTGGACAAAATCAAGGCCACTGTCAAAAGAGGCGGGTACGAAGCGGTTGAGCGAATCGAGGACGTAAGCGAGAAACGAAGAAAAGAAGTGAGGAGCAGAATGCTGCTTTTCTTCTTCGGTCTAATCCTCACGGTTCCAATAGCAATAATCAGTTTTCTACTGATGTTTCCAGAGAAAAACTATGTACTTCTAGCTCTTGCAACACCGGTACAATTCGTAGTCGGTTGGCACTTTTACAAAGGCGCCTACGGATCGATCAGGAATCGCTTCGCAGACATGAACGTTCTCGTTGCACTGAGTTCTTCAGTTGCATATTTCTATTCGGCCATCGCGACCTTCTTCATGCCTGACGGCATGGGCTTCTTTGATGCTTCAGCCGTCGTCATAACCACAATAACGTTAGGCATGCTCCTTGAGGATATGGCTGTTGAACGAACAGGCGACGCGATAAAGAAGCTCATGAGCCTTCAGCCCAACACAGCCACTGTGATACAAGAAGGCCAGGAAACCGCAATATCGATCGACGCAGTTCAAATCGGCGACACAGTTATCGTCAAGCCAGGAGAAAGAATCCCCGTTGACGGAACCGTCATGGAAGGCCGAACGTTTGTCGATGAATCCATGATTACTGGCGAGTCCGTTCCTGTCGAAAAGAAAGTGGGTGACACAGTTTTCGGCGGGACCATCAACAAGACGGGGTCCATGAAGTTTCAAGCAGAAAAAGTAGGTTTAGAAACTACTCTGGCCCAGATTGTGCGTTTGGCTCGAGAAGTGCAAGCGAGCAAGGCTCCCATACAGAGACTCGCAGACAAAGTCGTAAACATCTTCGTCCCGCTTGTCGTGTCCATATCGATTTTGACCTTCGTCGTCTGGTTCTTCGTCTTCAACAATCAAGGTCTGGCATTGACCACCATGGTAGCTGTCCTAGCAATTTCATGCCCCTGCGCACTAGGCATCGCGACCCCAGCCGCCATAATGATTGGCGTAGGCAAAGGAGCAGAGAACGGGGTTCTGATAAAGAACAGCGCAGTGCTTGAAGTAGTGCAGAACCTTGACACCGTCGTCTTTGACAAGACAGGCACGTTGACACGAGGAAAACTCGACGTTACAGACATAGTCGCCGACGACGAGAAAAGCGTCCTCGACATTGCCGCTGTCGCCGAAAAATGGTCCGAACACCCAATAGGACAGGCCATAGTCCGTAAAGCTGAAGGCGAAGGGAACGACGTTGCCGAACCCGAAGCTTTCGAAGCGTTGCCGGGCTTCGGAGTCAGTGCCAAAGTCGAAGGTAAGAACGTTCTCATAGGAAATCGAGCTTTGATGCGAAACAATGGCATTTCAATTGAACATCTCGAAAGAGAAGCGGAAAAACTGGAGACCGAAGGCAAGACTGTCCTCATAGTCGCCTCGGAAGGAAAAGCAATTGGAGCTGTAGCCGTATCTGACACTGCCAAGGAACATTCAAAAGAAGCAGTAGAAACACTTCGAAAAATGGGACTAAACGTAATAATGCTCAGTGGCGACACGAAAACAACTGCAGAGGCAATAGCCAAGCAGTTGGGCATCAACGAAGTATTGGCAGAAGTCGTGCCAGCTCAAAAAGTCGAAGAAATCAAGAAGCTGCAGAGCAAGGGCCATTTCGTGGCCATGGTAGGCGACGGAATAAACGACGCGCCCGCCATCACACAGGCAAACGTCGGCATAGCCATCGGCAGCGGAACAGATGTGGCCGTAGACTCCGGAGACATCGTATTGCTCAAAGACGACCCACGAGACGTTGCAACCAGTATAAAGCTGAGCAGAAAGACACTCAGCAAAATAAAACAGAACCTATTCTGGGCATTCTTCTACAATCTCATAATGATTCCTCTGGCCGCGGGCGTGCTGCAACCATTCCTAGGCGTACTCATACCCCCCGAAGCCGCAGCAACTTCTATGATACTCAGCGACATAACGGTTGTAGGCAACTCAATGTTGCTGAGAAGGTTCAAACCCTAAAAACATCCGCAAAGGAGGTGGAAGGTTCATGGCTAGAGACCCTGTCTGCGGAATGATGGTGGACGAGAAAACCGCCGAGTTCAAGTCTCAATACAAAGGCAAAACCTACTACTTCTGTGTACAAGGATGCAAGGTTACTTTCGACAAAAACCCAAGCAGATACACAGCTGGACAATAGAGTCAAGAACCTACGATCCCGAGGCCCTGCGAGCATTGATTGTCTTGTAGGCCTCAATGAATCCGTTCGCGAACTCATTGGCATAATTTTCCGTTCCCCTATGCTTCTTGTCCACAGACGTGCGTAGGTGATGATAAAACTCGTGTAATATCACAAACGGTTGTTTCATGACGTCGCTGTTGAGCAAGTAAATAGTCTTATTCTTGGCCGTATAGCAGCCCAAAACGTTCTTGCCGTGGCTCTTGGGCAATCCAACCTTCATTCTTGGCAGATCAGACCTGTAATGTTTCGCGAGCAACTCCAAAGCCTGCTCAGTCTTTCCTTCTGCGACAGAGGAAACAATAGTTGACTTGAATTCCAATTCTGAAAAGTCATCTGAGCCGGCGCTTTTCCTTCTCATATGAACTTACCAAATTGCGGACTATATAATCTGATCTGCCATCCAAAATCGTTTGACATTATTGGTTTTGATCTTGGGGGTGCAACACTTTTAAATCAAGCTTTCAGAGAAAGCTCTCCCATGCATGAATGGGCATTGGCTGAAGCGGTAATAAACGCAGCCTCTGAAATCGCTGAGAAAGAGGGACTGAAACAAATTACTAAGGTAACAGTAAGGACCGGTGAGCTACAGCAGGTGGAGCCAGAAATACTGGAATTTGCTTTTTCACAACTCAAAACTGCAAAATTCAAGAACACTGTTTTCGCGATAGAAACTGAGAAAGCACGGTTCAAGTGTCGAATGTGCGGTCACACATGGGTTTTCAACAAGAAAGACCTTGGAAAAAACGAGTCGGAAGCAATCCATTTTGTGCCCGAAATCGCCCACACTTACATTAGGTGCCCAAAATGCGGCAGCCCCGATTTCGAGACGCAAGAAGGACGTGGAGTCGTGCTTCAAAGCATCAAGGGCGTGAAGTAAGCATGGTTGACCCGCGCATTGCTGTGATTGCCGACAGGATGAAAGGTGTAAAGAGAATAATCGCGGTATCCAGCGGGAAAGGCGGCGTGGGAAAAAGCTTAGTCGCATCGACACTTGCCTTGATCCTGACACGAGAAGGTCGCAAAGTTGGGCTTTTTGATTTGGATTTCACAAGCCCGTCTACCCACGTAATTCTGGGTATAGAAGGCGTGCAGCCTAAAGAGGAAAAAGGCATCATCCCACCCGAAGTCAACGGGCTGAAGTATATGTCAATCACATACTACTCGGGCGATCTTGCCGCCCCATTGCGAGGCAACGATGTCTCCAACATACTCATAGAATTGCTCTCAATAACAAGATGGGAAAAACTGGACTATCTCATATTAGACATGCCTCCTGGAATCGGTGACGTGACTCTGGACTTGATTCGGCTGATCCGGAACACAAGGTTTCTAATCGTGACAACTTCCTCACAACTGGCCTTCGAAACCGTTAAGAAATTAGTCAGCCTGCTCGCGGAGCTGAAGATCCAAGTCATAGGCGTCATAGAGAACATGAAGATGGAAAAGTCAGACACGATAAAGAAGCAAACAGAGAAGCTTGGCCTGAAGTTTCTTGAGGAAATTCCCTATGACCCGAAAGTAGAAGAAGCCATTGGCAACGCAGATAAGCTCTTACGTACACCATTTGCCAAGAAAGTCGAAGAAGCATCATCCGCGATGTGAAACCACCCGTGCCTAGGACGACTGGTCAGGAAAAACATCTAGAAGTTCTACTCTTCTGCGGATGTCCAGGCACATATCACAGATATTATAGTAGCCTTCGGAGTTAGGTTTGACGCCTCTCGCTCTTGCGCGCGCCCTTTTCAAGTCCTACTATTCCTTCTTTGACAAGAGCTCTTGCCTCAGAAGCTCCTAATGTCTTTTTAACTCTATTTCTTCTTGCATTGGGCTTCGATCCACTTGTAAGTCTTGGCAAGCCCCTCTTCCAAACTTACCTTCGGTTCCCATTTGAGCACTTTCCTTGCCAAACTGATATCTGCATTGCGTCCTCGCACTCCTTGCGGCGCCGCCAAATCGTATTTCTTCGCTATTTTCTTGCCGGAACCCTTTATTATGATGCCAGCCAGCTCGTCAATCGTGACAAGCCTTTCGGATCCTATGTTCATCGGTTTATCATAGTCCGACTCCATGAGCGCAACTGTCCCGCTTACACAGTCATCGATGTAGCAGTATGATCGCGTCTGCTTCCCATCCCCCCAGATAGTCATTGTTCCGGGGTTTGTGGCTTCAGCAACCTTTCTACACAGGGCTGCGGGCGACTTTTCCCTTCCACCCTTGTAAGTGCCCTCGGGCCCGTAGATGTTGTGGTATCTTGCCATTCGTACAATAAAGCCATAGTCTCTCTGGTAGGCTTCACACATTTTTTCCGTCATGAGTTTTTCCCAGCCATAGAAATTGTCGGGGTCGGCTGGGTAGGCGTCTTCTTCTGTCAGACCCTTGATGTTTGGATCGGTCTGCCTGTACGTCGGGTAAACGCAGGCTGATGAACTGTAGAAATATCGTTTCACCTTGTTGAGTCTGGAGGCTTCCAGCATATGAGTGTTTATCAGAATGTTATCATGCATTACTTCCGCGCCTACTTCCGTGATGAAGCCTATTCCGCCCATGTTGGCTGCGAGATTGTATACCTTGTCCATTCCTTTTGTTGCGGTTAGACAGTTTCTCCATTTTCGCAGATCTAATCGCAGGTCTTCGTTGCAGTATTTTTCCGTAATGTAATCGTTGGCATTTATGTCGGCAACTCTCACGAAGTTGCCTTTCCCAAGCAAGTATCTCGCCAAGTGACTTCCGATAAAGCCGTTACCGCCAGTGATCAATATCTTCTCCAAGAGTTCATCCCTTTTCCTCAAGTCTGCATGATTGCATAAACACTCATTTCAACATCGTTCAACCTTAGAACGATATGTGTTGTTTTAAGCTTTTTCCAGCCTTATTCAACTGTTAGCATGAAAACATAAGCCTCAGTCCAGAAGGAACTCTTTCAGACAAATCAGCATCAAGCAAGCGTCGTCAGCACAATTTTCGCGTCGCTAATCAGAACAACTCAAAAACAGTTTTGTCTGAGCTAGACAGGCAGAGGCTTGTTAAAATGCTCGGTAGGTACCATAATCTGCTCAGGTCGAGTCCAGACTTCTGTCTCGTTCTCATCCTTTATGTCTAATGGTATGGTGATTTTGAAGGTGGTTCCCTTGTTCAGGATGCTTGTGACAGATATGCTGCCTCCGTGTGCTTCTATGAAACGTTTGGTGATCGGCAATCCGAAGCCCATGCCTTTTGCTTTCGTCGTGTACAAAGGCGTCCACATTTTCTCCAATGTCTCTTTCGACATGCCAACTCCCGTGTCCGCTAACGTGAACTTCACGTAGTCATCCAGTTTTCTGCTTTTTATCGTCAGTGAACCGCCGCTCGGCATTGCGTCAAAAGCGTTCTTGATCAAGTTGGTGAAGGCTCTGGTCATTTTTATTAAGTCAACTCGCATTTCCGGTTCTTCTTCAGTCAGGTTCACCAATTGAACGTTCTCAGGAACTGAGAGCATGGTTAGTGATTTCTCAACCAGCGACTTGGGGGTTGAGTCTTGGAGTTCGAGGTCGACTTTTCTTGAGTATTCCAACAGGTCGTTGACGATCTTGTTTGAATACGCGATATCGTCTTCGATTATCTTCAACATTTCCTTTCCTTTTTCGTCCATTGCAGACGCATATTTTGCCTTAAGGTAGTATGTCGCGGTCGAAATTCCTGTCAAAGGATTGCGCAAGTCATGGCCTATCATGCCCGCGAGTTCCTCTATTGCCGCCAGTCTTTGGGACATAGCGTCCTTGATTGCCTGTGATAGTATTGACATTTCGTCTGTTCTCAAGCGCGAAACCAAAGTCAGATCGCCGAAGCTTCTTCCAATTTTCTTGACAGAAGTCGTGAGTCTGGATAACGGAGAGACCACGCCAAATTCCAGCAGAACCATGACTGTTCCGCCAAATATCAGGCAGACGACGACAGATGAGATCATGAAGTAATTGACGGTGACGACGCCTTGCTGATAGACCTCTCTTGCATTGTCTACTCGGAATAGAAACGCTGGTTTTTCATAAACGTCTCTTACCAGAGAATAGCCTGCTATCACATTGTCACTCAAGGTCTGTACATAAACCGAAGAACTGCCAGACAACTGCGAATATGCCTGCTGAAAACCCGCTGGGATTTGAGGGCTGTTGAGACTGCTCATTGAGAGTTGAAGACCCACGGTCTGTGACAGAAACCCGATTTCTCTCGAATCAAGGCATCTGCCGAAGATCAGAGCTCCCATAATTGGGCCTTCTTCTTGACTCGTCAGTATCGGCTTAGAGGCTATCAAAACGGGCGTTTCAGGAAGAGAAAGCGTGCCCAGTATCTCGCTGACTGTCGAAGAGTGTTTCCAAAGAAGATCATGAGAAGCCATCTCGTCTATCATGCTTGGGTAGACTGGAACTTCTGTGCGGTTGCTCAGATCAAAGGCCTTGGCATAAACAATTTGGCCCCCGGAATTGACGAATAGGATCAGGTTCAGTCTCAGGTTTATGAAAGTTGAGTCTACAAGGTTAAGGTTAATGTAATCTTCGTTTGCGTTTTGCACGAAAACATATGTGTCATCCCAGAATGCCAAGTCCGCAACTTTGCCGTCTAGGTCGGAATACTCGTTAAGCAAGGCGTTTGTTGTTCGCATGACGCTTTTTCGAGTTTCCTGTTCCTCCAGCACCGCAAAGCTTCTAAGCACAACAAAGTTGGCTACCCAATAGAGGATTACAAATATGGTTATCGTTAGTGCTAAGATCGCTATGAGCGTTTTTGTTCGTATCTTCATTGCGTAGTCGTCATCCTCAAGTCTTCTAGAGTATTCGTGATGCAGAAGTGACAGTTTTTCAGAGTATAAAGAATTATGAATCTCAAATTAGGGCAGACACAACGTATTCTGAAGCATGCTTCCAAATACCCAAATCTTGGGTTTAACCACAAGTGCGGCTATATGGTTTGCAGATGAGGCGGGAGTTTATACTTCTCGTATCTGCGAATCAAGACTGCAAGCAAAGCTGTGGCTCCCAGTAGTGAGATGATCGTGAACAACGGGTATTCCAGTATGACAAGCTGCCCCAAAGTAAGTGTGATTTCTTGGTTTCCGGTCATATTAACGGTTGAGCCGTTCGAATAAGCTCCGTAGGTCACTGCAACGCTGTAGTTGCCGGTATCATATGCTCCAGTCGCATTCTTCACAGTCGTTATCAGCATGAAGCTTGCCCAACCTGTGGAATTGGTCATCTTGGAATCAGCTAACGTTGCGCTCGGGTACATGATCGACACGTTCGCTGAAGGAACATCCTGCTGTATCGAGTCTATTGCATGAACGTTGAGATGCCAGTACGTGGAAATGTTAGATTGGTCGCGCACAAGCGAGCTGTTGTAGCTGGAGTTGGTGAGCCAGACTGCCCCCGTGTTACGCGTGTAAATCCAGTCAACTATGGAGTCTGAAAATCTCTGTATTGAACCGTCGTAAGCCTGTACAGTATTTATCGTTGCACCACGCAGAACGATCGTTCCATTCTCGGAACTGCTTGAAGTCAAGATTTTGCAGTTGTCAACTGACGCGTTGCCCGAGTCGTGAACATCGAAATCCTCTATGTTGGAGCCGAAAATAGTGAGGTTCGAGCTGTCCATCGAGCTCAATCCGTAAACCGTAAAGTTGTCTAACGAAGCTCTGGCCGAGTCTTGGAGCGACAGCATACCGAGCTTGCCGGGTACCGCGTTGAAAGTTGAATCTGAGAGTGTGGCCGAAGCGTTCTGGTTAAGCGTCAGAAGATAATTGAAGGACGAAGTCACTGCCGAATTTATAGTTTGGAACCGCGGGTTGCCGTCAACGGGGTTTTTGAAGGCTATTGCACATTCCCAGTTCTTTGTCTGTGTCACGCTTAGGCTTGCGTCTTTCAGAATAAGAGTGGCGTTTTCTTCGACGGTCAAACTGCCATTTATGCTGCACTGTCTCGTCAGCGTCACCGTGGGAGAAGAGCGCAGTCGGGTTCCGTTGAGCCAGCAGTCTGAGAATGTGATCGCTGAGGATGCGTCTATCTCTGAAAGGCTGATGCTGCATTTGTCAAAGTGTGCTTGGCTTCCGCCCAGGCTGTTGAAAGCGTTGGTTATTGTGCAGTTTGAAACAGTGAGCGAAGAAGTTTTTTCACCTTGGTCCGTAAGATAACCAACACCGGAGTCTTTCAGCGTCACAGACGATGCATCATGAGCGTTCACAGATGCGATATCACAGTCAGATACCGTGATGTTGGAAGCATCATAGCAGTTTATGGTGTTAAGCTGGTTCGAGTTCGCTATTTCTCCAGAAGTTGCATCGTAAAAATGGATGTCTCCATTTACTGTTAGGCTGCTTGCATCCATAGTGCCGTTTCCGTACAGGTGGACGTCGAGGCTGTGATTGGAGCTTAAGGTGGCGTTTGATGCATGAAGTCTGGGTTTTCCGTTGTTTGGTTCCTCAAGTGTCAGATTGAATTGTTTAGGAAAAGTTTGGGTGAAGTTTATCATGGCGTCATTCAACACGAGCGTTGCGTTGTCTTTGATGATTATGCTTCCGTTTATTTCCCAGTATCCCGTCAACGTGGTCACGTTGTCGTTTGTGAGGATCAGGTCTCCTTGGAAAATGTCTGGAGAAGCCTCTGTCACTGTGTTTCTTTTTTGTATGAGAAATGCGACGGGCAAGAGTAATGATAGGATGATCATGCAACATGTGATTCTTTTCATGAGTCAATCCGACCGATGCAGATGGCACCGCGATATGTATTTGTCAATTTTTATGACTTGTGTATGGAAACGTGCGTATGCTCGCATGCTTTCTCTTGGCAGTTAGGCTGGTTTGTGTCTGTGTCCTTCGCCGTATTGGTATTGCCGGCTTCTGTTTTTCTGCAGCTTTTTCCTGAACATTTCGTCCATGTTGACAGATGGACAGGCAAGCCTGCTCGCGTCGAGGACGTAGAAGATGACGTCGATGAGTTCTTCGGCGATTTTCTCTTCGGTTTCGCCCTTTTTCCAGGCGTCGCTTGCCTCGCCGAGCTCTATGAAGGCGAAGAGCAGCTTTTTGGGGATGTCTTCTGGCTTGTTGTAGAACCCTTTTTCCTTGACGAGTGTTTCTATTTGTTTCTTCATTTCTTCTAGATTCATGGTTTCTTCTCCGACGGCGGTTAGAGTGTTGGTAGTTGAAAGCGGATTTGGAATCTTATAAAGTGTGACCACGGTGGTCTCCTCGCGTGAGCTTTCTTATGCACGGCTTCTGATGGCCATGTCTTTGATTTCTTTGAATATGGCGATAACTAGTTTTCTTGCTTCTCTGTCGATTGCTAACAGTATGATGAGGTAAATAGCTGCTCCGAGTGTCGTCGCGGCGACGGTCAGAGTTAACGTTGTTACGTCGGGGAGGAAATATAGGACAAGTGCAGAGGGTGCAGATGCGATTATGTATTTTGCCATGTTTTTCCATGGGATTTTTAGGGGGACGGCTTTATGCATCATGGCGTATTGGATCAGCAGTATTATCGTATGTGCTGTGAGGTTGATTGCTGTCACGTAGACTGCGGCGCGGACCGGTCGGCTGGCTGCGAGTTGGGTGAGCACGTACAGGCATGTGGGGATTGAGATGGCGGCTTGTGCGTAAGGAAGTGTGAAGATTTTGAAGATTTTGCTTTTTACGAGTTTTTTAATTGGTATTGTTGCTTCTTCGTCTATTTTTTCGACGCCGAAGATTACGGAGGTGTAGAATTGTGTGATGAGGAGGATGAAGGCGTCGATGGCGAGCAGCAGCAGGATGGGTGTGGCTTCGTTGTATTGTATGTTCAGTATTGTGAGGAGTGATTGTGGGATTGAAAGTATTATGGTGGTCATTGGGATTGCGAACATGAGCACTATTCTGAGGGAGGAGGTCGCGTCTTTCAGGTTGTTTTCGGCTAGGAGTTTTGGGTACAGTGCGTACGACAGGAACAGGGCGTAGCCGATTATGTTTGAAAAGGTTGTTGCGGCCTGGTAGTTTCCTCGGGCTGCTTGTCCGCCGAGTAGGAAGAGCAGGATGATTGTTGATGCTGCCAGTTGGGTTCCTATTGCGTTGTAAATGTTGACGGTTGAGCCTTTGAGCCATTCTTTGGTGTATGGCCATCGGATTTTTTGTTTGAGGTCTGTTGATGTGAGTTTCAGGTAATAGAGTACTTGGATTGTGACCGATATGATGATGCTTAGAAGTGCACCTAGGAAGAGTTGTTGAAGCTGCACGATCAAGATGTAGGCAAGAGCGATTTTGGTGATTTCTTCTATGAGGAGGCCGTAGCCGATTGCCTGGGGTTTTTTGGCTCGGAGGATTGATTCTAGGGCGGCGATGAGGTGCATGTTGACTATGTTGGCGGCGGCGATGAGGTAAAAGAGTACGTACTGGCCGTTGATGTTGAATGTGTTTGTCAGGAACGGTGTGAGTATAATGTAAATTGTCGTAGCGATCAGGGAGATGATGAGGTTGGCCAGTAGGCTTGTTTTGGCTGCTCCTTCTTTGCCGCGGGCGACGAAGCGGATTGCCCAGAACGGAAACACGCCATTCAAAAGGAGGAAGTAGCCCACGAGGTCGAATATGTTGGCCCATATGCCGTATTCTTGTTTGGTCATGTTTCTGGTAAGCAGAAGTGTGAAGAGAAGACCTGTTGCTATGCTGAGGATTTGGGTGCCGAAGATTATGAAGCCAGAATATTCTAGTCTTATCTGGTTTTTTTCCAAGCGGTGTCACGTTTGCGGTGAGTGCTGCTTGCGTTGGTTGAGGTGGCGCCGGGAGTGGGACTCGAACCCGCGCGGCCCAGAAGGGCCACTGGCTCTCAAGGCCAGCGCATTATCCACTCTGCCGACGGGAAGAGAGACGGTGTTGTCTGCTCCTTATCCCGGCACGTTGTTCCGGCACCAGTCAGCGAACTCATCTAATTGGCTCCATCTTAAAATACTTACTCGGCGCATATTTCCGAGATGTCTCTGGGCGATGTTCGAAAATGATGTGATCACTGCTATTTTTAGATCGGTGTATTTGTTGAGGAGTCGTTTGATTTTGTTCGTTGAGTTCGTCCAGTATTTTTCTGTTCCTATGCCCATTACTTCGATTATTTGCAGTTTGTCTCCATTGATGAGGAAGTCAGGGTAATACGCGTGATCTCCGCATTCGAATCTGGGCTCAACCGAGAATTTGATGTTGTTATTGGAGAGAAGGTTGGCTATTTTGAGTTCCAACGAACTTCTGAATCTGTTGCCGAATTGATCGAAGTACTTGTACTTCACGAGTTCGTTTTTGAGCGCTTCAAGTCGCTTTTTGAAGCCTTCCTGACCTAGATTTTTCAGTGAAATGGCCCCGCGCCTTTCGAGCGGCTTTTCGAGAGTTTCTTGTCCACGTTTCTTTTGAATTCTGAATCAGTGGCGTAGCGTATTTGGAGCGCTTTGTATCCAAGTTTGGCGGCTTCGACTATTTTGGTGGGATTTACCTTGTGTCCTTTCCACGCGTTTCGCATTTCGCTTTGAAAAAGTGGATCGTTGTAGAACTTTTTCCAGAATGCTTTGGCTCCTTTGCGCCCGCATCGTGAATAGAATTCTGATTTTTTTCGTGAAATCAGGCTTCGCATCTCACTTCTCTCAAGTTGTTCTTGGGGTTATATGATTTCATTTGCCCTTGAAATCGCTTTGGTATTCTGATCTGTCTTCGTGATTTTGTCGGCATGTACGTTGGCTGATGTTTGTTTTTTTTGGTGCATTAAGCATTAATACTGGGTTGTTTGTCGGTAGTGTTGGTTGTGTGAGTTCGGTGGACGCTTATTTGGTGTATGCTTCAGGTGCTTTGGTTGTGATGGGCGTTGTGGCTTTGGTTTTGTCGGTTGTTTTTCGTTTGAGGCTTAGGGTTTTGAATGATGTTTCGAAGGGTGCTGAGGCTAATGTGTTTAACAGGACTTTTGTTGTGTTTGATCCGTATGTGCAGAAGACTGTTTTTCACAGGTTGTTGAGTTTTTTGCCTTTTGTGCCTTTGGTTTGTGGTTTTGGTATGGCTGTTTTGCTTTTGGTGATTATTGATTCGGGTTTGTTGTTGACGCTTTTGGTTTCGGTTATGGCTTTGAGTTTGATTGTTGTTGAGGAGTCGCCTGAGGCTTATGCTGAGTCGAAGATGCTTGTGAAGGCGTTTCAGAGCAAGAGCAATTTGGGTGTGGGTGACATTAGGCTTCTCAAGTTGACTGTGGGTCTTTTGCCGAAGTTGAGTTATTATTATCTGGGGCTTTCTGTGGTGTTGTTTGGTTTGGCGGGGGTTTTGCCTTTTGTGTGGACGGAGTTTCTGTGGGATTTTGCTTTGTTTTTCGGTTATGTTATTCAGGCGAGTATTTCGGCTGGACCGGTGACGTGGTTGCTGGCGATCGCGCTGTATGCTGGGTTGATTACGGCTTTTGTTGTTGTGGCGACGATCGCGAAGGGCAGGCTTTTTGGGCATTATGCGGAAGCAGCAACCGCATGAACGCTGAGCATGTCTCAACCTAGAAATATGGGCCTATAGTATGGACTGTTCAACATGGACTATGGTTGAAAAACAGCCAGAAATACCCTAACCCCCTCCCCCTACCTTTTTTCTTCACACAGTATCACGGATGAGCCTTCCACTGGTTCTGCAGTCAGTCCTTCACGAGCACACTTTGCAGTCAGCATGTTGAATTCAGCAGAAGCCGCGTTCTTGTTGATGCTTGTCTTCTTCCATAGGCAGATTGGCTGTCTACGGCTTGCTTTTGCTTCGGGTCATTGGACGCGGAATCTTTCTGTTAGGAGCGTTTGAAGTTGCTTGGTTCTGCGTGTTTTCGTGTCTAGAGGATGCTTATCTCCAGAATTGCGCTCACGATCGAGATTGTTCCTAGCACGATGAACAGGTTTGCCGAAATAATTCGCAGCCACTTCCGGGGGAGGCGGGTTAGGATTTTCGCGCCGAGGAACGCTCCCATGCCTACTGCTAGGGCGAAGGCCATCATTACTCCGAGGAGCACTGAATCCCAAGATGTTTCAGCAGCTAGTGCAATTGCTGCGATCTGTGTCTTGTCGCCAAGTTCGCCTAGGGCGACGAGGTAGAATGAGGTGAACATTGGGAAGCGATTTTTATCTTTGATTTCAGTTTCATCTTGTTTTTTTGAGATTAGCGTGAATATTCCGAAGAGGATGAATACTATTCCTGATGTGATCGTGATCCATTTTATCGGCACTATTGCGGCTATGGATGCTCCTGCGAGTATGCTTATGCCATCAACCAGGAACAGGCCGAGTATTGCTCCGAGGAAAACTTGGATTGCGGAGTGACGGCAAGATAGGCTGATGACTGTTAGCTGTGTTTTGTCGCCCATCTCGGCTAGAAAAACTAAGAGAAATGCGGTGACAATCGATGCAATGTCCATGGAACCGTCCGTTACAGCTTCAGACTCGGGTATAAAATCCTTTTCAAACAGTGCGTGTGAATTAGAGCATGAGGGAAAGCATTCTGACTGCTATTCCGCCCACGATCAAGGCTGTGGCAAAATTGGCTAGGGATATTGCGGCAGCCGTCTTCCATCCGAATTCTCTGGCCAGAACTGCGATTGTTGCGAGACAAGGAATGTACAGGATGCCTACCAATGCGAGAGTTATCGTTTGGGCAGGCGTCAAGAAGAGGGCAAGGTTCGTTGATCCGAAGACGGCCACTGACGCGAGCAGTATGAACTCTTTTCTCACGAAGCCGAGGATGAGGAGTATTCCTGTCGCCGCGGGCAGTCCGAGCCATGCAACTGTCAGCGGGGACAAGGCGTCGCTCATGGGTTTGAGAACGCCTATTGCGTATAGGATTTGGACGAGCGCGCTTCCAGCGATGTATGTTGGGAAAACTATGTATGCTAGCGATTTGGTTCGCGCCCATGTTTGCCTGCTTATGACGGACAAAGATGGTATCTTGAAAGAATGCATTTCCATGATGAGGCCGGTTGACTGTCCTGGAATGACCTTTAGGGCTATTCTGCCCAACACA
>Ga0315279_10006352_pt1 | contig 14935 bp, 18 predicted proteins | sample YL17G06_20_MG_FD_203694 | JGI IMG/M metagenome (GOLD analysis project Ga0315279, IMG submission 203694) | Sediment microbial communities from Yellowstone Lake, YNP, Wyoming, USA - YL17G06_20 | ecosystem: Environmental > Aquatic > Freshwater > Lake > Sediment | place: USA: Wyoming | collected... | reverse complement strand
GCTGGCTAGATGGCTTGGGACGACCGTTGACTGAGTACAAGATTGGGGATCGTGTCATTACTATTGTTCGGGGCGACATTACGCAATCTCAAGCGGAGGCTATCGTGAACCCCGCAAACAGCCGATGCTTAGAACCTTATAACCCATCTTAGATATTTACCTTTCGCCCACACAAACTCCAATAAACTGGAGGGATGTCGTAGCGAAACACCACATCATTACCCCACCGCATCTCTGCCGACCTACTGTACGGCGTCAAAGTACACAAGCAATCAAGCGCCGTGCGTTGTGGGTGATGCTGGTGATGCAAAGTGTACCGCATACCTACGTGCTGACTACGTGATCTACTGGGCCGTAGATCCGGAGACGCCGCGCTGCGCCAACTGTGAAACAGTAGTCACAGTCAGTCGATGAAACAGGCGACACGAGCCTAAGCGAAATCGTCGCTGCCATAGCAGCGCAGGTGACCAGCACTTAATAGGAGAAGCAACGCGAGAACCATTATGGGGCAAGCGTCACGGACCTTGAGCACGTTCGGTCGAAGATAAAGTCCAAACCCGAGCTTTTTCTCGTGTTGGAGGGGAGCGTGATCTCTCTGGTCTTTAACGGTGTAATCTGGTTCGTATACTGGAACATGAAGGATCTGCTCTATGCGGGGCCTCCTCCTATGCTGACAGCCTCTCCTGTGGGGCTTACCTACTTCATCTGTATTCTTAGCGTGGGCGGTGTCGCCTTAGCGGCGAAGCAGAAAGGACTGACTAAGTTTGAGAGAATCTGCTTCGGGCTCGGTCTGGCATGGCTATCCGTCGTCGTTCTTGTCTTCTTTCTCGCTTCTTTTGTGCTCCTTTTTCCTTCCCCAATGTTGCCTTTCAGCGCTCCACGAGACGTAATGGATGGTCTGTTCCTATTCGGATTTGTCGGCTTCTGGATTTTCATTTTCGCAGGTGTCTTTCACGTTCTGTTTGCATGAAGCCTATGGCGTCATTCCGAGGTCTTTCTTCTCTTCGTCCTGCAGGAAGCTACGTCCGGCCAGCCACTCCATCACGGCTTCGCGGGACGACCAGCAGGCAAGGCCTAGGCCGTTGCTCTCATTCGGAATCAAATTTGGTGTAACTTCCAGAGGAAACAAGGTTTTATTTTTCACGGGGAAAGAATGGATTATGTGGAACGCGCCTGTTCCTTTGCCGACGCGGAGCCGGGCGATAATCCCCAAAAGAAGAGCATGAGTCACGCGTGACAGGTCAACCACGCGTGACACCTACAGTCGAGTCACAGTCTAGTCCCACATCGATCACAGTAAAGGGTACCTGACGCCGCCTGCCTGCCACACTGCCGGCAGTACACCACTGGCGTGCCAGGCCGTGTCGTTGAAGGTACTGCTTCCGGGGCGGCTGTCCTCGGCATCCCCGCTTGTTTCTCTCTGCCCCTGAACAGTAGGATTACGCCGGCTATCACGAACGCGATTCCTAGCAGCAAGAGCACAAAGAAGGTTGCCGTTGTTTGGTCGCACGTGGCGACATGTAGAAGGGCCGCCGCTGCCATGGTCTTCGCGCATACGCCTGCCAGGACTATCATCGATCCTGCAAAGCATAACACGCCGAGGATGACTAAGATTGAACCGACAATACCGTTAATCGTTTTCAAACTCTCTCTCACCTCCCCGAACATTGTCGTCGCGGTCACGGTCTACGCAGTTACTCTCATCCTGAATTCGAGGTCCCGCGCCGTAGCCTCAACGATCTCCACGATACGTTCCGCTATTCTCTGAGACAATTTGCTACGCTTCGGGACGAGTGCCAGACAGTATCCGAGACCTTCCAGCACGCCCGTGGTATGATCATTCATTCACGTTTCACCTCCCAGATCCTTTTGATTCTATCAAAACGGCAGTGGCCGCGTGACATGACTTCATGACCTGTCGTCCTCGGGTTCCACAGGAGCGCCAAGAGGATACTTAAGCCGTGTCGGACCGCGTTGTCATACTCATCAAATTCCACACGTCGGCATGACGCCAGTGTCATGTCCGTATTGGACTCAGAGACACCGGAGAGACCACAAGACTGAACCGTAGAGAAGCGAGGCACAGCCTTACATGCGTTCAGACAACTACATTGACGTATGGATCTGCAGCTGTTTCTTCCTTCGTTTCTCGGCGTCCTTGCAGCATTCGGGCTAGAACACTTGTGGTCTTATGCCGGCGACCGCAGGGCCAGAGCGGATCTCCTCAGGGGCATCAAGGACGAGCTTGAACAGGGGAAGGAAAGACTAGATGAGCTTCAAGGGAAGCTGGTGCCCCGAGACAGCTGGGAGTCAGCCATCAACTCGGGACAGGCGATGCTGCTGAAGCATGAGGTACGCTCGCAAATTCGTAGACTCTACTTCGCGATTGATAACTACAATTACGAAATCAAACTGGTGAGACAACTCAAGGAGCAGGCAAGGCAGGCCATCGGGGCGCCCGACGAAGACGCAAAAGCAAGGCTGGGTAGCGTACGCTGGCGGCAAAGCGTTGAGACGCAGAAGAGTCTGAGCGCCGCAATCGAAACCCTACTGAAGCAAGACTTCTGGGCTCAGGATTGTTGACGGAGCCGGCGGAATCCAGTTTGGACGCGCGACGTCACAAGTCCCTTGGAGTTTGCCACGATCTCTAGACGGAAGAACCAGCCGGCCGGCGCCCTCCGAGTCTTGAGCGGAGGCCCAATGAGTTGAAGCCATCTCTGGAATTGCTCCTCGCGCCGCGTCTGGATCGTTTCCTCGAGTTCATCGAACCTGCGTCCAATCATCTTCCGTGCCCTCTCGGTCAGGTGCGGATGGTCTGGATTCAGAATAGCAGCGCTGAGCCATCCTCTTTCAGTCAGCCGGTACCACTCGATGTCTAGCCCAGTTCGCGACTTTCCTCTATCCGCTACTTCTATCTCGCCCCGCAGTTTCAACTTGGGGATGCTGTCGTAGACCGTCTGCCGGGCTACTCCCGAGCGACATTCTAGCCCATACTTTGTGAGGCCCTTTGAGCCCTCAAAGGATGCGAGAGCCAGCACTCGCAGCATCCTCGCGAGAGGCTCCGGCTGAATCGAGATCTCGTACGTGCGCCGAGGCATATGTCTATCTCACTAGACATATCCACACATTTGACATATAAAAAGGTAGGTTCACTCCTTCGCGCATGGAAACATTCCGTAAAGAGGAATGAAACAATGTCGAAAATAGCATATCAAAAACAAGTTGGCGACGCTGAAAAACGACTCATGGAACTCGACGGGCGGCACACCAAACTAGAGGAACAGCGTAGCCATCTCGACATCGGCCGGCTGGTTGAAGCGAAACATCTCCGGAAAGAGATGGATGAGATAGAAGGCGAGCGCTCGGATCTGAAACTCCTGAAAGACATAGCGCAGGAGCAACTGGCGAAGTGGAAGAAGAACGCGCTCCCGGCAGAGACGCTCCGGCAACAAGTTGGAGAATTGTTCGAGGAAGGGAGATCTCTGGTTGCCCAGATCATGACGGCCCAAGAAGACGTCGCCGGTTGCCTCGAGAAGATCGACGGCATCAACAACAAGATGGGTAATCTGGAAGGCGAGCATCTGAAACTTATCGGTGAAGAGATGCACGCTCCTCCCAAGATCCAGGTTCCTGTAGCCATGGTGTTCGCGTGGTCGAATGTTCCAAGAATCAAAAACTATGATCCATGGACCTATGTCAGCGACGACGAGTACGCAGCCCAAGCGAAAGCGGAACGTGAAGAACGGCGTCAGAACTACGAGAAGCTTCTGAAGCTCGCGAACGACAACGGGCCAGACTGTCCTCGGTGCGCCAGGAAAGATGAAGCTGTCAAGATGCAGGTCGACCGAAATGCCGGCGGCAGAGACACACCTGGACAAGGCTACTTGGATGGGCATTGGAATCTGAAGTGCCCCAAATGTGGGAACCGAACAGATGCCGTCATAGCGCAGACAAAACGCCAGCGAGACCAAGTAGTTTCGATCGCGTCCGGTTCCGTCAAGCCGCGGACCGTCGTGCGTCATCCAGACTTCACAGCTTCGAGGCCCGAGACCAAGTAACGGTGAGCCGGTTTGACGGAAATCAAGCGTTACACCGGGGCAGGTGGAAAACCGATGGTCCTCTATGACGATGGCGAGTTCGTTGTGGTCTGGGAGGAGAAGTCGCCTCCGCAGAGCGGGCCGGTGACAGCCACCGCATCGCATAATTCTGCCGGCAGCCGGTTCAACTCGATGCAGTCAACTGTAGGCGACCTGACCGGCCTGAAAATAGGAGTGTCACCGAATCCTGTTCAGCCGGCAAAGGGAGTTGGTGACCTAATCGGTCAGCCGCTTGGCGCTTACAAGCCTCCCATCACGACTGTCGAGGCCACCGCGAATTCTCCTCCTGTAACACATCGGATTAATGGGAAACTCGATCTGTCCCAGCCGACAGTTGGCGACTTGAGCGTTCGCGGGCACACCTCCATGGGGACTATCAGCATAGAGCCAAGCGATATCACTCTGCACCCTCGAACGATACGGATGTGTTCGCGTTAGCAACATCAGAATCCACCGTGACTTCGCGACGGAGGGTTCACTCAGCAAGAAAGCGCTCTGGAGGCCGGCGCGACAAATATGGCCTCCCAGCCTCCATCTTCAGTCGAATCAGCAACGCGCTCACCCAGACAGAAGCATCTGCCACGTGCGGAGGCGTACGCTTTGCCTAACCAATCACCAAACGCTGTGAAGACTGGCAGCGTCCAAGTCAAATATGCAGACGGAAGCGAGCATACGCTCCCAATTCATGGAATCACGGAACTTGAACTCGTATGTCTGGCTGACGAGATCGGCCTGAAGGACCTATCAGAACTCCTCAGCTCAGAAGCGACAATGGCCAAGATTCGCCTCATGATCCGAGCCGCAGCAGCCGCTCTAACATTCGAGAAGATAGGGGAGATCTGGACTTCTGAGAGGATCGGGAAAACATTCGCGGACGCGGACCAGATCGGTAAGATCTTCCTTGCTTGCCTGACTCTCTCCTCACTCCGTCAACCTCCCAAGACTGAGACTCAGAGGCGAAAGCAGACTCCCTATCATTGAGGTGAAAACGAGCATGTCGGAGAGAGCGCTTGGAAACGTGGTTGTCGCCATCAAGGCAGTAGACGAAGCTTCCAGCGTCATGGGAACGATTCAAACTAACCTTGGCCTTCTAGGCGGAGTCGTGAGTGGCCTCGGTGGAAAATTCGGAGGCCTCGGCAAAATAATTTCTGGTTTTGCTGCTGGCGGAGTGGCAGGTGGTGCAATTGCAGCCGCTGGCGAGATAGTGGAGGGGCTTAAGGGTACTGTGAAAAATGCTGCAGAATCGGAGCAGGCCTTCAAGGATCTCGGCATCGCCGTCGACAAGTCAGGCACAGCATGGGATTCCGTCCAAGACGGCACGAAGACTGCCTTGGATGCAATGAGTAGCCTCACGAAATATTCCAATGTGGATCTTGCAGGAGCCCTTCAACGACTGCTCACTTACGGCATGGGTTATGACGAGGCGATGGCTGCACTTGGACCAACGCTCGACTTTGCCACCGCGAAGCAGATGGACTTGACTACAGCTGCTACTCTTGTCGGCAAAGGGATTGAGGGCAATGCTGCAATTCTCAAGCGATACGGTGTCGACGTGGAGACTTCCAAAGATCAAGTTGCTGCCCTGAAGGATGCTCATGATGCGGCTAAGACAGCGATTGTAGGCATGGGGCAAGGCGTCGATGCTTGGGTTGGGACGGTCACAACGGCAATCGGTGCAGACTCAAGCTTTGAATCAGGACTAGCGGGCGCAAAGGACAAGGCCCAATATCTAATCGACCAGTTCCAGCAGGGCAACATTGACCTACCCCAATTCACGACGGCAATGACTTCTCTCGGGGTTCCACTTGACGAGGCAAAGATGAAAGGAGGCACGGCAGCCGCAGTTCTTGAGAAACTGAATGAGCAGTTCGGCGGCACCGCCCAAGCATCCACTCAGACCTACGCAGGAGCCATGGACCAACTCAACAATAGAATGGGAGAACTAAGCATCAAGATCGGTACTGCCTTCCTGCCCATGCTCACAGGTTTGACCAAGGGAATGACCGGTCTCGTAAATGACCTTGGACCTATCGTGAAAGGGTTCGGAGACTGGTTTGGTGAAGTCACAAATGCGCCTGACTTCAAAGCGCTGGGTGACACGATCAAGACAGCCTTCACTAGCATGATAAAGGATGTAGGGGCTCTAGCTGGAGCCTTCAAAGACACAGACGATGCGATAGGCAAGATGCTCGATGCACTCGGAATCAAGACACCCGAAGGATTCACCGCACTCAGCATTGTCGCAAAAGGCTTCGAAGGATTGTGGGATATGCTCGTGATCACGCCCCTCAAGATAACGACAACGATTCTTCAAGGCCTCACAATCGCCTTCACGACTGCCGCCGATTTCATCAACGGTCCAATCAAGAGCATGACAGATGCAATAGGCGGCTTCGTCCAATGGATGAAAGACACCTTCCAAGGCTTCTATGATTGGCTCGTAGGCGCTTCGCTTTGGACTGCCATGTGGAATCAGATGTCTACCATCGCAGGCCAGATGATCGGGCAACTCATCTCAGACTTGGGCAGCAAACTGTTCGATCCCATGAAGAATGCTTTCACGGGAGCGATGGATGCTCTCAAGGGCGACTGGGAGAAGGCTTGGGATGCGGTGCAGACTGCAACGCAAACCGTCTGGGACGCTGTGACGAGAGCCGCTGGACCGTGGATTGACGACATCAAGACAAGCATCGGCACAACGATGGATGGATTGAAGACTGGATGGGAAACCGCTTGGAACGGTATCCAGACAGGTGCTCAAACAGTCTGGGATACGATAAAGACGAACGCGGGCACCTGGATGGACGTGGTCAAATCAAACCTCTCTGCCAGCCTGGACTCGACGAAGACTGTTTGGGGCACCGCGTGGGATGCACTCAAGACCAACGCGCAAACCATCTGGGACGCCATCAAGACGAATGAGGGAACATGGATCGATGGACTCAAGACGACCATCTCAAACACCATGGACACAACTAGGATTGCCTGGGAGACGGCGTGGGGCAACATCAAGGCTGCCGCTCAAACCCAATGGGACTTGATGACGACCAACCTAGGAACCTGGACAGACGGCCTCAAGACGAAGATCTCCAACACCACAGACTCGTTGAAGATGACATGGGAGACGGCTTGGACAGCCGTCAAGACCACACTCGATACTCTACTACCACAAATCCAAACGTTTCTGAACACAAAACTCGACGAGATGAAGAACTATCTTGGGACGAGCACTGGCACGTATGGTCCAACGATGACTTCAGCGCTCGGCGGCATGCAGGGCGCTATGAACGCGGGGTTCCTTCTTGTCAAAGGTGACTGGCAGGGAGCGCTTGACGCCATCAGTGGCGCTCTCTCACTGTGGGGAACTGCTGCGAAAGGAATCATGGATGGTTGCATGGGCCTGATCAAGGGAGCAGTGGACGCCGGCATTGGTGCAATAGAGGGTGCCTTCGACGGTCTGGTCGGTGCCGCTCAAGGTGCGTTGAGGCAGGTTCAAGCAGCCTTCAACCAAGCTCAAGGAATCATCGCCAGCATCGTCACACCAGTAGTTCAATCGACTCAAACAGTAACAGATCAGTTCGGTAACCTATGGCAAGGTATCTATGATGGTGCTCAATGGCTCTGGCAGCAGTTAGTCGGCGGCTCCATCTGGCCTGACCTCATGAGCGCCCTTGTCGACCAGACCGAAGCGGGTATGAGTCAAGTCAAAACGAGTTTCGAGAAAGGCCTCGGTGGCGTAGTCATGGGCGCTCCCACGATTCCAGAACTCACAACAGCGATGAACATCACGGCAGTGCGAGCGGCAGGGACGTCTCCGACACGAGCAGCACCGACGCCGGCGCTAGGTCAGCCGGCAAGCATCACGCTGCCCATAACTATCAACAATCAAATTGACGGTGCGACGGTCGCGCGTACGGTTGAGAGGCGAATGATCATGAAACACAACCTCTCGGCTGCAGGGTGGTCCGCTTAGTTGGGGATCAGTAAGACGAGCAACGAGCGAATACGTCAACTCGAGGACCGCGTTCAGCAGTTGACAAGGCAGCTCCGCGAGGAGCAAGTTAGAGGCCTCATCGACCTGCGTGTCGCAAGTGGATTAATCATTGAAAAAGAGCGCTCGGAATCGGAAGCGACCATGACCAAGTTGAGCGATGAGGCGCTCGGAATGCTACGGCAAGATCTGGTGAAGATATTCGCTCGCATCAACACAGCAGACACGCCGGCCACATCATCTGCAAGGAGCGCCTACGTTGCGTGATCGAGTCGGCCGCCCCATTAACATCCGCGTAGGCGACACAGTCCTTAGAGGTCTGACAGCGCTCGCGAAACATGATGGTGTCACGCGGGTAGAGTATATTCGACGGGTTCTACGCGGTCACATTCGTGAAAGAGGTATCGCTTTGATGGAAAGAGGTATCGCTTTGAACCAATTCACCGCTTCCGTGAAGCAGTTCATCCTAGCCTACCGGGAGGCAGTGCCCATAGCAGGCGGCCTGCCAGGCGTTGAGAAACGGGGTGACTTGGAGAAGCTCACCTGGAGCTGCATCAAGGAGGCTTATGAATTCGCGCAGAGCGAGGAGGCCGCCTCCAACGCAAAGGCACGGCTGCAAGCCCTGTTCATTCTCTCCAACCTGATCAGGGTGGAACGGATGATCCTCGCCGACCAAGACAAGGCCGCCGTTGACGAGATTGTGGAGAAGATCGAGGAGAACCTTGATGGCTTGGAGAAAGAAACTAAAACAGGAACTCGCAAGGTAACCACATTCGATCCGAAAGAAGTGGCTACGCAGACAACCGCGGCGCCGGTTGAGATTCCGCTTGACATCATCGCTCGTCCAAAGAAGAGCGAGGCGCCTCAGGCTTGACGACCGAAACAGTCCTGGACGAGCGTACAAGCGAATCGACGCGTGCGCTCGCGTTTGAGATTGCGGAAGAAGATTTGGAAGGTTTGAGGTTTGAGTACGAGCGGCTCTCACGCGATGCGAACCCAGCGCTCGCGTGGGACCGGTTCCTGCAGGGATGCGTCGCCATCGGCCTCGAGAGGCTCGCAGAAATACCCGCTTCGGAGGTGTTTGAACGCATTGACCGCCTTGAAGGTTGAGAAACCATTATGGAAGCGAATCATCCCCGCGATCGGGGCTATTCGTTGCTGGTGTGGCCACACCAAGTTCGAAATGAATTCCACAGTCGAGCGTGGAGAGCATCCAGAGCTGCTGATCAAGCGAACCAAACGCGAGAAGACTGGCGAGCCTGAGGTTGAAATCGTCTTTCTGGGCAGTCACCATGACGAGCACCACTCGTACTACAAGAAGGATCCTGCAGAGTGGAAGACTTTCGGAAACATCGTCCTAACTCCAGAGAAGGCCCGCGAAGTGGGAACCATACTGACGCAGGCGGGCTCGCTGACTCTGCTGGATTTCAAACCAATGGTCGTCTCACTAGGGAAACTAACACGGACACTGTCTCATGCCGGCAGAGGGAGGAGAACTCATGGCCGAGTCCAACGGTCCGCCCGAAGAAAAAACAGTTGAAGGCAAACCACCAGAGGCCGCGCAGCCACCTGTTGGGAGCAAGCCGGCGGAGGCAACCGAGAATTCAGCAGCCTCTACAGTTACGCGCCCACTGGCTCGCGACGTATATGATTGGGCGGCAAGGCTCACGGCAGAAGCGAGCGGTAGAGATGCAGAGTACTACTGGACGCCGCAAACCGAACGTCTCGTAACCAAACTGAAGCTGTCGAAACGAGCGCTCATCGGCGTCGTAGGCGTCCAGGGCGCCGGTAAGAGCGCCGCCATGCGTGCAATCAACGACGAACTCAAACATGAATTGCCTGACTCAACCCTGGCAGTCAAGGTTCCGGAGAGCGGTGGCCTCACCGCTGCTTTGAAAACCGCTTTCAATCCTCCAGACGCAGACTATTCGCGCCTCGAGGACTTGCTTGGCCAAGTGATGGCTGATCGGTTATTCCACGACTCCATCCTTCAGCAGCGGGTACGCTCCCGCGCGAACCATGCAGGCGACACGGAGCTGGCTAAGGAGATTGAGAAGATAAACGCAACTTTCGACGAGACGGATGTGATGAAACTTCGAACGCTGATTCCCCAGCGCATCGTCCGAGAACTGGAAGCGAAAGCGCTGGGACGCCTTCTTGAATCCCAGAAGGTGATCATGATCGATATGCCTGACTATCCGAAGCATGACAGTCGCCTCATCGCCCGTGACCTTGACGATATTGCAGGCCTATGGAATCGTCTCATGGTGAGCGCGCAGGCGACCGAGACAAGCCTGGTGGTTTTCATACAGAAGGAGACGTTCTCTGCAGCGGACCATTTCTTCTATGGAAAATGCGATATCGTTCCACTGATGCCGCTCACGGTCAAGCAGCTCCTCGACGCGTATATCATCAAATGGGCCGGGTACGCTCCCTTCACCGAGGAGGCGCTCCAGTACGTCGCCAAGATGTCTCGTGGCGTGTTCAGGCGATTCAAGCGGTACATCGGCCTTGCGCTTGAGACACAGATTGTGGAGCGAGCGCAGGCTGACATTTCGAGCAGCCTGATAGACCTTGAAGCCGTCAAGAAATCCGTCACTAACGAGGAAGTCATGCGCGATATGGACAAGGAATTTGACGGCATATTCAGGAAGCGGGAGCAGAAAGAGAAAGCACTCGAAATCATCAAGAAGCTGTCGGAACCTCACATCCGAGAGGAGCAGGCCAAGGCTGCTGGCGCCAAGGACCTAAAGGAGTTCTTTAGCGAGGATGCGGATTCAACCAAAGATGATTCGCCTCCGAGCGGTATCATTCAGGGCCAGTTGGCTTGGGACTTGGGCCTCAGCGAGATGGCGATTAGCCGCCTAGTAAGAGAGCTGGAGCAGCACGGCTACGTCAAACGCACAGCCTGGCGGCAATGGACCTATGTGGACATGAACTGGTGACATGCGGCCGAATCGCTGATGAGGGTGTGAGGAGTGTCAAAGGTGTCAACACATGGTACCCTTGGGCGCGGTAACGGAATAACAGAGATAGCGGAGAATTCTGTTTCACAGGCCCTTACCGAGCAGAGCGGGAGGAATGTCTACAGTCTTGTTCCAGATGTAGAGAGCGAAATCTCACCAAGAGTTGCGGCCGATCCCGAATCCGCTGCTTTTATGGCCACCAATCTACAGAAGGCGGCTGAAACCAGCCTACCCTCAACCTCACCGTTTTCGCGCCGGGAGGCCACGGAAACGATTATCGTCATATCTCTGTTACCGCGTTACCAGGGCCCGGCCTACCAAGAGGTGGCACTTGTGACACTTGTAGCACCCGGTCCAGGCTTGCCACGCTCGGGCAAGGCCAGAGAAGCGGCCAAAGCGACGTCTCATTCATTCGAAACAACACCATTTTCAATCAAAGCGGTACCTCTTTGAAAACGAGCGACTAGAAGGTCAGGTCACAATATCCCTAGGGAGATATTGTTATTGCGCAGATTGGCCGCCAAACAGCATTCAGGCGGACTAAATCGACGCTATTATATCGAGATCGTAAGTCGTCAAGTTAACCACTTGGGAGGGCAATTTCCGTGGCATCGCGGGAGGAATCCGCGCGTAGAGCAGAAGCGATCCACCAAGTTGACTCCACGTTCGGCATATTACTCGTCATCGCGACGCTTTGGGCCAACCTCTATTTCACATCTCTGCTGCAGGTCTGTCGTGAATGCGGGCAAACGTTTCTCGGGCTCTACAGCATCACGTTACTCATTAGCGGACTAGTCCTGACTGCGAGTATAGTAACAGGGCTAGTCGGGATGCTATTGCAGATCTGGCGTTGGAGATTCTTTGGGTGGTGGCTTTGCCTGTACTATTTCCTCCAAACTTCCTTCTTCATGCTGGATCTTGTCATTGTGGCGCCGTTATCTCTTCCGATAGTGACCGAGCGAGCCTTGCATTCTATTATGCTCTTCGTGGAACTCATCGTTCCGTATTGGATTGTCAGAGAAGTCGTTGTGGTAGCTTACACACGTCGCGTCATGAAAGTGTCTTCGCTTGATCAACTGCTAGATCGTGAAGCTAGAAGGTGGCGTCGTGCGGCTTTGCTCTTCTTGGCATCGGCTGCCATGATTGTGTTTCTGAGATTCTTCGGTTGATTGTGACAACGTATTCGCAGATGCAGGGAGACTGTGAATTCATCAGGCGTTGTTGAACAGGAGCCGCCACCCGTCTGAATCATACCTGTGGATGCGTGCCTTTGCGTCAACGCCTAACAGTTTGAGTCTTCTTCGCTGAAAAACTCGCTTCCTCAACTTCCTGGCGACGCGGAGCGTCGTGACGAGGACGGCGCGGTTGTAGCCGGCAGCGAGCGCTTCGAAGCATTGTCCGACGCCGCTGATGCCGAGCACATGCCATGTTCAAGAAACGCTCACTCAGCGACATTGCCTTCCGAGTTGGCTACTTCATGTAGCGCGCTTGGTTGTCCATTGCTTGCTTTCTATGGTTCTTTGAAGTCTAGCCATTCCCCTCAGAGCATCCCTTTTGCCTCTTCCCCAACGTGTTCTCTCCAACGCTTTCCTCACCACTGACAAGGGAGGAAGAAAGCAGACAGGGAAGAGCATCGTCACGACAAACTCTCGAAGAGGCGGTCTCCCTCGCAGTACCGATAGGAATAGCATGGACGGTGAGAGTAGTATTACTGCGAGAACCAAGATGAAAGAAAAGGAGAAAACATACAAATGTCTCCCCACAACCCCTTTCTTCCCCGCAATCAAATGGAAGAACAGTGCCCAAACACCAGCCCAGAATATTCCGGTAGGATTTGCGAAGTCTTTCAACAATGAATCGGGTGACCATGATTGCCTCGACAACACTCACCAGACTACTACCGACAATAAGAGGAAAGAAAAAGGTTGGTGTTGGGCTAAGGCCCACTTGAGCCACCGTTCATTAGTCAAGAACCCTTAGCCTTCCTCACTCATTCCGCTTCATTCGGTCTTCGGACAACGACCTTGCCACCGCTGAGTTCCTTGAGGATGTCCCATCCCTCGTTGAGAAGCGACAAGAGCTCTTCCTCATCCGCTACGATTCGTGTCTCGAAGAAAGGCATGCCGCCGTTCCGCGCCGTCCTTGGCGTTCTTCTCATGGTTCTCTTTCCCTTTGGCCTATGTTTCTCTCGAATGCGGCGTGGAGCTTCCGCCTGACTGATCCCGGCAATCCCCGCGTTGGCCGCTATCTCTCTCAGTAGGCTTCCTATTTGCCCCGACGTCATTTTCTGATCTCTCGTGCGCTGGAGGATGTTTCGTTCTATCTCCACCCATTCGTCTTCGGTGAGCCGTTTCCCTGAAATTGCCTTCAACGTTCCCAACGTTGCCTTTATGGCCGCCTCATCCGTCGATGTGGCTGCGCCTGGAGGGTTGCTGATAATATTGAAGTACGGCTCGAGTAGGCGGTACTGTTCGGCGCTCCATTCGGGTTCAAGCTTCTGCAGCTTGTCGTAGCCTAACGGATCGATGGTGTGCCCCATCCAGAATTCGGCGCAGATGATATCGAAGCCGCTTGACGTCGCCTTACGTGAAACGCTTCTGGCCACGTCGCGGATCTCGTTAGGATTATAACCATATCTGACGCCGCGGGCGTGGCTCTCCTGTTTAGGTATCAGTCCGATTCGGCGGGTGAGCTGTCGGATGTTGTCCCTGTAGGTGTCGCGTAGAACAGGCACGCGACCATCAGGTAGGAGCATCGTGTCTTTGAGCTGCTTCTTCTGGAACTCGCCTAAAGGTTTTGAAATCCAGATCGGCTCACCTTTCGCGGGCCACCCGCGCTCCTTCTCGAAGTACTCCCGCAGCGCGTCTACTGCATCCTTTCCGATGAACGTGTGGTATGGTTCAGGGTTCGTCTTGCGTCCCATCAGCATATCAATTCTCACAGGATGTTTGCCTTGTCGCATCTGGGCGACGATCTCGTCTCCGCAGTTGAGGTTGACGTATTCCAATTCACCGATGCCTGAGAGAGTCTGGAACTGCGTGAGGAGCATGGATTTCTCGCGAAGAGTTGCACCCAGAGAGAGGCGATGGATGTCCTCGACTGACAGCCTGGCTACGCCAGGCGGCTTCTCGCCGCGGAGTGTTCTCCCAAACCGTTTGTCTGAAGGGAGCGCCACTCTATTTCCTGTGAAGAACGATCGAACCATGTTGTAGATGGTTTGTTTCGTCTTGCGCGTGACGGGCATGGGCTTGCCGGCCTTGTCGACGCTTCGGTATTCGCGAACATATTGCTGAAGTTTGTCAAGGATCTCATACTCGTTGTCCGGACCGGCTTGCCTCTGCCGCTCGATCAGCGTTCTCGCGTCGGCTCCCATCCATTTGAGGAATCGTCGAAGTACCGGCACATAGTTGATTCGCGACCGAGCGGCGAGGCCTCTGGTCCATCTCTCTACCGGATCCTCTTGGATATTGGTCACTTGAGGTTCCTCCGGCGGCGCGCGTCGCGTTGGCTGGTCGATTGGTGCGGACAGGGCTGCGCTACTCTCCTTACATCTATTCCATATTCGGTGCCTTGGGCCTCGGAAGAGTATGAAAGAGATCTCCCAGAGGAGCCAGGTCTTACCCGATTTTGCGTCGATATCTCCATACTTGACATGGGTTATTTACCTCTAATGGCCGATTGATCATGGGTGGTGGCGTTGCTGGAGCGATCAGACGAGCTGGAGGCCCAACAATCGAGAAAGAGGCGCTCCAAAAGGCACCAATTGGGATCGGTGATGCGACAGCGACCAATGCAGGAAAACTGGCTGCACGGTATGTGATCCATGCACCCACAATGCCGCTACCAGCGATGAGCACAGACCTGGAGAGCGTTGAGAAAGC
>Ga0315279_10006351_pt1 | contig 14935 bp, 8 predicted proteins | sample YL17G06_20_MG_FD_203694 | JGI IMG/M metagenome (GOLD analysis project Ga0315279, IMG submission 203694) | Sediment microbial communities from Yellowstone Lake, YNP, Wyoming, USA - YL17G06_20 | ecosystem: Environmental > Aquatic > Freshwater > Lake > Sediment | place: USA: Wyoming | collected... | reverse complement strand
GGGCCGCAGCCCAACGGGGCGCGGCGGCGGGCGGGCATCTGCTTCGTTGCCGCTCCTCGACGATGTACACCGACATCGCCTGCGTCGCGTCGCCTTGCATCTGCCCGCCCGGCGCTCGCGCCAAAATGCCAATTTATTCTTGCGCGAGCCCTAAGTTCCAAGACAGGGTGCCGGGAAGGAGCGATCCCGCCGCCTTCGTGCTCATGCCTGGGACTGCCGGCGGCGCGTGCACCCAATCGCATGAGAATTGCTGCCCACTCTCGCCGCTCCACAAATCCGGCGATTCACAACAGAGTTAGAGGCGTCTAACAAATTTTTGCGCAGTTGTTGGCTGTTTTTGCTAAGATAGCGCCACGATTCACGGGAGATTGTAAATTTCATCTCAGCAGCGCTGCGGTGCAGGAAGTTTCATCGCTTCAACTTGCACCTCAACGCAATAGGGCTGTTGCTTCGATGCCGTTCCAACAAAGGCTTTAATGAAAGGAGAACGAAGAAATGAGTAGTAAGCGCATTTCTACGTATGCAGCTGTGGTCGTGCTGCTCATGACTATGACGCCGACCCTCTTCGGCCAGGCGTTCACATCGCTGACAGGCGTGGTCACCGACCCCTCAGGCGGTGTGATTCCCGGCGCTTCGATCGTGGTAACCAACATCCAGACCGGCGTACCGCGCGACACGATTACGAACAGCGAAGGGCGGTATGCATTTCCGCAGATTCTTCCGGGGACGTACCAGATCATCGCCAAATCTCCCGGCTTCACCGACGTCACCATCAAAGAAGTTCAATTGCTGGTCAACTCGCCGGCGACGATCGATATCAAGTTTGAGAAATTGGGCGCCCTGACTACAGTGGTGCAGATCGAGGCGACCGCGATACAGGTCAACACGACCGACGCCTCTCTCGGCAATGCGGTCAGCACCCAGGCCATTCTGGAACTCCCGTTTTTTGCCCGCAACGTCGTCAACCTGCTTCAGCTTCAGCCTGGTGTCACCGACGACGGACAGGTTAACGGAGGCAAGTCCGACCAGGCCAACGTAACTCTCGACGGCGTCGACGTGAACGACCAGGTCAGCCGCAGCGCATTCACGAGCGTGCTGCGCGTGACGCTGGACTCGGTCCAGGAGTTCCGCACCACGACGACGAACAGCAATGCGGACCAGGGCCGCGGGTCCGGCGCCGAGGTGGCGCTGGTTACCAAGACGGGGACCAATCAATTCCATGGCTCGCTTTACGAATACAATCGGAACGAGAAATTCGCGGCCAATGATTTCTTCAGCAACCGCTCGGGCGTGCCGCGCGCCGCGCTGAAGATCAACGTTTTCGGCGGTTCGATCGGCGGTCCGATCATAAAGAACAAGTTCTTCTTCTTCGTAAACTACGAGGGCCGGCGCGATGCGAGCGCCATTATTCAGAATCGCACTGTGCCGACGGATGACCTGCGCAACGGCATCGTCACGTATCGTGACCTCACGAGGACGGTGCGCAAGATCGGTCCTGCCGACATCAAGACCTATGCCGACCCGGCGCACATAGGAGTGAATGCCAACTCACTCAAGGTTTTCAATCTGTACCCGAAGGGGAACATGCCGGGATCCGGCGACGGCTATAACACGATCCTTTACAGGTTCAACGCGCCGCGACACGCGAAGCAGGACACTTACATCTCGCGCCTGGACTACACCATCGACAGCGCGTCCAAACATCAGCTTTTCCTGCGCGGCAACCTCCAGAATGACCACTCCGGCGGCATTCCCCAGTTTCCTGGGCAGATTGCATCTTCTGCCTTTGCCAACGGTGCCTTAACTCTGACGAACAACAAAGGGCTGGCAACCGGCTACACCTGGGTAGTACGCCCGAACGTCGTCAACTCCGTCCGGTACGGATTCACACGCCAGGGCGGCGAGAGCGCCGGGCTCTTGAACTCGCCTTTTACATCCTTCCGTGGATTCGACACCATCTATGCCACCAATACCAGTTCGGTGCGCTTCGTTCCTGTCCACAATATTTCGGAAGATCTCTCCTGGACTATGCGAAATCATGATTTCCGCTTCGGCGCAACGATGCGCATGATCTCGAACAAGTCTGCGTCAAACAACACCTTCCACAGCGCGACGACCAATGCTTCGGGTCTCCTGGGGAGCGGCGCCGAGCTGTACGCCGACATTCCGGGCGGCCTCTATACCGGGGACCAGGTCACCTATACCTATGCCATGGACGCACTCCTCGGGCTGATCAGCCAGGTCAACGCCAACTACAACTACATAGCCAATCCCGACGGGAGCGCGACAGTCATCCCCGTCGGCGGATATGTGAATCGCGATTTCCGGAGCAACGAGTACGAGATTTACGCTCAGGACAGCTGGAGGTTGCGCCGCAACCTTACCATCACCTTCGGGCTCCGCGCCTCGATCATGCCGCCGGTGCATGAAGCCAACGGCCAGCAGGTCTCGCCAAACATTCCGTTGTCCGAGTGGCTTGGCAAGCGCGGCCAGCTCGCGGTCCAGGGCAAGTCGCAGGCTGATGCCGGCGCTATATCGTTCGTGCTGGCCGACAGCCCCCAGGGAAGACCGATGTACCCACAGCACAACAACTTTGCCCCGCGGCTCGGGATCGCTTACTCGCCCAGCGAAAACAGTGGATTCTGGAAGGCCTTGTTCGGCGGCCCGGGCAAGACCTCGATCCGGGCCGGATTCGGGATGTACTACGACCTGATCGGACAGCCGTTGGCCGGCACCTTCAACGCCACCGCGTTCGGCCTCTCTTCGAGGCTCTCGAATCCGCTCAACACCCTGGGCGCTTTTACCGCCCCGCGTTTTACCGATTTCTATAGCATCCCGACGGACAAGCTGCCGGTTGCGCCGAAGGCCGGCTTCCCGGTCGTGTATCCCGATCTGTTTGCAATCACCAACAGCATCGATGACCGGCTGGAGGCGCCCTACACGATGAACATGAACGTAAGCTGGGGGCGCGAGTTCAGCAAGGGCCTCTTCATCCAGGCTTCCTATGTGGGGCGCATGTCGCGGCACTCGCTGATCCAGCGCGACCTCGTGATGCCGACCAACCTCAAGGACCCGAAGTCCGGAATGACGTACTTCGAGGCTATGCAGCGATTGGGCCTTTTTACCGACGTTCTCGATCCCAGCCGCAGCACGGCCTATACACGCATCGCCCCCATCCCGTTCTTCGAAAACCTGTGGCCCACTGCAGCGGCGGGCGGTTTCACCGCGACGCAGAACATCGCCAATTACTACATCAGGAGCAGCAACAAGGGGGACTTCACGAACGTCCTCGCAGGCATGGATGAGTACTGCGGCGAAAGTACCTATATCGACAGTAAGGGCAACGTCCTCGAGCTCCCCTGCTCTTCCGCGCTCGGCCCGAACGCGATGTTCAGTCCGCAGTTCGGCGCAGTCTCGGGCTGGAGTTCCATCGGTTTCGGCAACTACCATGCCGGCCAGCTGACCGTGCGCAAACGGTTTAGCGAAGGTCTCCTGTTCGATTTCAACTACACCTTGTCGAAGTCCATCGACCTCTCCTCGAGCGCGGAATCCGCCACATCGTGGGGCGGCGGTTTCATCGTCAATTCGTGGTACCCCAACCAGCGCAAGGGCGTATCGGATTACGACACGCTGCATGCCGTCAATGCTTACGGTGTGTGGAGACTGCCCTTCGGCCGGGGGATGAGGTTCGGCAGCCAGATGAACAAGGTTCTGGATGCTATTGTCGGCGGCTGGCAGATTTCCGGGACCTATCGCCAGTCATCCGGCCTGCCGACCGGGACCAGCACCGGGTCGGTGTGGCCGACAAACTGGCAGCTCAGCAACCCGGCGATGCCGAATGGCAGCCCGGAGCCGACCGTCAATGTCAGCAAAAACGGCGCGACGGCAAGCGGCACAGTCTACCCCAGCCTGTTTGCTAACGCGGATGCCGCCAAGGCTTCTTTGGCCGCCTACCGCCAGACATTCCCGGGCGAGTACGGCCTCAAAAACAACATCCGGGCGAACGGCAACTTCAACATCGATACCGGACTCGCGAAAATCTTCCACATGCCCTACAAGGAATCGCACCTGGTCCAGATCCGGTGGGAGACTTTCAATGTAACCAACAGCGCGATTCTGAACGGATCGGCTGCCAGCATGAGCATGACCCAGACCTCCACCTGGGGTCGGGTCAACAGCACGCGCGGATCGCCTCGCCAGATGCAGTTCGCGATCCGGTACGTGTTCTAATTTCGAATCGGTTGATCTCGCGCAAGCGAATCAGCGGGGGCGGGCCACCGCGGCCCGCCCTTTTTTCTCCTGGGAGTGCCGGCGGAACGCCGGCGCTGCCAGGATTTGCCGGCGTGAAAGACGCCCGCAAATCGTGCAGTGCAGGACCCCGGCGGGTCCCAGGAGGTTTCTTGCATCGGTTTAGCAGTCGCATTTTCATCATCTCGGGTTTGATCATCGCGGCCGTGGCAATCGCGTGGCAAATGGGATATTTCCCCCGAACTGCGATCACTGGCCGGCCGGCCACATTGACCATCGATTACCCGGGCGAGGGATCCATTTTCCCTCCTGAATTTCCGCCGCCTCAGTTCGCCTGGCGCGACGCTGACAAGAGCGAGACATCCTGGGTAATCGATGTCAGATTCGCGGACGGCGCACCCGCGATAAGAACGGAATCCCGCGGCGAGCCGATGCAGGTCGGCGAAATCGATCCCCGCTGCGTCTCGGCCGCGAACGAACCTCCGAGGTTGACGCCCGAGCAAGCGGAAGCCCACACGTGGAGACCGGACGCGGCCACCTGGGAAGCGATCAAGAGAAATTCGGTAAAAGGCGCTGCCACAATCACGATCACCGGGTCCCGGTCTCACAATCGCGGGCAGGCTACTCTGCGAACCTCGACCGATCCGGTCGGGGCGCCGATCTTCTACCGGGATGTCCCGCTGATGCCTTCAGAAACCGAAAAGGGCGTCATCAAACCGCTGGCCGCGAAATCCGTGCCACTGATCACATGGCGTTTGCGGAACGTCGGCGAGACAGGAAGCCGCGTGCTCATGGAAGGGATTCACAGCTGCGCAAACTGCCATTCCATGTCGCTCGACGGGAAAACGCTGGGGATGGATGTGGACGGCCCGCAGAATGACAAGGGCCTGTACGCGATTGTCCTTATACGGCAGCACATGTTGATCCGCAACGAAGACATCGTCGCCTGGAGCACGTTCCGGGGTAAACTCGGCGGCAAGCTGCGGGTCGGCTTCATGTCCCAGGTTTCGCCGGATGGACGATACGTCGTCACGACGATCAATGACACCGGGGTGGACCAGTCGGATTATGAGCGCAGGAGAAACCCCAAAGACCTCGTGATGAACTATTACGTGGCCAATTTCAAGGACTACCGGTTTCTTCAGGTGTTCTACCCGACGCGCGGGATTCTGGCGTGGTACAACCGCGAAGTCGGACGTCTCCAGCCGCTGCCCGGAGCAGACGACCCGCTCTACGTCCAAACGGACGCGGTCTGGAGCCCTGACGGCAAGTACCTGGTGTTCGCCAGGGCCAAAGCAAAGGACGCCTACGCTCCGGATGGGAAGATGGCGGCCTACGCGAACGACCCGGCCGAGACCCAGATCCAGTATGACCTTTACCGCGTTCCCTTCAACGACGGCAAAGGCGGCCGGCCGGAACCCATCAGGGGAGTTTCACACAACGGCATGAGCAACAGTTTTCCCAAAGTGTCGCCTGACGGCCGCTGGATCGTTTACGTTCAATGCCGAAATGGGCAATTGATGCGCCCCGACAGCCAGCTCTATATCGTGCCGGCGACAGGCGGCGAGGCGCGCCGGATGCGCTGCAACACGCCCCTCATGAATTCGTGGCACAGCTTCTCGCCCAATGGACGCTGGCTGATCTTTTCCTCGAAGAGCCGTTCCCCGTACACGCAGATGTTCCTGACTCACGTGGATGAACCAGGAAACGACAGCCCGGCGATTTTGATCGAGAATGCGACCGCGGCCAACCGCGCGGTGAATATTCCCGAATTCGTCAATATCCCTCCGGACGGGATTCTGAAGATCGACGCACCTGCAACGGAGTATTTCCGCGTGGTGGATGTGGCTTCGGAGCTTTTGAAAAACGGGCAGTACGAAGCATCGATCCCGGAGTGGAGAAAGGCCGTTGAACTCGGTCCCTCGGAAGCGGCGGCGCACAATAATCTCGGTGTCGCGCTGGCCGAGACCGGAAAGGTCGATGAGGCGATCGCTCATTACACCAGGGCACTGGAACTCAGCCCCAGGTACCCTGACGCACACAATAATCTTGGGGAAGCCCTGATCGGCAAAGGACGGATTTCGGAGGCGATCGCACATTTCGAGAAGGCCCTGGAAGTGGATCAGGGACACGCCGGAGCCAATGCCAATCTCGGGGCCATGCTCGCTCAGCAAGGGAAAATCGACCAGGCGATCCCACACCTGCAGAAGGCCATCGAGTACAAACCCGATTCAGCTTATGCGCACAAAAATCTGGGGCTTGCCCTGGCGGTAAAGGGAAAGCTGGAGGATGCGTCTCGGGTGTTGGAGCAGGGTGTCAAACTGACAGACGGGCGCGATGTCACGATGTTCGATCTGCTGAGCCGCATCTATGCGGAGATGGGCCGGTTCACCGAAGCCGTACAATCAGCTCGCCGAGGCCTGGCCATTGCTACTCAACAGAACAACCAGAAGCTCATGAGAGCTCTTACAGCCAGGATTGCAGGTTACCAATCGCGGATTTCCTCTTCCCAACGCTGACCTCGGTCTTGATCCTCAGGGACGCCATCATTAACATGCCGTCATGGTGCGGACGGAGATACAGCGGGTGGGGAATAGGCGTCGAACCTGCCGCGCGGAACCTGACGCCGCCCTCGAACTGGTCGAACTTCACCGGCATACAGGGAACCCCGCGCATCATGCAGATTGGTGCCCGTTTCCAATTCTGAGTTTCTTGCCGCATTACCCACCCCTTCAAATGAGGAACCAAGGCCTCCGGGGAAACCCGGGGGCTTTTGTTTTATTGGTTGAAGCCCCGTAGCGATTGATGATTGATGATTTAAGATTGACGATTGAGATCGCAGCGCAATCCCCTACGACGCATATCGTTTTTGACCAGTCCCATATTTCACTCGTTTGTGCATCACCCAACTCGCTTGTGACACTTTAAAAACCATCACAAGCCGGTCCGACATGGATCCTATCGGAGAGTAAACCCCGCTGGGGGTGAACTGTGGTCGATCCTTTCGCCTGACAGATGGATGACTTTTCAAAAAGGGATTCACTATCAGATGGAGGAAGCCAATATGAAAGCAGCGCGTCGACGCATCTTGCTCATGCTTTTAATTTCGACGCCCGGCGTCTCGTTAGCATTGGAGGAGGCACAAATGGAACTCCGGTGGGATCAACTTGCTCCCATCATCGAAGGGCATGAGGTCGAGATTATCATGCAGGACGGCAAGCATGTCGTCGGAAATGTGTCCTGTGTGCTCCCTGATTTTCTGGTCCTCAAGACTGACAGGACAATGAAGCACGTGCAGCGACCCTCCATTGCTACACTGAGGTTTGTGAAATCGGGGAGAAAATGGCGTTGGATTGGAGCCGCCGCTGGGTTTTATGCTGTGGGGGTACCGATTGCTGCGGGCTCGAAGTTTGGCGGAGAGGCTCTACAGGGAAATCCAGCTCCTTATGCGGGCGCGATTGCGGGCTATCTGATTGGGCGGGCGGCAGATCGCCGGAAGGTAACGATCAAAATCCTGCCGGACTGAGCTAGCCAGCATGTCCTGCCGAGCCGGGCCTCACCCAAGAGGTCGGTGCAATTCGTGAAATTAGTGGCCCGCTTCTTTCGTTCAATTCGTGAGATTCTTGGCCTGTTTTTTCCAATATCTGACACATTCCACACGTATCCAGAAAAAAACCTGGTTTTCCCCGGAGACTAACCGACGTTTTTATGAACAATGCAGTTGACAAAATGCCACTGCATTAATACTCTCCACCTAGAATTCTTGGAAATCAAAAGAGGCATCGGCTGATCCGCAGCGCAGAAGGCGGGGGTGAAGGGACCCTTGCCATTTTGCTTCGACTCCGACCTTAGGATTCATCACGGGAAATGCTTTACCCCCGGGAGGAGGGGCCCGGGGATGGATCTATGGTTAATTCTAACTGTAAATCTAGTCATTTGCTTTTGGCTTTTCTGCAGTTTGCCTGGGAACCCTGGCAGGGCATCGAAGAGTTCATTGAATTCAAGGGGGGTAATAGAATGAGATCTTCGTCTCGCTCAATAATCGGATGTCTATTGGCTGTTCTTGTCTTGATCTGCGCCACCGGGCTGGCGTATGGACAGGCCGGAACATCCACGATTCGAGGCACAACGGTTGATCCGACGGGGGCGGTGATCCCCGGCGCGACCGTTACCCTCACCAATCCAGCCACCAATTTCCGCCGCGCGCAGGTGACAAATGAAACCGGGGGGTTCAGTTTTGAATTAATCCCCCCTGGCAAATACACGCTCGAAGCGGAGGTCAAGGGTTTTAAAAAGGGGGTTGTAAGCGGAGTGCAGGCTCTCGTTGGAGCCCCGACCGACGTCAAAGTTCAGATGGAGTTGGGCAACGTTTCTGAAACCGTGACGGTGGAAGCGGGCGCCGCAGCAGTGGCAGTCAACACTCAGGATGCTTCCCTCGGAAACAACTTCGTGACGCAGCAGATTGTTGAGCTTCCATTAGAGGCGCGCAACATTCAGTCCCTACTGACGCTGCAGCCTGGCGTCACGCGGGACGGCTATGTGGCCGGCGCGCGCAGCGACCAATCGAACGTCACGCTGGATGGCGTGGACATCAATGAAGCACAGACAAACGCCCTGAGTGATACCGTGCTGCGACTGAATTCAGAGGCTATCAGGGAGTTCCGCGTGGCAACGCTCAATCCGAATGCGGATTTGGGGCGTTCATCCGCCGCCCAAGTCAACCTGGTCACCAAGAACGGAACTAACGATTTCCACGGGGCCGGCTTCGAGTTTTATCGAACCGTTGGATTCACAGCAAACAGTTTTTTCAACAATCGCGCCACACCCGAGGTACCGCGCACCCCGCTGCTCCGCCACACCTTTGGTGGGGAAGTGGACGGCCCTATCATCAAGAATAAGCTGTTTTTCATGTACAGCTATGAAGCGCGGCACGACACCACGGCCACGAACGTTGTTCAGCAGGTTCCGCTGGCAAGTTTGGGTCAAGGACAATTGCGCTATGTGGACGCCAACGGAGCGGTGCAAACGCTGACAACTGCGCAACTCAATGTGATCTTTCCCGCGGTTGGAATAAACCCGGTGGCGGTAGCGGTCCTGGCGGATGCCGCCAAGAGGTATCCGGCCAATGACTTCACGGTGGGCGACAGCCTTCCCAACCAGCTGCTGAACACCGCCGGGTATCGTTTCAACGCGCCGACACCTGTGCGTTTAAACTCGAACATCCTGCGGTTTGATTGGAACGTCAATACCAGCCAGAATGTCTTTGTCCGGCTCGCCAAGATTTATGACCTGACAGGACAAGCGTCGCAGTTCCCGGATACCCCAGCCCCCAATACTTGGTCTCATCCGTCCGGAATAGCCGTTGGTCATAGCTGGACGCTGAGCCCTAGGTTGGTTAATAACTTCCGCTATGGAGTAACGCGCCAGGCATTCAGCCAATTGGGTGACAGCAACGCAAATAGCATGCACTTCCGTCTCGTTTACGAGCCGTACGCCTATACGCGAACTCTTGCGCGCACGACGCCCGTCCACAACTTTGTGAATGACGTGTCGTGGGCAAAAGGGAGTCACACACTGCAATTCGGAGCCAATATTAGAGTGATCCGCAACGGCCGCGTCAGCTACACGGGCGCCTATGACGACATGAGCATGAACCCCTCCGGCTACCAGCAGGGTGGCAATGTGCTGTCGGATCCGGTGAGTGCCTACCTGGTGGGAAAAGGCCTTCCAGATTTGGCTTCAGTTAGTGAAACTCAAAATGCGGTGTCGGCACTCATTGGCCGGTTTTCACAGTACACTGCCAACTTTCGCTTTAACACGGACGGAAGCCTTCTGCCTGCGGGCACTCCGTCCAGCCGCACCTTTGCAACCGAGGACTATGATGTCTATTTCCAGGATGCCTGGAAGCTGCGCACCAATCTCACCCTGACTGTTGGACTCCGGTACGGAATTGCTCGCCCTGTCTATGAAACGAACGGGTTTGAAGTAAGGCCCGTCCTTCCGCTGGGCGAATACTTCAACAAGCGCCTGGCCGGCGCTGCGGCGGGAACGCCGTTCAACGACCCTATAACCGTCAATCCTTCCGGCCCCGTCAATGGGAAGCCCGGCATGTATGACTGGGACAAGACCGGATTTCAGCCGCGCGCGGCAATCGCCTGGTCGCCAAAATTTGACAGCGGTTGGCTGCGATCCATTTTCGGCTCACCAGGTAAGTCGGTGCTCCGTGCCGGTTTTGGCATGATGAATGACTATTATGGAGAGGCGCTGGCAACCTTTTTCGACCTGCGCAACTCACTGGGATTCTCCTCCAACCAGACTATTCCTGTTAACACGTACAATGTGACGACAAAGCCCCCGCCGCTGTTTACCGGCTTCGGTCAGGATGTGCGGAGCATGCCGAGAGTTGTGGTGCCAAGTTCGCTGCAGTTTCCACTTTCAAAGCCAATGGATATGGGCGAGCGCATCGAAAACTCATTGGATTCCGGTCTGCGCCTGCCGAGGAATTACACCATAACCCTCACATACGAGCGCGAGCTGCCGGCTGGGTTGTTCTTCCAGGTTTCCTATGAAGGCCGCATGGGGCGCAAGTTGCTGGCACAACGGGATGCCCTGGCGCTGAACAACCTCAAGGACCCGAAATCCGGCATGGATTGGTACACAGCTGCGACTACGCTTGAGAAGATTCGTCAGACTCGTCCGCCAGGCGACACAGCGGTGCCGACGATGCCGTATTTTGACAACATTTTCCCCTCAAACCTCAGGAATATAATGGTTGATTACTACGGGGATGACTCAATTCCCGCGAATTTCACGCCGACTCAGACGATCTTTTGGATTGCGCGGAACTATTACTCCAATGATTGGACTGACATAATGGCAGATTTGGACCTGGCTCGCTTTGACGGAAAGAACACCCTGTTCATGCAGCCGCAGTACGGTGCTCTCAATGTCTGGAGCACCGTTGCGAATTCCAACTACCACGGCATGATTGCCTCAGTTCGCCAGCGCTTCCACAACCTGCAATGGGACTTCAACTACACGTTTTCACATTCACTGGACGATGCATCCGGACTGCAGGCAGCAACAGGCTACGACACTGACGCCTTTATCATCAACCCGATCCGGCAGCGTGATAATTACGCCAATTCCGGGTTCGATATGCGGCACCAGATCAACATCAACGGGGTGTTCACACTTCCGTTCGGACGCGGCCATTCGATTGGCGGCAACATGAATGGCGCAATGGATGCAATTCTCGGCGGCTGGAGGATCTCCAGCATTTATCGCTGGAACACCGGGCTTCCGGTTTACGCCCCGTACGACGATGCGCGTTGGGCCACCAACTGGGAGGTGCAAAGCTTTGGAGTTCTAACCCGGGATTTGCAGCCTTGCGTTACCAGAGACACTGCCAAGCTTTTCGGATGTAATACGACTTATGCCTACCAGAGCTTCCGTAATCCCTATCCCGGCGAAACCGGGATGAGAAATGTTTTTAGGCTGCCCGGCTATGTCTCACTGGACACGGGTTTGAACAAATCGATCAAGCTGGGTGGTGAGACTCGAAGGCTGGAGCTCCGATGGGAGGTCTTCAACGTCACCAATTCCCAGCACTTCGGCAACACGGAGAACATGGATACCAGCCGCAGCGGTTATGGGATTCGTGCCGATACCGCCGTACGCAACCTGACGCCGGCGACGAACTGGTCGAACTTCACCGGCATTCAGGGTCAACCTCGCGTCATGCAAATCGGCGCTCGTTTCGTATTCTAGATTTCTTCCTGATTTAACCACCCATCGAAGGAGGGGCAAAGGCCTCCGGGGAAACCCGGAGGCCTTTGTTGTCTGAGAAGGAGATCGGAGGTCAATGCAATTGACGATTGCAGATTGATGATTGAAAAAACAGGGCTGCTTTTCAACCTTGTGGAGTGTCTGTGTCGAAGTGAGTCGGATTGCTTTGAGATCTCTGCCTTCCGCGCGGTTCGTTTTTGAACGCAAACAACCGAGACCCCAAAGACCTTAAAGAATAGCCCGCTACTTGCTTGAGGTTTTTGACCCTGCGGGAGCGAAAACCCTCCAAGCGCAACTTTGAAGATTGAAATATCTCCATATGTGTGTAATATATTACCAACATTTTGTGAGATTTCAGTTGTCCGAGGAAACGGCTGGATCTCCGTAGAGCAGTGGCCGGAAGCCATGAGAAAGATGACCCTTGCCGCAACGTCGCGTGATATGGCCGTTCCTGCCGGAGGGCGCTCCATTGCCGAAAGGGCCTATCAGCGGCTTCGGCTCGCAATTGTTGAGTGTCGCTTAGCACCGGAACAACGTCTGACAGAAGCCTCCGTTGCACAACAACTGCAAGTGGGGAAAACACCCGCTCGGGAGGCACTGCGCCGGTTGGTATTGGAAGGCTTGGCAGGAGTTACGCCCCGTCATGGCTACACTGTCGCTCCCATAACCCTGCGGGATGTGCAGGAACTTTTTTATCTGAGACTATTGGTTGAACCGGCCGCGGCAGCACTGGCTTCCGGAAATCTGGAGGCGGCTTTGATGTCTCGTTTCAAGAGGCTAAGCCGGGTCGGTTATGGCGAGGGCGGGCGGGACTCGGTGAGGAAGTTTGTGCGCGCCAACACCGAATTCCATATGCAGATTGCGCATCTCTCTGGAAATCATCGTATTGCTCAACTGGCAGCGCAGCTTCTATCGGAAAGCGAACGCCTCATCAACTTTGGCGTGCTCTTGCACCCCCAGAGTGAACGCACCGTGGATGAACATCGAAGGCTTTTTGAAGCCCTTGCCAGTGGGGATGCCAACTCAGCTCGCCAGATTGCAGAGGAGCATATACGAGCCACCCGCCAAATGGTAGTTGAGGGCTTGATCTCAGATACGCGGCTGCGCGAAGTTTCCATCACCCACGCAAAACATGCAAAGCATCCCGCATGGCGCTGACGACTTCACATTGTGAAAGGACAGGGTATGGCAATCGTACTCGATGGATCTTCATTGATGATTGAGAAGCTCGTCGCCATCGCAAGGCATGGCGAGAAGGTCGAACTGCACCCTCAAGCCTTGGAGCGCATCAAAGTGTGCCGCGCGATGCTCGAACAGAAGATCCAGGCACACGAAATCATGTATGGAGTCAACACCGGTATCGGAGAGTTCTCCGAAGTCGTCCTGAGTGACGAGCAGGTGAAACAGTTCCAGAGGTACCTGATATACAACCACGCGGCAGGGATTGGAGATCCCGTCCCCATTGAATTCGTTCGGGGAGCCATAGCGAGCAGGATAAACGTGCACGCACGCGGCCACTCGGGATGCCGCCCCGAGATCACCATGACATTCGTTGACATGTTGAACAAAGGCGTGACGCCGGTGGTATGCCAAAAGGGCTCCGTGGGCGCGTGCGGCGATCTCGCCCCGATGTCGCAAATAGCGCTTCTCCTGTTGGGAGAGGGAGAAGCCTTTTATGAGGGGCAACGTCTGCCCGGAAATGAGGCAATGGAGCGTGCAGAAATTGCGGTTCCGGGCTTGCAGGCCCGGGACGGCCTGGCTGCCATAAACGGCTCAAACTTGATCACCGCCATGAGCGCCCTTCAGCTTTATGACATCAATCGCTGGCTGAAGCAGGCTGAGATCGCGTGCGCCATGACGCTGGAGGCTCTGTATGCGAACCTGAAGCCCTACGACTTGCGGCTTCATCAGCTGCGAGGCTTCCCCGGCGCCGTGAGAACCGCTAATGCCATCATGAAGTGCATCCAGGGCAGTGACCTGTTGTCGGGCAAGATCAAGACCAAGGTGCAGGATGCCTACTCCATGAGATCCACGCCGCAGGTGATAGGAGCGGCACACGATGCTGCCGCCTTTGCGAGAAAGCAGGTCGACATCGAACTCAACGCAGTGGCTGACAACCCGATCTTCCTCCCGGAGGCGAAGCTCACGCTGACGGGCGCAAACTTCCAGGGCACGCCTATATCGCTTCCCATGGATATGGCCGGCGCGGCCGTCACCATGGTGTGCGTGCTGTCGGAGCGGCGTCTCAACAGGCTGACCAATCCGGCACTGAGTGTGGGCCTGCCGGCCTTCCTCACCAAAGGAGCCGGCATGTTCTCCGGCATGATGCTCAGCCAGTACACGGCGGACACCCTCATCGTTGAGCAGCGAATGCTGTCGGCGCCGGCCTCCATCTGCTCAATTCCAGCCGCCGCGGACCAGGAAGACTTCGTATCGATGGGAATGAATACCGCAATAAAGAACAGCCAGATCATCGACAATGCCTACGGCGTGCTCGGAATCGAGTTCATGGCGGCCGCTCAAGCCCTGGATTTCCGCGAGTTCAAGCCGGGAAACGGAGTAGAAACGGCGCGCGGAGTGGTCCGCAAATACGTCGAGCACCTGGACGTCGATCGGCCGCTGTACCCGGACCACAATACGATGAAGACCCTGGTCAAATCGTGTGAGATTCTCGAGGAGGTCGAAAAGGCGGTGGGATCCCTGGAACCGTAGAACCCCGCGCGACCCGCTTTCCACCAACCCGTCGAGAGAGGTCAACCATGTGATCCAGCCGTTAGGGTCTGTCAATGAATAACGTTTACACTTTGCTGCAGGCCCCCAGGCCCGCTGGCGAGGCGCGAGCGACGAGCATACCCGGGGTGGTATGTAAGGAGCGAGCAACAAAGCCAGCGGGCCTGCG
>Ga0315279_10006349_pt1 | contig 14941 bp, 12 predicted proteins | sample YL17G06_20_MG_FD_203694 | JGI IMG/M metagenome (GOLD analysis project Ga0315279, IMG submission 203694) | Sediment microbial communities from Yellowstone Lake, YNP, Wyoming, USA - YL17G06_20 | ecosystem: Environmental > Aquatic > Freshwater > Lake > Sediment | place: USA: Wyoming | collected... | reverse complement strand
ATGGGCCGATAGCTCAGCTTGGTAGAGCACATCCATGGCATGGATGGGGTCAGGGGTTCGATCCCCCTTCGGTCCACTAAATGGCTTTGGCAGGCGGGGAAGAGGTCAGGGGTTCAACTCCCCTGCGGTCCAACCTTTCGCTCCTACGGAGCTTCAGATTGCAGGCACATTTTAAATAAAGATTGCACTTCGTAGCTTTACCCGTCCTCCGCAGTAGCAGGATACTGCTACGGAGGATGGATGCGAAGAAGTGCTCAATAAACGGGCAATTAGCTCCCCTCGACTATGCTCGGGGCAGGCAGTTGCGTTATCAAAAATTTAAGAACGATAACCAGCTAAGCTAATTGCATAAAACTTTCAATATTTCCATATTTACATTAATATTTCGGGCAATTAGCTCAGCTGGTTAGAGCGTTGCATTCACATTGCAAAGGTCGCTGGTTCGAGTCCAGCATTGCCCAATTATCAAATAATACCAATTACTAATTACCAATTACTTTATACTATGTCATTATCTATAGGCATTGTTGGTTTGCCAAATGTTGGTAAATCAACCATATTTAATGCATTAACTAGACAAAAAGTTGATGCTTCAAACTATCCTTTTTGCACAATTGAGCCCAATATTGGCTGTGTTAAGGTACCTGATCAAAGATTAGATAAATTAGCCAAAATGTCTAATTCAGAAAAGATTATCTATTCAACAATAGAATTTATTGATATAGCTGGCTTGGTTAAAGGCGCCCATAAAGGAGAGGGTCTTGGAAATCAATTTTTAGCTAATATTAGGGAATGTGATGCTATATGTCATATTTTGCGACACTTTAAGCAGGAGAAAGTTATTCATGTTGAAGGTAATATTAGCCCTAAAAATGATCTAGAAATTATAAATTTAGAACTAATAATGTCTGATTTACAGCAAGTTAATAAAAGATTGGAGAAAAAAGATACTGAACTTTTAGAAATCAAGTTAACTCTTGACAAAATAAAAAATTTATTAAATAATGGAATATTACTAAAAGATGCGGATTTGACCAAAGAAGAATTAGAAATTATTAAAGGATTTAATCTTTTATCACTTAAACCCTGTCTGTATATTTTTAATATTTCTGAAGACGATATTAATAAAAGACCAGAAGAAATTTTAAAAGAAGTAAATTTAAACTTAGATCCTGAAAAAGTAATTTTGGTTTGCGGTAAAATGGAAGCTGAATTAAATGAACTGAATCAAGATGAAATTAACGAATATTTGAAAAATTTAGATATTAAACAAACTGGTTTGGAAAAAATGATTATTGCTGGCTATAAACTTTTAGATTTAATTTCCATGCTTACAACCGGGCCAAAAGAAACTAGAGCTTGGACTTTAACTAAAGGAACAAAAGCGCCGCAAGCTGCGGGCAAGATACATACTGATTTTGAAAAAGGTTTTGCTCGGGTTGAGGTTATTGATTGGAAAAAATTATTAGAAATAGGAAATTGGAATCAAGCTAAAGAAAAAGGCTTAATTAGAATTGAAGGCAAGGAATATATTGTTAAAGATGGTGATGTTGTCATCTTTCATTTTTCTAAATAATTATCCACAGTCATCTTTATAATTTTTAAAAAATTTGTTAAAATATAATTAGAGGTCGGTGTAAAGGAGGTGTATTTTTTGAGAGGAGGCCATTTACGCGCGAGGCAAAAAATGTATCAACGTTGTAAAAGGTGTGCTGACATCTGGTGCCAAAAAAGATGCAGAAAGGGAGGTAGAAGATGAAATTTATCTCAAAATTGTTTGAAAGGAGGAACAGAGCTTTAAAACTTGTTTTTTAAAAAGGAGGTGATCCAATCTCCTGGGGAGTGGTAGAGTTCATTAAGTGAACACGGAAACTCCCCATCAACTTGGTTTGGGGAAACTAAGTCTGATGAAATAATGAGAGGAGGTTATTTTACCCCTTTGTGAAACTTTGGTTGTCCTATTAATTGAAATTTTCTCAACAAAAAACCGCTCAATCGTGGGCGGTTTTAAATTTTTATAAATAATTATTCTTTTTCTAAGATTAAAATCTCTCTCCAAATAAATTGATTTGGCCTGAAATAAATTAAATCTTCTTTATTTAAAATTTTAAAGCCAAGCTTTTCTATTTTATTTAAAATTGCCAGCTTTAAATTAGAATTATTATACCTAAAAATAGGCAAAATTATGACCATTTTTCCTTGGCTTTTTAAAATCTTTGTAAATACATTAAATGCTGATAAATAAAAGGTTTCCAGCTCCTTTATTATTAAATTAATTTGCTTTAAACCCTCATTGCCTTTTAAGGCTGGGCCTAGATATGGTTCAGTAATAATAGCATCTATTGAACTAGGCTTTATTGCCCTGGCCAAATGCTCAATTGGAAGCGTAAGAAGCTGAACATTATTAGTGTTCAACCCATATTTTGATGCTAACCAATTTAAATTATTTTGCGTATTATTTATTGCTTTGGGATTTTTATCACTAGCAATTAAATTATTATAACCTAAGAGCAAAGCTTCTTGCAAAGTTGTGCCAGAGCCGCAAAAAGGATCCAGAATTATCACTCCCTTTTTTAACTGTGCGAGGTTAACCATAATCCTGGCAAGCTTGGGCGGCAGCATGCCAGACAATTCATCGCGGTTTGGCCTGGTAAAATCGCGCTGTCCGAATTCTTCAAAGGGCTGGACAGCCAAAGTTTGGCCAACTAAGATTTCCTTGCCCTCCGACTTGTCTGCCGTAGCTTCAGCGAAGGCAGAAGCTTTAGCAAGGGAGGGTTTTTCTTTAATTAGAAAACAAATTTCTGCGCCGTTTAATAATAATTTATTTTTTTTGACAATGACTGAAGAAAGTTCAAGTTCTTTGGAAACCACATAGCGGGAATTAATATTTTTTTCTTCACGCAGTTTTCTTTTTATTTCCATGGCCACAGCTGTCAACTTTTTAGCTAAATGTTTTAAATGAACTTTGGGATCCAAACTATACAAACTAAAACCAAAGTAAACTTTGCCATTGCCAAATTTAATTAAATCAAAAAATTTCTCTTCAAAATTTTCCAAAGAATCAATCTTATCTAAAATCTTCCCAATCTTAACTGTCCCACCTAAACGATTGTTCAGTTGATCAACATCCAATTTCTTCTCAGTTTCTACAACTAAAACCTTTTCACTAAAATCTGAAATCTTAAATCTGCAATCTGCAATCTGCAACACTGCCTCAATTTCTGCTTTGGAAAGAATTGGATTTTTACCGAGGATAAAAAAATATTGCATACGAATTTATTGATACTAATCTACAAATATTATACTAATATACGAATAAAATTACCACTAAATAATTCTGAAGTAATTAGTAGATTAGTAACTTATCAGTAAATTAGTATCAAAATTAAAACCGCCTTTCGTTACCTACTTAGCGGTTTATAACAATTTGAGCTTATTTAAAAATGCCAATAACCAAATGGAAAAACCAGCAAATAACGCTGGCAGATATGAATATTGATGCTAGTCCCATTACAATTTTTCCCACATTGGATTTTCTCCTGTTAGTCTGACACTCAGACAAACACCCCTCACTTAAACTATTATCCTTTTCCATTTTATAACCTCCTTTTTAAAGTACGAATTTTGATTGCCTTATCATCGCATTTTTTAAGTTTTCCGTCAAGAATTAACGCCTTCTAAACAATAATTATAGAATAGTAAAATGCCTGACAATTTATCAGGCATTTAATTAATATTAACTATTCCACATATCCCCCGTGATAAGCAGCTTGAATAGCTCTTGCTGCATTGCCACTCACCCCAGAAGTACAAAGACTGTCCGGTCCGTGGACTCCTTGATCTTTGGGAAGCTCATGGCAAAAACATGTATCCTTTGGATTATAAATACTCAAAGGCATTCCACACTTTTGACAAAGCCTGCCTTCCTCCATAACTTCAACGCCCTTTTGTTTCATTATAAAGCCCTCCTTTGTGCTTAATTCTATATTTATCATTTCATTTTTATTTAATTCTGTCAAGACTTGACGCCTTTTAATGCCTTTGCTAAGATACAAATACAATTTAAAACACCATTCCAAGGTTCCATTTGGAGCCAATGAAACCCGATTTCCGTGTTTCAACGGTGTGACTTTACAGCTTTGAGTATAGAGCAAACAGCAAGAGCGTTTAATAAAATCCTTTTGCACAATACTCTTGCTCATGCTGAGTTATAGAGCAACGGCAAGAGTGCATAAAAATCCTCTTGCTCAAATCTCTTGCTCTTGCTACCTAAGTCCCGCCGTCCGGGATTTTTTTAATCCTTTATAACCTTTATAATTTTTAATCTATTATTATGGAAAATGAAACAATTTCACCCAGACTAGATCATTACGAACTGCTTTATATTGTACCTGCGACCTTTACTGTGGATGAATTAAAACCAATTGTGGAAAAAATCGCTAACCTTATTAAAGAACAGCAAGGCACAATCAGCAAGGATGATGATTTGGGTAAATTAAAATTATCTTATCCAATCAAGCACCAAAATCATGGTCTTTATCGGCTTTATGAATTTGATTTGCCTAAAGCGAATTTACAAAAATTAAATCAGACGTTAGGCTTGACTCCTGAAGTTTTAAGATTTATAATTGTCAAGAAAAAAATTAAAACCGAATCAGAAATCAAAGCAGAAAAAACCCTGCAGGAAAAATTAGCCAAGAAAAAAGAAAAAGAAATTGAAAAAATTAAAATTGAAAAAGAAGAAGAAAAAGAAAAGCCCAAAAAGGAAAAAGGCAAAGAAAAAATTAGCCTTGAGGATTTGGATAAAAAATTAGACGAAATCCTTGACACCAACAAATTATAAATAAACTTCATAAACCTCATCAACCTCAATTAACCCAATACTTAATTCTTAATACTTAATTCTAAAAAGTATGAATCTAAACAAAGCCATGATTATTGGCAATTTAACCCGAGACCCTGAAGTCAGGACAACGCCAGCTGGCGCGTCAGTTGTCAGTTTTGGCGTAGCCACAAATTTTGTCTGGAAAGATGCCAATGGCCAGAAACAGGAAAAAGCCGAATTCCATAATGTTGTTGCCTGGAGAAAGCTAGCTGACATTATTGGCCAGTATTTGAAAAAGGGGAGCAAGGTTTATATTGAAGGCAGATTGCAGACCCGCGACTGGACTGGCCAGGATGGCGTTAAAAGATACAGGACCGAGATTATTGCTGAAAATATGATCATGCTGGATAGTAAAGGCGGTAGCGCGCAAATTTCATCTGCAACATCTGATTTGCCAACCATTGAAGAGCCCGCACCAATTAAGGAAACTGAATCTGACAGCGATGAGATAAAACTAGAGGATATCCCGTTTTAAATAAGTTAACTTAACCACTAAAAAATATCACGAAAAAACACGAAAATTTAGTGCCTTTCGTGTCAATAATTTCGTGGTTCAAACCTATGTCCAAAGGAACAAACTTATTAGAACATACAAAATACTGCCATTTTTGCGTCAATGGCATAAAAGACATTGATTATAAAGATGGCCAAACTTTGCGCCGCTTTATTTCTTCTTATTCCAAGATTGTACCTAAACGCAGAAGCGGCGTCTGCTCCAAACACCAACGCAAATTAGCCAACGCCATTAAACGCGCGCGTTATATGGCTATTCTGCCATATCTGCCAAGATAACAATTTAGCAATTTAACAGTTTAACAATTTTCAAAGTTATGTTATCCACTTTAAACGACATTAAAAAAGGCCTAAGCATTATTTATAATGGCGAACCATATATTGTGATGGAAGCCAAATTTGTACGCATGCAGCAAAGAAAGCCAGTAATGCAAACAAAATTGAAAAATTTGATTACTGGCAAAGTTTTAGAATACTCTTTCAAGCCAGGCGAGCGCGTTGAAGAGGCTGATTTAAGCAAAGGCAAAGCCAATTACATGTACAAAGACGATTCTGCTGCTTATTTTATGGATAATAAATCTTTTGAGCAATTTTCCATCCCGCTGGAACAGATTGGCAGTAAAATAAAATTTTTAAAAGAGGGAACTGATTGCGACGTCTTATATTTTGACGCTAAACCAATTACTGTTGAAATACCAGTTAAAATGGCTTTAAAGGTAACTTCTTCACCGCCAGGTGTAAAAGGCGATAGCTCCTCAAATGTTACCAAGCAAATCACCCTGGAAACCGGCGCTGTAATTAATGCCCCACTTTTTGTCAAAGAAGGGGAAATGATTATGGTTAATACAGATACAGAGGAATACGTGGGTCGGGCGTAATCCAGCCCTTTTGTAAAAAGAGCTGGATTATTTCTCCAAAAGAAAAAGGGCACCGGTTAACCAATGCCCTTATTTTTTTAAGAAAGAACTTTTTGACCCGTACCCCCATGCAAGCATTCAGCCACTTCTTCCATTATTTTTTCAGTGGGTTTTGCTGTAAAGGGAATGGGGGTGGATGAATCAGTAAAAAAACGATCTGCTTCTTCTCTGGACTTGAGCATTATATCCAATTCATTATGGACTTGCTCAATCTCTTGCTGAAATTCATGATCAGATTCTAAACCGATCAAAGCGCAGAAGCGAACCTTAAGGTGATCAAGGGAAGTTAAAATATATTGGATTTTATTTTTAACCTCTAACAAGCGCTCCTGCAATTTCTGCAGTTCTTCTTCTGACTCAGCCATCAAACGCTCTTCACCTTCAATGATGCCGTTGTTTTTTTCATGATCTATTGCCTGCTTGGCAACTTCAATGAGCTTGGACAGCTGTTCGCGCTTAAGAAGTAGCTGGGGAATTTCTTGAATAATGATTTTCTCCACCTTTTTAAGAATAGGCACTAACTTTTTCCTGGTTTTTCTCTTTCCATCTTTAAGTATGGGCAGTAACGCTTTTTGAATTTCTTGGGCTTCCTTTACTTCAGCCGGGACAAGAGATTTCCACCAGGTTTTGACTTTTTGCCGCCAGCCCTTAATTTCGGCTGATGATTCCTTAATTTCTCTGATTATCTCTCTGATCGCCCAATAATTAAAGGCAACCCCGAGATAACTGGCAATGCCAGCTGCGTAAGCTAACCACAAAGCAGCGCCGCAATGCTCGCCCAATAGTATTATAGGTGCAAACCAAGAAATAATACACAGAACCGCACCCAAAAAACCAGGACCTGTGCCTTGTGTTCTCGTGCCATGTTCATTTTCATACTTGTAAAAAATATGATAGGGGTGATTTCTTACCCATTCGTCTTCATCAATTTTCTTTGACATCGTAACCAATGCTCTCAAGCCCGCAGCTGCGAAATAGCCGCACAAAACTAAAAGTCCTAACAAAAACATTTTTATTCCCTCCTTTGACGCTTAGCGCCTTTATTTCGTGTTTAAATTCTTGAATTTGCAAAGTGCAAATTGATTACAAACTAATTAAATATAATAGCATAAAAAATTTATTTTGTCAACAGTAAGTCTTTAAGTTTTTATTTGTCGGCGGTATTGACGATTTTCAAAAAGCACGCTGGCCGGGCGTTCTGCATTGCGGAACGTAGGCAAAACGACGTTATTAGAAACTCGATTCCTAATTAATAGTAGAATATGGGGAATAGGTATGTACTTCGGAATCGAGTTTCGAAGTAATTTCATTCATCCAAAAATAAAAAATCCTCGCATTAACGAGGACTTTTTTTATATAAATTTCCCAACCTTCGTTGGCCGTAGCCAACTACGGTTGGCGAAGGCCAATACCTAATTCCCAATTCCTATTACCTAATCCCTTTAAGTTTCTAATGCTTCAACTTGTTCAACCTTGTCCCAAACATCTTTTTTAATTGCCTTTATTATCTTTGGATTATCTTTTAAAAATTCTTTGGCATTTTCCCGACCAACTCCTAATTTAATCTCGCCTTCTTTTTTGTCTTCGTAAATATAAGAGTTGCCTGATTTTTTTATAACGGCATGCTCAACTCCGGCATCCAAAACATCACCGCTCACAGAAATTCCTTCATTGTACATAATATCAAACTCGCAGGAGCGGAATGGAGCCGCGACTTTGTTTTTCACAATCTTGGCTTTGACGCGGTTGCCAATAAATTTATCGCCCTGCTTAATCTGCGCGGCGCGGCGCACTTCAATTCTGACTGAAGCATAAAATTTCAAAGCCATGCCACCAGTTGTTGTTTCTGGATTGCCGAAAAAGACACCGATTTTCTGCCGAGTTTGATTTATAAAAATTAATATTGTTCTTGATTTGGAAATAATACCAGCTAATTTTCTCAAGGCCTGGGACATCAAGCGCGCCTGCAAAGCCATGTGGTGTTCGCCCATTTCACCTTCAATTTCTGCTTTAGGCGTTAAAGCCGCCACTGAATCAACCACAATCACATCAACACCATTGGAGCGCACTAAAGTTTCCACAATATCAAGCGCTTGTTCACCCGTATCAGGCTGGGAAATTAAAAGACTATCAACATTAACCCCGATTTTTCTGGCATAATCTGGGTCTAAAGCATGTTCAGCGTCAACAAAAGCCGCGATTCCCCCGGCTTTTTGCACTTCTGCAACAATATGTTGCGCTAAAGTTGTTTTGCCAGATGCTTCTGGCCCTAAAATTTCAATTATTCTGCCGCGCGGCACTCCGCCAACTCCCAAAGCAATGTCCAGCGATAAACAACCAGTTGTCACTGCATCCACCTGCATGGTCTTGGCCTCACCGAATTTCATGATCGCACCTTCGCCAAATCTTTCTTTAATCTGCGCAATGGCTATTTCCGCTGCTTTTTGCCTTTCTTGACCTTCCCCCTCGTCAGTTCGTTTAATCATAATTTTAGGAAATGATTAGAAATAAGTAATAAGTAATACGTAATACGGAAAGGAATAGATATTAAATAATCTTCCCAATCCATATTTCTTATTACCTATTTCCTATTTCCAAATTACTGCACCAATATTTCCCGATAAACCGTATTTGCCTTACCCTGCTTTTTTACTGCACTTATTTTAATCAAATTCATGCCTTTTTGCAAATCCAAAGTGGTTTTAAATCCGCCAGCCGGATCCAAAAAGACCTCTTTTTCATTGATATAAACGCGCGCTTCTTTTTCAGTTCTGCCCTGAATTTCAATAAAATTTTGTCCAGTGATTAAATCTTTAGCTGGCTGTAAAATAATTAATGGCGGCGGTTCATAGATCTTTTTGATTTGAAAACCCAAATAAACTACCAAAGCAATAATAATAAGCAAAATTAAAATGTTTCTGGCTCTTTGGGGCGTTACATAAACCTTAAGCTTTTGCTGTTCCTGGACCTCTGCCTTATTCAAAGGCAATCCAGCCCTGGTTGCTTTAGATAAATTTAACAGCTTATTATAATCTAAGGATAAATAATTGGCGTATTTTTTTATAATATTTTGGGTGTACAAATCATCAGGCAAGTTTTTATAATCATCTGCTTCAAGGGCTAAAAGCATGCGTTTGCTGATTTTAGTGTCCTTTTCAACTTTTTCAATTTTAATATTGTCTGCCTCGCGATATCTTTTAAAAACTTGACCTAAAGTCTCATCCTTCATAATACATAATTCTTAGTTTTTAGCTATTCATTATTCTTCTCAATTTCTTCAGCATCTTCTTCAGAATCAATTTCCTCTTTATCTTCCGAAGCTTTAGCAAAGGAGGATTCTTCAACCTCTGCCTCGTTATCCTCATCAGAATCAAAAGCAGGCTCGTCAACTTCTCTTTCCGTAATTAAAATTTCCCTTGGCTTGGCGCCTTCGCCAGGGCCAACAATGCCAGCTTCTTCCAATAAATCCATTAAACGCGCGGCTCGCGCATAGCCAATTTTTAAACGCCTTTGCAAATAAGAAGTAGAGGCCTTGCCTGCTTGTAAAATAATTTCTTTGGCTTCATCAAAAAGCTCATCGCCCTGATCAGGATCTGAAAAATCAATTTCGCCTGCGCCATTAAGCTTGGTTTGTTTTTCAACAACAGCTGTATCATAGTCTGGCCGCTCGCCGCTTTGTTTTAAAAAGTTAACCACGCGCTGGATTTCTGCATCGGCCAAAAAAGCGCCCTGCAAACGTTTGGGCTTGGAAAGTTCAGCGCAAGTATAAAGCATATCGCCGCGGCCTAATAATTTTTCTGCGCCGCCAAAATCCAAAATTGTTCTGGAATCAGTCATTGAAGCTACGGCAAAAGCAATTCTGGCTGGGATATTGGCTTTGATTAAGCCGGTGATAACTTCAACTGACGGCCTTTGCGTGGCTAGAATTAAATGAATGCCCACGGCGCGTGACATTTGCGCTAAACGAATAATTAAACCTTCAACTTCATAGCCCATGTTAGACATTAAATCAGCCATTTCATCAACCACAAAAACAATATAAGACATTTTTTCTTCAACAATTTTATTATAATCATCAAGATTTCTTTTCCCAAATTTTTCCAAAAGCACATAACGGCGATCCATTTCAGCTAAGGTCCATTTGAGGGCATTAACTGTCTTTTTCATGTCAGTAATAACCGGCGTCAAAAGATGAGGAATTTCATTGTAAACTGGCATTTCCACTCTTTTGGGGTCAACCATAATGAATTTTAAAATATCTGGCCCGTTTTGATAAAGCAAGCTGACAATGACTGAATGCAAACAAACAGATTTGCCGCTCCCGGTTTGGCCAGCTACTAAAAGATGTGGCATTTTGCCTAAATCAGCTACCCAGGTTTTGCCAGTCACATCGCGGCCAATAGCAATGGTTAAACTTGTCTTGCGCTGTTTAAATTCAGGACTTTCTAAAAGTTCTCTTAATTGAACAATGGCTACTGACTGATTAGGCACTTCAATACCCACTAATGATTTGCCGGGAATTGGCGCTTCAATTCTTAAGGGATGGGCTGCTAAAGCTAGAGCCAAATCATCTTGCAAAGCTGTGATGCGTGAAAGTTTAACGCCTTCTGCTGGCTTCAAGGTAAATTGGGTGACAGTCGGCCCAACCGCCACTTCGCCCATTTCTACTGGGATGCCAAAACTTTCCAAGGTTTTTTGAATAATCATTTTATTAGCAGCAATGTTGCCGGCCATTGGCTTGCTGGTTTTGGCTTCCAATAAATCCAAGGGTAAATCAATTTTATGGTAAACTTTTTTAACTTTTGGTTCATCCAGTTTATATTCCTCTTTAGTAGAGCCTGCCTCTGTCTTAATCTGCTTAGTGGCAAATGAAACATCTTTATCTTCACCTTCTGAATCTTCGGCCAGAGTAGATTCTTTTTGTTCCTCAATCCCTTCCTCCAAATATTCATCCTCTGCCTTTTTGGCTAATTTTAATTTTATATTGTAATGCCAAATCTGCAGTTTTAAAATGATTCTGCCTAAAATTGAACGTGATTCTTTCAAATCCTCAATTGAGGTATTTAAAATTAATAAAATTGAAATTATAAAAATGGCGGCAATAGCAATTATGCTGGCCCAAAGCCCCATAATATTTTGGAAACTGTAACTTAAAAATAAGCCAATATAACCGCCACCCCGGCCCTGATCAACAGCTAATATTGCCTGATCTAAAGGTATAAAAAGGTGGAGTAGGGCAGTTAAACTCAAAATAAATAAAAACAAACCAAAATAATTTATTGGTTTGATTTTGTAGCTTTTATTTAACAAAGCATAACCCCAAATAATTAAAACTAATGGAAAAATTATTTTTGCCCAGCCCAAAAACAAAGATAGGATTGAATCAATAGTCTGGCCTGCTTTGCCAGCTAAGTTAAATAAACCTAGCAAACTAATACCAGCTACAGCAAACAGGCAGACAATAAAAATCCAACGCTTAGTATCTGGATGGATTTCTGTTTTTTTCACTAAGGCTTGCCTGCCCCCGTTTTTCACTAATCTGTTTCTATTTCTTCTCATTATTTTAATATAAAAATTAAGTTTAAAATTCAATTTCTAAACCCCTTTTATAACCCAATTTTATCATAAAAAATTTATTTTGGCAAAATCTAATTTCGCTCTAATCTATAACAAAACCGCCACGCCAAATTAATTCAAAAATCATTTTCAGGGGTTTTGCCACATCACTGCTTTCAATAATAAAAGCGAAATTCTCCCGATAGTTTACAACCGAGACTTTATTGCCATAAATTGTAATTTCCACATTTGAATCATAAAAATCCTTAGGTAGCATTTTTGTTTCGCGCAATTCAGTTTTATCTTTATTTTGAAGTTCAATAAATTCGTTAGAAACCGGGCCAATAACCCGCGCTTTTATTTTATTCTTGATTCGCTGCTGGATAAAACTCTGGGCTAATTTTCGTTCTTGGGCAGTTAAAAACTTTTCCGTACTAAAACCCACCATTTCACCTTTATAGCGTAATGCATCGCGGTTAACTTCATCCATCCCATCTTTTCCTTCGTAAAAATAAATTTTTGGCTTGGCACCTGTTGTGTTATAAATGGATTTTAGTTCTGGCATAATTTCTTCTATTTTTTTTAACTTTTCTTCTTCAAAGACTCTTAATTTTTCAGGGTCAACTGCGCTAAAAAGAGTTTTTTTGCCTTTTTTAGATTGTTTAATTAAGCCGCGCTTTAGTAAAGAATTGGATAAATCATAGAAATAGGGTCTTTTAATTCCGGCTTTTTGGGCTATTTGCGCAGCGGTTGCTTGCCCCAATTCCAAACAAGCCAAATAAATATCGGCTTTCTTATCTTTCAAATCTAATTGTTCTAAAATATTTTTGATTGCCATATTTTAAAATTTGTTGTTAATTAATTACTACTTTTTAGTATATCATAAATGCAATTTTTTGTCAATCTTTAGCCAAATTTTAAAAATATAATAACTTGACTTTTCAAATTTAGTCGCTATTTTTTTACATTATTTTCAAGCTTGTTATAATAAAGCATTATATTCAATCCGTTTCTTTGCGGACTGCATATATCCTTTAAAATTAACCTCTAAAACTATGTCAAAAAAAATAAAACTATTTTTAGGGATCGTTGTCCTAATTATTATAGCCAGTGGCTTATTTTTGGGCTCAAAACAAATTTGGTCAAAGATTGCACCTAATAAAGATACCTATAAAATCGGGGTTATATTACCACTTTCTGGTGACTTAGCTTCTCTAGGTGAAAACTCAAAAAATGGTGCCCTCTTAGCTTACCAAGAATTAACTGAAAGGCAGAAGGAAAAAATTCAGCTTATTTTTGAAGATGATCACTTTGATCCTAAAAGCACGGTTTCTGCTTTTAACAAGTTAATTAATATTGATGAGGCAAGTTTGATTATCTGCGCCACCTCAGGCCCTTGCAGTGCAATTGCGCCATTAGCCGAACAAAGCCAAGTCCCTTTAATCGCTGTGGCCTCAAACCCAAAAATTCAAGAAAACAAAAATTTTGTTGTCAGACTAGAAATAGCACCAAGTGAAGAGGCGAAATTGTTACTTGCTTACTTAAAAGAGAAAGATTATAAACGCATTGCCTCAATTGTCGCAACACAGGATGGCATCTTAGCTGGCTATACTGAACTTAAAAAGGATTTAATTTTTAGAGAAAGAGAAGTTTATTCTGAAAAAGTTGACCCCTCTTTAAAAGACTTTAGAACTTCTTTAACTAAAATATTAGCTCAAAACCCAGATATAATTTTTGTCGGTTTATTGCCTGGCATAGCTGGCGATTTCGGACGACAAGTAAAAGAAATGGGCTATACAGGTGCATTTGTGGGTTTAAACTTCTTAGAGGGCGACGAAACATTGGTCTCGGCCAAAGGTAGTTTAAATGGTATTGTTTACACTAATGCGCAAGATGCCCAAAGTTGGTTTAGCCAACTTTATGAAAAAACTTACCATAAAGCTAAAGGACCAGGATCTGCTCACTTATATGATGCTATCAAATTAATAGCCAAAGCTTTAGAAACTAATAATGTAGCTAGCGCAAAAATGGCTACTTATCTAAATTCAATAAAAAATTATAACGGTGCATTAGGCTTATTCAGTAGCACAGACACGCACGAATTCACCCTCCCTGTTATGCTTAAGACTATAGTAAATAATCAATTTACCATTTACTAAAATATTTCCCCTGTTTTTTGATTGGTAATCAAAAAGTCCCAGACTTAAATGGTCCAGGACTTTTTGTATTTAAGCGGGTAACGGGAATTTCTGCCTTCGCTGAAGCTACGGCAGGCAGGGAACCTATGCAATCTTAAGCGGGTGATGGGAATTGAACCCACCTATCTAGCTTGGAAGGCTAGCGCACTAGCCGATGTGCTACACCCGCAGTCGAATCGGGCTGGTGGGACTTGGCCTCGACTCGCTTCGGCTTCCGCCTCAGCGGTCTGGCCACCGCCTCGCGGCGCTCCTCGCCGGATTTGCTCGTCGCACATCGCTCCGGCGTTCAAGTCCCAACGCGAGCAAAACTTTTTGCTCGCTCCATCCCTCATTCACTTTGTTCATTCGGGCTGGTGGGACTTGAACCCACGATCTCTTGGTCCCAAACCAAGCGCGATAGCCAACTTCGCTACAGCCCGTAAATAAATCTCTGCGCAAATGCCTGGGGGCAGAATCGGACTGCCGACGCAAGGATTTTCAGTCCTTCGCTCTACCACTGAGCTACCCAGGCACAATATTTATTCCCAGGCATTTGCGCAGTATTATTTATCACTATTTTTATATTTTTCAATTATACTCTTCTTTTCCAAATAGCCATATATCATCTTCGCTCTATCCGGCTTCGGCTCGGTTTTATTTTTGTAATCACAGAGAAAATTAACCACCCAGCCGAGACGAGCCACTGAGCTACCTCGGCTAAACAACAACTAACCAATAACCATAACTAATAACAACGTTATGGTAATAGTTATCAGTTATAAGTTACAAATGTGGACGTAGATGGACTTGAACCATCGACCTCGTCATTATCAGTGACGCGCTCTAACCAACTGAGCTATACGTCCATAATTATTTTTATTTCTAAATATTTG
>Ga0315279_10006348_pt1 | contig 14942 bp, 11 predicted proteins | sample YL17G06_20_MG_FD_203694 | JGI IMG/M metagenome (GOLD analysis project Ga0315279, IMG submission 203694) | Sediment microbial communities from Yellowstone Lake, YNP, Wyoming, USA - YL17G06_20 | ecosystem: Environmental > Aquatic > Freshwater > Lake > Sediment | place: USA: Wyoming | collected... | reverse complement strand
TCGGCCGCGCACCCGGCGCAGCGCTCGGTGTGCCGCTCCAGCTCGATGCGCTCCGCGTCGTCCAGTTCCGCGTACAGGTACAGAGTGATCCGGCTTTTTACCCAGCCGCAATTCATATGGCCCCCTCCAGCGCTCCGCGCAGCTTTTGATTGGCGCGGAACAGGCAATTCTTCACGGTTTCCTCGGTGGTGGAGAGCATGTCGCCGATGGTTCGCAGCTTCAATCCCTGGTAATGCTTCAGCTCGAACACCATGCGCTCCCGCGGCGTCAGCCGCTTCATGGCCGTCTCCAGCCGCCAGGCCAGTTCCCGGCTCAGCAGCGACCGCTCGGGGTGCATATCGGGCCGCGGCTCCTCGACGAGATCAACAAAATCCGTCTCGCCGTCGTCGTGGCTGGTGACCGGATGGTCTTCCTTCCTCACGGCCTTCTTTCGCAGATGATCCAGGCAGATGTTGGTCACCACGCGGTACACCCAGGTGTAAAAACTGCACTCGAAGCGAAACGTGCCCAGCGAGCGATAGATTTTCAGGAACGCTTCCTGGTAGATATCGCGGGCGTCTTCTTCAGAGCGCACCAGGTTTAGCGCCAAACGAAGCACGCTGTGGTCGTAAAGGCGCACCAACTCTTCAAACGCGAGCTGGTCGCCCTGCTGCGCCGCCCGGATCATGGCGGCGTCGTCGATTCGTGCCGTTGGGGGCTGACTCACCCGGGCTCCTGCGGCTAAACAATCCGTAACCATCGCGGGCGCCTGCGGCCCTTCGCTTCCCCACCGGGGCCGGACTTCGTTCCCATCCAGCGTGCTCCTAAGCTCCACTGGAATGGACGAATTGGAAGCAAAAAGGTTAGCGGCGCCTCGCCCCTACCGGTAGTCTACTATAGGCGGGCTGGCGGCCGGGGGCCGGCGGTCGGCGGCGCGGGGCCCCTGCATCTGCCAACATGTATCTCGCCTGCACCCAAAAACTTGGCTGCAGGTCGCGCCAATTCGCTTAGAATAGTGGCACCCCCACAAGGCCTGGAAGTGCTGTTGAGGCAGAGGAGGCAAGGTGAAAGCGCAGCGTACAAAAGCGCGTACGGCCAACAAGCGCAAATCGCGGACGCCGGTCCGCGGCCCGGTCCCGAAATACCACGCGATTCGAGCCTGGCTACGGTGGTTCAAGCGGCTGCCGACGATGTTCGAGTGGGAGTATCTGCTGGTCGATGAGGCCATGAACCGCTACCAGAACAAGACTCATGCCGCGGCGGCGGTGGGACTCACTCGCGAGGGTTTCCGCAAGAAGCTGATCCGCATGGGCCTTTCCTAGCTAACGCCTGCGCTTCAAGGCGGGGAGCGGAAACGGGCGGGGCGGGGACAGCCCGACATCGCCTGCCAGCGCGCCGCCCGCTTCTGTGACCGGCGAGCATGTTGGTGGGCCCGGCTGGACTCGAACCAGCGACCAGCGGATTATGAGTCTTGCCCGGCCCGCCAGAGCGAACAACTCAGCCGGTAAACCCCAAGAGAACCAACAGAGGCCGCCGTGCCGAGTTGGTTCGTCTTGGGGCCTTTGGGCTGGGGCACACGCACAAAACACGCACAATCGACGAAGCGTGAGCCAGACATCGCTGGCCGTCACCCCGCCGAAGGTCACCACTGGCGGGATGTTGGCGGCTGACAGCGGTGATGCGGCCCACGCCGGTGCTCTCAGCCTGTGGCGCGGCCGCCTGATCGAACACCTTAGCGTTCGTGGGGAGCGGTTTGTTAAGGGCGGCAGACTCGCCCTCCGTCCGGATAGCCATACGCACAGCCCGAATTTCCCTTCCGTCAGCGAGGCTCGGTGAAAAATCGCACTGTTCAGGCTTTCTTGCTTTTCCCGCTTTCCCCGCTTTTCGAGTTGACGGCCGCCAAATGGATAAAGTCCGGCTCAGAAAATGACCTTCAACCCGAACTGCAGGTTGCGCGGGCGCGACGCGCCGCCGATGGTGCCGAAGTTTGCGTTACCGACCTGGGCATTGGGCACCCCGAACGAGGGTGTGTTGGTGAAGTTGAACGCTTCAACGCGGAACTGCAGCCGCGCCCGCTCGGTGATCCCGAATTCCTTGTAGACGGCGAGGTCCATGCCCTTCGGGCTGGGGCTCGTCAGCAGGTTCCTTCCTGCGTTTCCGTAGGTGTACGGGGCGTTGGCCACGAAGGCGGTGGTGTCGAACCAGTGATCCAGCGATCGCTGGTCACCGCTTAAGTGCCAATCATGCACGACGTTGGGGCGGTCGTCAGTTCCGGCGCCGGAGGGATTGCCCTGGACGGTAAGGCTCTGGAGCTGGCCGCTCTCGAACGTCGAGATGCTGGCGACGCTCCAACCACCCAGCACGCCTTCCAGCACTCCGGGCATGCGCGCCAGGTAGGTTTTCCCACGGCCAACGGGCAACTGATAGACAAAACTGAGGACCAGGCGATGCGGGCGGTGCTCATCGGCCAGCGACCGGTCGGCACGCAGGTCGCGCGGGTTCTGCGCGTTCCCCACGCTGCCTGCGCCCGATTCCCCATGCCCATCGCTGATCGTCTTTGACCACATGTAAGAACTAAGCAGGCTCAAGCCACGCGACAGCCGTTTTTCCACTTTCAATTGGAGCGAATTGAAATTGGCGTTCGACGACGCTTCGTGACGATAAGTGGTGGCCAGCGGCCCAACCACCACGCCATCCTGCGGGACCAGCACCGACTTGAAACGGCGGCGCGAATTCAGGTCGCCCGGCCCGGGCAGCGCCCAATTGCCTTCGTTCCTCCGCACGAGCTTGTGCGCCGTGTTGCCGTAATAGCCGGTCTCGATCAGGATCTGGCCGGGCAACTCATGCTGAATCGAAAAGCTGAATTGCTGCGCATAACCGTGGCGCATCTTGCGGTCATACGAAGAAGTTTCGATGTTGGAGGCGTTCTTCGGGCTGATCATGTCCGCCGGCAGGCCCTTTGAAAGCAAAATCGTCGGATCCACTCGGTTGGTGCTCAACTGCGCTTTGTAGGTGAACGGCGGGTTGCCTTGCAGGTATTGGGCGCCGCCGAAGCCTTCGTACTGCGCGTAATAAACGCCGTAGCCGCCGCGCACCACGGTTTTCGATGCGGCGCGGTAAGCGAAGCCGAAGCGCGGCCCGAAATCGTTGCCATCGGTGGCGATGGTGGCCCGGTCGGCGCGCGAGCCCGGCTTGGCGGGCACCAGTGCCGCGCTGCCCGGGTTGCTGTCGATGTCGAAGTTCGACCAGCCGTTCCTCGTCTCTACCCAGGGCAGGTGCAGTTCGTAGCGCAAGCCCGCGCTGAGCGTCAGGCGGCTGTTCACGCGCCATTCATCCTGGCCATAGAAGTCGTAGAACGGAGCACGCTGGTTCATCCGCGTGAACGTGGAATTCTGCGCCTGCCATGGCATTCCCAGCAGAAGATCGGCCACGGAGTTGCCTTCCTTGGCGGTTTTCGGATTGCGCGTGTAGCTCCCGTCGAACGAAAATGTGCCCAGCGCCTGCTGGGGATTGAACAGGGAGCTTTGCACCCAGCTAAAATTGATGCCGAACTTTACCGAGTGCTTGCCGCGCATCCAGGTGAAATCGGAGATCAATTGCCGGTTTTGAGAATCGGCCAGGTTCGGAGTCTGAGGCCCGAGGCCAAGGCTGCTGTAGCTGGAAACGGAGAACTGCGCCATGCCGGGGATGCTGGTGTTAACGCCCTGCAGGCCCAGTTCGCGGTTGTAGACGTGGTCGTCGGGCGGCTCGCGGTCGGTCAGCAACCGGTTCCAGGCGATCTTGCTCGACATTACGAGCGCCGGTGTAAACACCCGGTTGTATCCGAGCATCACGTTGCGGCCTGTATGCGTGAAGTCGCTGGTGTCCGCGCCGGCGCCCCAAGCCGGCGCAGGAAGTGGCGGAGAGCGCGGTTCGAGGTCGCGTTGGAAGCTGTACCGGGCGTACAGGCTGTCGTGGGACGACAAGCTGTGGTCGATTTTCACGTCCCAGTGGTCGCGGTCGGTGGCGTTCGGCGGATTGTAAAGGAAGTTGCGCGTAAGCCCCGGTTTGTTGGGCGCCGGGTAGAGAGCGGCCAGCTTGGCCCCGATCGCATCGAACCTGGCCTTGGGAATCACGTTGCCAGCGAACGCATTACGCAATCCGGTCCCGACGTCGTAGGTGAGCGGGTCGTAGATCTTCGTGGCCGGCAGCAACTCCGAGAAGTCCCCGCCGACCATTCTCTGCGTGGGAATCGTGTTGTTCACCGTCCGCGACTCGCGAATGCGCGACGCCTCGTAATCGCCGAAGAAGAACGTACGGTTGCGAATGATCGGGCCGCCCAGCGAAAAGCCGTACTGGTTGCGCTTGAACGGCGGTTTCGGGGAGCTGGGCAGGTCGAAAAAGTTTTTGGCGTCCAGTTTCTCGTTGCGCAGGAATTCGAACGCGGTGCCATGCAGCCGATTGGTTCCCGATTTCAGGCTTACGTTGACAATGGCGCCGGTGGCCCGGCCATACTCGGCCGAGAAGGAATTCGTCATCACCTTGAATTCCTGGATGGCATCGACGTTGGGCTTCACGGCCTCGCCCTGCCGGCCCTGGTAGGCGATCTGGGCGCAGTTGTTGTCCACGCCGTCGAGCAGGTAATTGTTCTGTGTTGAGCGCATTCCGCTGCCCGAGAAACCGCCGGTGCGCCCGCCGGGCTGCTCGTTGGTGCCGGCAGAGATCAGCGCCAGTTGGATGTAATCGCGGTTGTTGAGCGGCAGATCGACCATCTTCTGGTTGTCGATCACCTGCCCCTGCGTGGCTTCGTTGACGACCAGCAGGGCCGCCGCCGCCGTTACCGTCACTTCCTGGCTGACTTGCCCGACTTGCAGCGCGAAATCGACGACCGCGGTCTGCTGGATTTGCAGCACGATGCCCTCGCGCACAATCCGCTTGAATCCCGGCGCTTCGACGGACACCGTATAGGTGCCGATGTGCAGCGGCGCCGATTCGTAGCTGCCATCGCTGCGCGTCGCCGCTTTCGAGCTGATCCCGGTTGCGGTATTTGTAAATGTGACAGCCGCGCCGGGCACCACCGCCCCGGTCGGATCCTTGACGGTTCCGATGACGCGCGCAGTCTCCACCTGCGCCACCGCCATGCCACTGAAGCACACGACTGCCAGTAGAGTCAGAAGAAGCACGCCTCTCATAATTAGACCTCCGCCCTCGTTCGTTGCGGCACTTGCACCGCACACATTTCTTCGCGAGGCCCCCTTGGGAGCATCCGAATCTTACACCAAGCCGCGATGAAGCAGCAACCGGGGGCCGACGGGGGCAGCCTGAACTGTGCAGTTTGTCTAGGGAGCTCCGCCCAGGCGACCATTGACCGACTCGACCGGGCCATAAGGGCGCTCGCGGAACTTGGCGGCAAGGCACCTAGTCGCCGGGGCGGCCCGCGCCACATGTCCGCCGCGGTGCGGAAGTGGATCGCCACCGCGCAACGGGCAAGGTGGGCGAAGATGAGAGCGCAAAAGGCGGTCGGGTAGCGTTCGAGGGCTCAAGATTGCCGACATTTGCCGCCAAACCGGCTGATTTGAAATCCAATGTGCCATTGTAAGCCTTTGTAGGCAGGGGAGATGGGTTGCAGTGTGCGGGAATTGTGCGCCACTCGCGGCCAGAAACAGGCCGAACCTCGCCGCAAAGTCGTCCTTCAGGCGCGCGGCCGGCGGCGTTTGGGGGCGTCTTCGCCGGGGGCGCAGGGACGTGGCGTTGCACGTCAGCCAAGGGATCCTACAGCGGTAGTCCCACATCCGGGTGCAGGCAAAGCGGGCGGCAATCGCGACCCTGGAGCCGCAACCCGCCGCCCTACCGACAACCGCAGCGCCAGCGGCGGGCGCTTCTGAGGCATCGACCCGCAAGCCGAGTTAAGCTTATTTTATCTTTTACTGTGGCGTGCAGGATTTCCTACTACAGGGCTTGGGACGGGTCGCGAGGAAGGCGCTAACTGACAGAAAAATGGCGCGCCCGGAGGGACTCGAACCCCCGACCTACTGGTTCGAAGCCATTTCAAGGCGAGAGCGCACCAATTGGGGCAGGCTTGCATATACTGGCAAGCACTGTGTTAGCGCCTTCTTCCGCGATGTCGTTTGCAATCCCATGCTAGGCCCTCTAAATCTGGATCAGTATGATGGCTTTGGTTGCGGGAGGTGGATTTGAACCACCGACCTTTGGGTTATGAGCCGAAGTCAATTGTAGCCCGTCTTTGCCTTGCAACCGGCTTACCCGACGCAGCGGGATAGGGCAGCAGCCAGCGCGCCCAGCCGCTTCATGTGGCGACTCCTTGTCTCTTCTTGGACCGTACCTCTTCCTTGATCCTCTGGATATGTCCGCGGCCGAGGGCCTTCACTTCGCAGCCGAGTTCGAAGTAGCGGCGGACCTTGTCGTCGTCGAGGATGCCGAAGCAGTCGACCACGGCCAGCGGGCCGCCCGCCCACTGGACCACGTCGTCGGGATTCAGCTTCAGGTATGGCGAGTGCCGCACGGCCAGCACCATCACCTCCACGCCCTTGAGGGCCTTGGGCAGGTCCTTCTGGACGCGGACGTTGATCAGGTCCTCCTGGCTGCGGAAGAACCTCGACCAGGAGTGGCCCGGCGCGGGATACGTCTCCTGGCTCTCCAATTCGTACCAGTGCTCGACGTACGGGTCGTGCACGGAGATCTCGGCGCCCATCTCGGTGAGCTTGCGGACGACCAGCTCCGAGCCGCTGTAGCGGGTGTCGCCGACGTCCTCGCGATAGCTAACCCCGCACACCAGCACGCGGCTGCCGGCGATGTAGCGGCCCATGTTGCGCAGGGCGTCGCGGACCAGCTCGGCCGCGTGCAGGCCTCGCGTGTCGTTGACGTCGATGGCCGTGGTGGACATCTTGAACACGCTGTCGCCGTCCTCGAAGCCCAGGATGTGCTTGTAGGCCCAGTAGCCCAGGCCGCCGTCCTTGGGCAGGCAGTAGCCGCCGATGCCGGGGCCCGGGAAGATGATGTTGCTGTGCGTGGGGCGCATCTTGATGGCCTTGATGACCTTCATCAGGTCCACGCCGTTGCGCTCGGCGAACAGCGACCACTCGTTGAGGAACGCCAGGATCGTCGCGCGGTAGGAGTTCTCGACGATCTTGGTGGTCTCCGATTCGATCGGCCGGTCCATGACCGTCAGCGGGAACTTCTCGGTGTTGAGCACCTCGCGCAGGAACTTCTCGACGCGCTGGCGGGCCTGCGGATTGCAGCCGGAGCACACGCGCCAGAAGTCGCGGATCGAGCTGACGTACTCGCGGCCGGGCATGACGCGCTCGAAGCTGTGCGCCAGCAGCGGGGCCGAGTCGATGCCGCGGGCGGCGAAGGCCTTTTTCATGATGGGGTACGCGACGAACTCGGTGGTGCCCGGGGCGACGGTGGTCTCGATGAGCACCAGGCACTGCGGCGGGACCTTCTCGCCGATGGTCTTCATCGTCGCTTCCAGGGCGGCCATGTCGGTCTCGCCGCTGCGCATCTTGCCCAGGTCGTGCTTGACATAGTCGCACTGCACGTCCACCACGACGCAGTCGGCCAGCTTCAGGCAGTCGCTGTTGTAGGTGGCCGTGAGCGTCTTCTTCTGCAGGACGCAGCGGGCGATCATCGGATCGACTTCGGGGTCCTCGGCCTTGACCGGCGAGAGACCCTGGTTGAGCATCTGGATCTTCCAATAGCTGCGCGTGCTGGGGCGCTGGCAGCCGATGACGAACTTGCTGGGCTTGCCGGTTGCGCGGTCGACGGTGTCGGCGACGATGGAGGCCATCACGGCCCCCACGAAGCCCACGCCCATCACCACGACGACCTCCTGCCCCGCGGCCCGCGCGGCGGCGGCCAGCTTTTCCAGCCGGGCCATCTCGGCGGCGTACTCGGTCTTAGCCGGAAGGGGAAACTCCTGACCGGAAGGACCTACGGAGACATTGCTCATGAGGCGTTCCTTTCGAAAGTGTTCCTTAAGGCCGATTTTCGGGGAGGGTGGGCACAGAATTGGGCACAGTTTCCGAGTGACCGCCCTTCGGTCTTCGCTAAGCCATTGAAAAACTGGGTGGGCCCGGCTGGACTCGAACCAGCGACCAGCGGATTATGAGTCCGCCGCTCTGACCGACTGAGCTACGGGCCCGCGCGACCTCCAACATCTTACACCGAAACGGTTAGGCGGCATGCGCCGGCCGGTCTTGAGGCTGCTCGACTTGAGTGGTGCGAGTCTTGGTGTCAGCGGTAGCCGCTGCATACCTCTGCGGTGACGGGCCATTTCAGCACGGCCCGGAGCAGCGGGCGGCGATCAGCAGGTGAAGGATGGCGTGGTACTCATCGCCGGAAAGGGCGCGCCCGCGCTTCTCGCGAGCGTGGGGCGAGGGCTGGGAGGTATCGGTTTTGTGCGCGATTACCATGTCCAGCGACGGCAGCACGGTGATGAACTGGCCGCCCGCGCCCATCCCGGTGAAAGCGCCGGCAAAGGGCCCGCTGGAGCCGGGCGCGTCCCACACCCACCACATGTACCCGTAGCCCCAGCGGCTTGAGCGCCCCAAGGCGCGAAGCGAGGGCGGATTCATGTCATGTAACGGGGTGACCAGGCTGGTGATCCGCCGCACCCACTCGCGCGACGCAACCTGCTTCCCGTCCCATTCCCCCTGGCGCAACATCAGCAGCCCGACCCGGGCCATGTCGCGCGTGGAAAGCCACATGTGGTAGGCCGGGAACGCGGACTTCTTCAGGTCGCCGCTCTTCTTATGCCGGGCCCGATCGAAGTCCTGCATGCCGACCGGCGCGGCCAGGTCCGCTTGAAGCGCGTCGTAGATATCGCGGCCGGTCAGCTTCTCGAACGCAGCGCCGGCCGCGTTGAAATCCCAGTTGCTGTATAGGTAATAGGTGCCCGGCCGTTGGGAACCGCGCGGCGGAGCGCTGCCCAGAGAATCGCCCGCGTTGGACGCCTCATGGTAGACGCCCGACCGGGCGGTGATCAGGTTTTCGATGGTGGCCCCCTGCTCGATTTCCAGCAGACCGCCGTGGTCGGTCAGGCCGATTCCGCGGAGGGTCTTGCGCAAGTCGATAGTGCCGTTCTCGACGTACTTGCCGTATAGGATCGCCAGAAGGCTCTTGCGTACCGAGGCCAGGTAGCTGAGGTGCGACAGGTCGCCGTACTCGAACAGTGAGCGGCCGCCCAGCGAAACCATCATCGCCGTCGTGTCGATCGATTCCAGCCAGGCCCGCAGAGCGTTCAAGCGCGCCGAAGAATACCCGATCGACTCCGGCTTCTCGATGCGCTCCCACTGCTTTCCAGGAAAGAAGCGTTCCGTCTTGGCTTGCCGCGCCTGCGCGAAGCAGAAACCACAGGCAACCAGCAGCAGAATGAGGGTTACCGCCGCAACATGCCGTGCTTTGCGCATGGCCCATTCTAGTTTACCTTAGGCGTGGGAGCACCGGTCTCCAGACCGGCCAGGGGATCGGTTGCCTTGGCGAGGCAGGGACTGACAACGGCTTGGCCGAGCGGAACAGACAACCGGGGGCCGATGCAGGCGCTCAGAAGTTGATGCCCAGCAGGAACTCCAGTTGGTTCCGCTGGGAGCTGAGTACGGAGCTGGTGCCGGCCTGGAAGTTCTCGCTGCCCCAGCGCGTGAAGCGCAGCTCCGGCTGGATGTGGATGACCAGGGCGCGGATGTCGATGCCGCCGCCCAGCACCAGCCCGGCGGTCACCGAGTGCCGCAGTTCGCTGGGACTCTCCTGCCCCGTCACCACGCTCTGCACCCCGGTCACCAGCGTGTTCGTGAAGCTGGTGACGCCGCTCACGCGGTTGAAGGCCAGGCCGGCATCCAGGAAGGGATGGACCAGCGGCTTGCCCTTGGTACGGTATTTCAGCAACAGCGGGAATTCCCAGGCGTTGGCTTCCGTGCTGCGCAGCGCGACCACGCCCAGCAGGCTGCTGGTGGAGCGGTAGTCGAAGCGCCGGTACAGGGCATCGAATTCCACCGCCACCCGATGCGGGAGCTTCAGCTCGATGGTTGGTCCCACGACGTAACGCTTCGCTTCGGAAAAATACTGGAGGGCGGGAGCGGTTCCGGTTGCGAACGCGTCGGTGACCGGCAGGCCCACCTTCAAGCCGGCATGGACCTGGCCAAACGCCGGGACGGCGGAAAACAGCAGCAGGCAAAGCAATCGTTTACTCATGTCTCTGGTGACGCTGGTTGAGCGCTCCTCGTTTCCATTGTAGCGCCGGCAGCAAGCCAATCCGAAGGTGAACGACGAAAGAAACTGCCGATGAACCAGATGGTGTACTATTAGACGGACGGATTGTTACCATGCCTGACGAACAACTCAGGATTGCGGTGTTCATCGACTTCGACAACATCGAGATCGGCGTGCGAAGCACGATGAACAAGGATTTCGACGTGGGCTCGGTGCTGGAAGCGCTGAAGGAGCGCGGCGAGGTGATCAGCAAGATCGCCTACGGCAACTGGAAGCGCCACGGCAACGCCAGCCGGATGATGAGCGAGCAGGCGGTGCAGATGGTGCAGCGGGACCCGACGCCGCGGGGCGACAAGAACGGCGCCGACATCAACCTGGCGCTGGACGCCCTGGAGATGGCCTTCACCAAGCCGCACATCAATGCCTACGCCATCGTGGGCGGCGACAGCGACTTCATCGCCCTGGTCGAGAAGCTGAAGCAGTACAACAAGGCGGTGTTCGTGGTCGGGGGGCGCGGATTCACCAGCGCCATCCTGCAGAAGAATTGCCGCGAGTTCATCAGCTACGAGAACGTGGTGCGGGAGCCGGAGCCCCGGCGGCAGCAGCAGGCCGCCCGGCGCCCGGCGCGGCGCGGCGAGCCGCTGCCGCTGGAGGGCGTGGTCCCGCTGCTGGAGCGCGCGCTGCGGCTGCTGGCCGAGCGCGAACACCAGCCGCTGCTGGGCCTGGTCAAGAGCACCATGCTGCAGCTTGATTCCACGTTCAGCGAGCGCGACTACGGCTCCGGCTCCTTCCTCGATTTCGCGCAGAAGCTGGCCCATGCCGGCCTGGTGGATGTGGCCCGGATCGACTCCAACTACGCCGTCAAGTTGCAGGAAAAACTCCATCTACCGGGGGCCCCCAGGCTGGCGGCGAAGGCCGCGGCCGTGGGCCAGCCGGCGCAGCCGGGGCCGCCCGGAGGGGAAGGCGCGCAAGCGGTTTCGGAAACGGCGGCGGCGGCGGGGGAACAGGCAGCAGCGGTGCCGGCCCGCGCGGTCCGGCGTTCCCGGCGCGGCCGGCGCGGTACGCCGCGCAAGGCCGCCGTGGCCGAACAACCGGAGTTGGAGAGGGTGGGGCCCGAGGCGGTTGCGCCCGTCGAGGTTGCCGCGGCCGAAGATCCGCAGCCGTCCGCCGGCACCGCGCCTCCGCCGTCCGAGGCAGCCCCGCCGGCGGCAGCACGGCGCAGCCCGGCGCACCGCCGCCGGCGGAAGGCGTAGGGACCGGTTACAGCTACGGCTTCATTGGAAACTGCTTGTCGTAGGCGGCCACGATTTCCGCCGTGATGTCGCCGCCGCTGGCCGCGTACATCGTTCCGGAAGCGGTGCTGTCGAGAATCAGCAGGTATTGCCCGGCGGCGCCGAACTTCTGCACGACCTCATTGACGCGCTTGCTCAGGCGCGCCAGAGCTTCCTCGCGGGCCGCATTGAAGTCGGCGGTGACGTCCTCGTTGAGCCGATCCAGCACTTTCTGCTTCTGCTGGAGCTCAGCCGCCCGCCGCTGGCGTTCCGCGTCGCTCATGCTGTTCTGCTTCTGCTGATAGTCGGCCTGCAGCTTGTCCAGCTCGGCGGCGTTGGCCTGGAGCTGTTTCTGCTGGGGCGCGAACTTGCGCTCCAGTTCGGCCAGCACGGCCTTGCCTTCGGCCGTGGAAGCCAGCACGCGCTCGGTGTTCACGACCGCGATCTTGGCAGGGGTGGCGGGCGCCTGCCCCACCGCCAGCCAGGTGACCAGCAACAACAAAACGAATCCCGCAATCCAACGCATGCGCTTTTCTCCTCCGAAGCGCGCCCGCCCGCTCCGGCGCCCGGTGCCCCGGTCCGCCGCAGCCGTTGGGCGGCGTGTGAACTTCGATCATACACGAGTGCCGGAACCAGTGGCGCGGTCAAGCGGGTTTGGCTTACCCTTACAGAGAGCGATTCCTGTATGGCCGATAAGCTCATTCGCAAAGCTGTGTTTCCGGCCGCCGGGCTGGGCACGCGCTTCCTGCCGGCCACCAAGGCCCAGCCGAAGGAAATGCTGCCGCTGGTGGACAAGCCCATCATCCAGTACGTGGTTGAGGAGGCGCACGCTTCCGGCGTCGATACGGTGATCATCGTCACGGGACGCGGCAAGGCCGCCATCGAGGACCATTTCGATGTTTCCTACGAGCTGGAGAAGATTTTGGAGGAGCGCGGCAAACTCGATTTGCTGGGCCTGGTGCGCCAGATCTCGGACATGATCCACGTCTGCTACGTCCGGCAGAAGGAAGCGCTGGGGCTCGGCCACGCCATTCTCATGGCCCGCGAACTGGTGGGAAACGAGCCGTTCGCCGTGCTTCTCGGCGATGACATCATCGACGCGCCGGTGCCCTGCCTGCGGCAGATGATCGAGGTCTATGAACAGTACCGGCAGCCGGTGCTGGCCATCTGCCGGGTGCCCGGGCCGGCGATTTCCGCCTATGGCGTCATCTCCGGTTCCCCGCTGGAATACAACGGCGGACAGGACCGGCTGTACCGGATCAGCGACCTGGTCGAAAAGCCGACCGCCGACGGCGCCCCGTCGGACCTGGCCATCATCGGCCGCTACATCCTGACCCCCGACGTTTTCGAGGAACTGGAACGGACCCGGCCCGGCAGCGGCGGCGAGATTCAATTGACCGACGCGCTGCGGGGTCTGCTGGCCCGCGGACAGCAGCTCTACGGCTACCGCTTCGAAGGCCGCCGCTACGACGCCGGCGACAAGCTGGGATTCCTGATTGCCACCGTCGAGTTCGCCCTGAAACGCCAGGGACTGGGCGAGCAGTTTCGCGAGTATCTGAAAAGCCTGAAGCTGTAATCAGCCGCCGGGTGCCAGGTGAGGGACCTGCAGAATTCCCAAGAAGCACGCTGGACTGTGCCGCGAGCGTCAGCGAGCGGGTGCGCCAGCAATTGCTGAACCGGCGAACTCCATGTACACGCGCAGCCATGGCTGAAACTACCGCTCGCTGACGCTCGCGGCTATGTTGTCTTAAATGGAATTTTGCAGGTACCTCAGGTGCCAGGGCTTCCAGCCTCCTGTAAAATAGAGGGTGATGCCGCTATACGAGTATGGGTGCCGCCAGTGCCGGCGCACCTACGAAAAAATACAGAAGTTCTCCGATCCGCCGGACGCGAATTGCGAGGTTTGCGGAGGCGCCGTCTACCGGCTGCTGTCGGCTCCGGCCTTTCACTTCAAGGGAAGCGGCTGGTACGCGACCGATTACGCGCCCAAGAGCGGCTCCAAGGCCGAGTCCGGCACCGACAACGGCAGCAAGCCTGAGAAGACCGACAAGACCGAGAAGAAAGACACGGCCAAGACCGCCGACAAGCCCGAGAAGAAAGACGCCGCCAAGACCGAGAGCAAGCCCGCCGACAAGCCCGCCGAATCCAGCAAGAAATAACTGCACAAAACGCCACGGACGGCTGTAGACCGTGGGCCGTAGGCTGAGGCCCTCTCGCGGCATGCTCCGGCCCGCAGCCTACGGCCCACAGCCTTTATTCACGCCGGTGTGCTCAACTCTTCGACGATTTCGCGGGCCACCTGGCGGGCCCGCTCCAGCGCGCCCGTTTCGAAGCTGATCGCTCCTACGCGGGCGTGCCCGCCGCCCCCATACCGCTCGCAGATGGTGGCCAGGTTGTGCATCCGCGGCTGGGTGTTCCAGGGATTGGAACCAACCGAGATCTTGGTGCGGAAGGACGAGGGACTGATGCTGACGCTATAGACGCTCTCGGGGAACAGGTAGTAGGGGATAAACTTGCTGTAACCTTCCAGGTCCAGGCCGGTCACATCGAAAAACACCACGCCTGCATCGCAGCGCGAGCGCTCGCGAATCAGATCGATCGATTTCAGGTGCCGCTCATGCAGGGGCTTGAACAGGGCGGCGATGTCCGAGACCTTCATGATGTCGCCCAGCGGCAGGCGGGTCATCATGCGGATGACGCGGGCCAACAGGTCGTGGTCCGGACCCATCTCGATAACCAGCGTCAACTGGGTGGCCGGGGCCTCCATGCGCACCGCGGCGGCCGCGTTTGGATACTGGGCCCCGTCGATGATGTCGGCCCATTCCACCAACTCCGCCAGTTCCGGCGCTTCGAAACCAAACCGCTCGCGGGTGACCGCGGCCACGAACTTGGTACAGGACCGGTAGTCGGGGCCGTAGAATTTCCTGCCGCTGCGATCGAGCTGGAAATGGCGGGCATCCTCGGGCGTCAGAAACGCGCTCTGATGGTGGTCGAACCACCACGTCAGGCGCGGGGAGCTGCAATACTTGAAATCCACGATGGCGTTCTCGTCGCCATCGAACTGCGCCTCGTCAAACAACTGCGAGGCCCGGTGGGCCAGGCCGGTGTAGACAAAATCGGCGTCGGGGCGCATCTTGGAGGAATAGAAGCGGCTGAAGACGGCCGCCGACGCGGCTCCGTCGAAGCATCGGTCATGGAAGAAAACGCGTACCCGCATGGCCTTGGTTTCCGTCCGCGGCGCCTGAAAAATCTTCCCGCTCGCCGACGGAAAGGAGACGCCAACGCCGCGAAAGGAAAAGCGTATATTCTTACCTGATTTGCGGAAGCGCATCAAGCAGAAATTCGCTGCGCTTTTTCAGAGCCAAGAAGGTCCCGCGCTCCAACGGCCCGAGGTCCAAAGATCGCACGAGCTGGGACTGGCGGACCTTGGAGCCTTGGGCCTGGGAGGCCTGTGCCCCGGCCATGGCGGCCCATTACTCGGCTTGCTTT
>Ga0315279_10006347_pt1 | contig 14944 bp, 14 predicted proteins | sample YL17G06_20_MG_FD_203694 | JGI IMG/M metagenome (GOLD analysis project Ga0315279, IMG submission 203694) | Sediment microbial communities from Yellowstone Lake, YNP, Wyoming, USA - YL17G06_20 | ecosystem: Environmental > Aquatic > Freshwater > Lake > Sediment | place: USA: Wyoming | collected... | reverse complement strand
ACGAGGGGCGTGACTCCGCAATGGAATCCCTTTCCAGGATCTCAGGTCTTGATGAGGAGCGGCTGTCTTCCATCGCCGAGAGGCTGTCGCACAGACAGATCAACCTGCTGACCTTCGCTCTCTACGCGCTGTACCTGAACAACGTGTCGGGGCTCTACAAGGGAATGATTCTCGTGCCCAACAGAGAGGAAGTGATGATTTGCCGGCGCGTCACGTTCAACGGTCCTAACGTAGTCACGAGGGCTCTCGGGATGGACATCGAGGGAAGCTAGGGCGAGGACAAGATCAGTGACGTTGGCAGATAGTCATGGTTATAATCAAGGAGAGGGAGAGTAGACCGCATACTCGATGACCATAGAGGCAATGCTGAACCCGAAGAGCGTAGCCTTGATTGGTGCAACAGAACGAGAAGGCTCAGTAGGACAGGCGCTGATGAGCAACCTACTGCTAGGCAAGGACAAGAGAGCGATCTATCCTGTCAACCCCGGCAGGAATACCGTAATGGGCCTCAAATGCTACCCCACAATCTCGGCGATTCCAAACCATGTTGACCTTGCTGTGGTAGCCACCCCCTCGAAGACTGTCCCTCCCTTGGCTGAAGACTGCGGGCGGGCCAGTGTGGATGGTATGGTCATAGTGTCGGCAGGCTTCCGCGAGACCGGGCAAGAAGGCATAAAGTTGGAGGAGGAACTGATCAACATACAAGCCAAGTACGGCATACGCATCCTAGGGCCTAACTGTCTGGGTTTCATCAAGCCTTATGCGGAGCTGAACGCCAGTTTCCTGAGAAAAAACCCCGAAACCGGCGAGATCGGTTTTGTGTCACAGAGCGGCGCGATCGGCACTGCGATACTTGACTGGGCTGTGAGCACTCACGTGGGCTTCAGCTTCTTCGTTTCTTTGGGTTCGATGCTCGATATCGGTTTTGGAGACATGATAGACTACCTCGGAAACGACCCGAAGACTAGGAGCATCCTCATCTACATGGAAAGTGTTCAAGATGCAAGGAAGTTCATGAGCGCTGCGAGAGGCTTTGCTCGAACGAAGCCGATAATTATCATAAAGGCAGGAAAACACTTGGCTGGTGCCAAGGCCGCCCATTCCCACACGGGTGCATTGGCGGGCGACTACGAGGTCTATGACGCCGCTCTCAAACGAGTCGGCGTCGTGAGAGTGGATGAGATCGATGATCTCTTCAATTGTGCAAGTGTCCTTGAGTCAAAACACCTCCCTGAGGGCCCTGCCTTGGGCATAGTGACAAACGCAGGTGGACCCGCTGTCTTGGCAGCTGACTCCATTGCGGATCGGGGACTGGAACTGGCGAAGCTTTCGGACGAGTCAATGGGCGCGCTGAACAAATGCTTGCCACCCTACTGGAGCATGGGAAATCCTGTGGACATACTCGGTGACGCGGACGTCGGTAGGTACGAAGCTGCAATGAAGATCTGCATGGCAGACTCCAGCGTGGACGGTCTTCTGGTCATCTTCACTCCCCAAGGCGCGGCGCCATCGACGGAGCTGGCGGAGACTGTAGCCAAGATAGCAGCTGACAGACGCAAGCCTGTCCTCACTACATGGATGGGCATGAACAGCATTAGAGAGGCAAGGGAGGTCTTCTACAGGGACGATATCCCCACGTACCCAACTCCTGAGCAAGCCATCAAGACCTACATGTACATGTACAGGTACAAGAGGAATCTGGAGCTTCTGTATCAGACCCCCGAAGAGCTGACCGTGGACCTATCGCCGCCGAAGAGCCACCTCGAGCTCTTGGTACGCAGAGCGGCGAGAGAAGGAAGAACCGTGCTGAGCCAAGCGGATGTGGACAAGTTTCTCGACGCGTATGACATCCCTAGACCCAACGGGGCCTTGGCCGTGGACATCGAGGAGGCGTTTGTAGTTGCTTCAAGTATTGGATATCCGGTCGTGCTCAAGGTAGCGTCTCAGGATGTTGTACACAAGACTGACGTGGGAGGAGTGGTCGTGGGAGTAGAATCTGAACAGGGGCTCAGGGAAGAGTTCGTGAAGCTTGTAGACAGAGTGCGAAAGGCCAAGCCGGATGCGAGAATAGACGGGGTGTACGTTCAGGAGATGATGAGGAGCATCGAGTATGAGTTGATACTGGGTTCCAAGAAGGACGTGGATTTCGGCGCAGTCATACTCTTTGGTCAAGGCGGGATAGGAGTCGAACTCTTCAAGGACTTCTCGATAGGCCTTCCTCCGTTGAACCAAGTGCTGGCAAGGCGAGTCATAGAGGAAACCAGAATCTACGAAGCCCTGTCAAAGGGCCTCAGAAACAAGCCCCCCGTGGATCTGAGGTCGTTGGAGCAAGTCATGGTGCGATTCTCAAATATGATCGTGGACTTCCCTGAGATTGCCGAAATGGACATCAACCCGCTTGTCATCTCGGGAGACAAACTGTGGGCCATGGATTCGAGGATCATCATAGAGCGAGAAGTCTCCAGATACGCAGAGCCATACCAACACCTCGTGGTGATGCCTTACCCAACGAGGTATGTCACCCCTTGGAAGCTCAAAGACGGCACAGAGGTGATCCTGAGACCAATCAGGCCCGAAGACGAGCCTATGGAGCTTGAGTTCGTCAAGGGGTTGTCCGAGGAAGCCAGTCGTTTCAGGTTCTTCCAAGTCATACGGGATCTCTCTCACGAGGCCCTCGTGCGTTTCTGTAACATCGACTATGACAGGGAGATGGCATTCATAGCGGAGACAAGGGAGTTGAACCGAAGGATGGAGATTGGAGTCGGACGCCTGGTCATGGAGCCTAACAAGAAGCGAGGCGAGTTCGCAGTGGTGGTTGCAGACAAGTATCAGGGGAAAGGATTGGGGACCAAGTTGATAGACATGCTGATCAGCGTGGCCGAGGAGAAGGGGCTAGAGAGCATGTACGGGATAGTCCTGCCCGAGAATGCTAACATGATACACCTCTGCGAGAAGCTGGGTTTCACAGTTGAGAGAAGACACGAAGAGGTTGTAGTGGAACTCAAGTTGAGGTAAACCTCAGCCTGAGAGAAACATCAACGTTCCTCTGTGCCACTAACTCCTTCATTCATCCCTCGATGTTCTTAGAACAACCGCTGAATGAGAGGCCGCCGTCGAGACTCTCACGCAATCCGGCGCTTTGAACTCGAGCATCAGGCTCCACAGGACGGGCGAGAAGAGATCTGATCAGTTTAGCCATGCTCGTCTTCCTTGTCGCGGCTTGCCCCTTCAAAACAGAATGCAGGTCGTCTGGAACCATAATCTGCTTGTAGCCTGGCTTAGTCATCTTTCGTGATATTCGGTATGGTATTGAATATAAGGCCTTGCTATCCTCACGGGCATGAAACATCATATCGAAAACCCTATTAAATAGGGGAAGGCCTATGCCTCATATGACAACGCAGGGTGAGGGTTCCTTCAGGTTTCCGAAGAGAGGCAAGACTGGGATAATATTCGTCCCGGCTGATGTCTGCAGGGACAGCCAGTTTCCGCTCAAGCCGGGCAAGGTCAAGATCACGATCCAGGGTAAGAAGCTGTCCGTTGAGTAGTCGTAAAGCACCAAAGTCATGGCGGATTCCTGCTTGGATCCCTTCTTTCTTGCTGTTGATTGAACCATATGCTTCTTTCGCGCTTGTGGTTGTCGCTCCGGTGCTCTTGTGGCCTTGGGTGGCGCCGTATCTCGGTTGGAGTGTTGACTATTCTCTCTTCGCGATAGTTGTCACCTACAGCCTTATGATTCTCATCCCCATACATTCGATCAGACTTCTGTACCGCAGGAATCTTGCGGAAGCTGTGGGGTTCGATGTCGGATTGATACGTCTTGCCTTGTCTCTCGTTTTCCTTATCATCCCATTCGTTTGCCCTCTTCTGATGCGGACAGACGCTACAACAATCGTTGTGGCACCCATTGCAGAGGAGTTCTTCTTCCGGATGTATCTTTTCGGAGTTCAAATTGCGGGGCGAGGAGAAGAAGAGATCTCAGGACCAAGATTAGCTTATGCGTTCGTTGCTTCTACGGTCCTGTTTGTCATCGCACACTTTGTCATCTTCAGCGATCCTTCTTGGCTTTGGAAGGCGTTCCAACACGAGCCGTTCACTTATCCCTTCGACATATGGAAAGCACTTTCCCTTTTCGTCGGCGGGTTCTTGTTCTGCCTGGCCTATTATCTAAGTGGCACGATACTGGCTGCAATCGCTGCTCATGCAACTTGGAACGCCAGCGTGCCGGGATGTCCAGTATTGGGAGGTAAAGGGCTGATTATCGTAATCCTGGAACTGTGTCTATGGTTCTTGCTCATAAAAGAGGCACGCGACGCATTGAAGAAGGAGATAGCCCGACTTCGTCTTCGTCCTAAGATCCAAGCGGAGTAGCGAGAATCACGGGCATGGTTGTAATATCCCTACAGTCAAGAGCCGACAGGGGAACATCATACAAGGTCTCTTTTCCCGAAAACGGAACTTAAGAATGCCCCCGAACAGTCGCCGCCAGATCTCGCGCGCTCGTAATGGCGACAGCCCTTATCTTGATCAGCAATCGGCCCTTCTCTTGACCTCAGGTTCAACAACCCCAATCTCTGTCTTTATGGATTCCAGCGTTTTCAGCAATTTCTCATCGTAGTCTTTGATATACGTGGGTTGGATGGACGTCGGGACGTCGCTCCCAATGTATCTTTCTCTAAGCGTCATGAGTTTGTTATGGGTGTCAACCTGATTGTAGATTACATAGAGCCGGCCAAGAGTGTTCGCGTCCAATGTTACCGAGATTCCTGTAGATCTTAGTGATTCCCATCCGAGAGCACTGAGGGGGATGAGTGTGCTGACAAAAAGAGGGGCCGTTGGGTGCAGTTTCGATATTTCCTCATGTATCGTGGTGATGTTGTCGTTGCATCGCTCCGTGATGTCGTGCAATTCATCTAACAGAACCTTGAACGCTCTTCTTCTCTCCTCTTCTTCGCGCGTTCGTCTGACCAACCAATCATAGGCAGCCCATAGGAAGAAGCCGAAAATGGTGCCGAATATGAGATCCTCGTTCATGGGATGGACACGCTCACTTAAGCTAATTAGCCTTTGAACGTTGTTGGGGGCTTCTGTTCCATCTTTGTCTCAAGTCCATCAAGTCTCGCTTGCAGATGCACCGGCATCAGCATGAACATGGTCTCGCTGGGGATCACCCTCGGCACTATCGAGCCAGCGTCTGATCTTGTAAGAGCGGCATCCAGCAGTTCCCTGAGTGCCTTCCTCTCCTCCCCCGGCAGCATGATCTTCATCTTCATCCATTCGTGATACTCGCCATTCAACCATTGCTTGAAAGTCGGAACGGTTCTTCCCATTTTCGCTCTTGTCTTTGTCACCTACCTATTTGAAACAAGCCGGTTTTGAAGAGACCGGAGAGGGAGGCGACAGATACTGCGCGCGATTGCTCGAGGACTACGGGGGCCGAATGCTAAATAGGCAGACACTATACACATATCTCATGGACGGAGAGCTGGTTCTTGTCACGTTCGGTGCAATCCTGGGCACTGCTCTGACAATCTGCTTCGAACTGGTTCTGGATCGGTTCCGCGAATCGCACGAAAGGAAGAAGGTGCTCAGGGTTCTCCTCGAGGAGCTAACTGACAACAGAAAACGAGCCGAAGATAACAGGACTAATGCACTGACCGAGATGAATAGATTGTCAGTTGCCCCGACGAACTTCGTGACACTACTCCCTCTTCATACAATCGGGTGGGATGTCATCCAGTCAAGGGGGATTATCACCTCCTTGGACAGTGAAACGATAGATCGAGTGAGGCTACTATACTCTGAGATAGAAGTGCACAATGGAACACTTGCCATAAGGAGCGGACTGATCTCAAGTGGGCAGATATCGAATCTGATGTATTGTGACGGCCTTATCCATCAGACAACGAGTAACATCATGACGAGAATAGATTCTGCTATTGATGCGGTCAAGAGCAAGATTAGATAACTATCGCGCGCGGGCCCCTAAGATATTGCGACGGAGAGACCGGAGCGTCGGAGACGCGCCACGGCCTGGCGATGATAACCAAATCGCACGGGGGTTTTCAACTATTTCACTTTTTCACTCCTAAGTGAGAAATCTCTGCTGGCCGAAGGCGTCGTTCTGGTTTCTCTCGGCAGATCCTGCGGCCGTGACTCTGATTATGGCGCGCGCGACGACGTTTGTTGCATCGGGACTGACTTCGAAGGCCGCTTCTTTCCTCTCATCTCTCCAACGCGCGCGGAGACCAGTTCCGATGTGTAACATGTCGAGAAGGAGGTTCACATGACTTGAAACTCAACAGAACTGAAGAATCAGCTTAGGAACTGCCTGAGTTCCGATCCAAGAGGAGACGTGTGCCTTCGCCGCGCTGAGCCTCCACATTCTTACTCCTCTTCTCTGACATGTAGCCCTCGTGTTGTTCGCTTTCTCATTTCTCGTAAGTGCCTCAATCCCTTGGCGATTGCGGTCCGGTCTTCTTGTGATAATCCCATGGTATCATATACTATCTCGTCTATTTGAGACACCACCGTGGCTTCCTGTTTGATTACTACATCGAGTTCCTCTTTCACCTCCTTTTCAAATAATCCTTGTCCATTGACTGATTTGCCTCTGAATTGATCAAGTCTCTCCTGAACTTCGGTTCGCCTGACTGCTGCATTATTGAGTTTCCAAAAGAGATCCTTCAGTCTCTTTCTCTGTGAATCACTGAAGTCTGTTGGGTCAAGCATTGGCAATCGCTTCAGCTCGTAGACTTTCATGTGTAACATACCGCTGTACTGTCTTCCCTCGACTTCTAACAAGAACTGTGTCAGAGTTGAATGAAGCAGCGCTGCAAGGGCTTCTCTGTTCTCTTCGCTTACAGTTATGTAATAGTAGAAATCATTGCCATGGGCCTTCGCGTTGTTGAGAAGGGGCCGATACTTGTATCTGAACCACATCGGGAAAAGTATCGATGGTACGGGCAACTCCCGCAGCTCATACCATAATTTCCTATTTCTTATTGTCTCTACCTGGGGTAGTCTCACGCTTTCTCTTCGCCTTTTGCTTGCAACGGCATCGAGTTTCTCGCCATGTTGTATGTAACCCAGAACATTTGTTCCTCGGAGCTTGTCTTTCCTCTCATGGACAATAAGGAAGTATTGGTTTATGTGCTTGGGTTCTATTACAAGGCTGCCTTTCAGAACCTTTCCTGGGGGGGCACATGGCCTTAGATACCTTCTTTCAATCTGCCACTCTTTCACCTTATCTTCATCAATGATAAAATACGGGTCGTAGCCTGTTGTATGACCTCTGATGATGTCTGCTATTTGCTCGAATGGCTTAAGCTTTGGATTCGTTGCGAGTTTGAAGTAAACGGCCGGTGCTCTGAGGTAGGCGGTCCACTTTCCAGGTCTTAGGTCTTCCTGTCTTATGGTGAAGATTCTTAGGTCTTCATCGTCCGATCTGTCTTCTCTTTGGATTCTGCTTAGAAGTTGGTCGATCGCTATGGCACGATTGATGCGAACGAATTTTACCTGGTTATTGTTCCTACCCTGTCGGTTCTTCTCGCCGTCGAGTCTTTCGAGAATGGTGACTTCTGTGTTCACCTCGGCATCGGGGAACACGGCTCTGTCGAACTCAATGACGTGAAGGATCCTCACGTTGTCCAAAAGGAACTTTTGGAAGGGGATCCCGTAGCCTACTTCGAGCCACTTGTTGGAAGATATGAATCCGAGTCTCCCGCCGTCTTTTAGAAACTTGATAGCATGAATGTAGAAGTAGATGTAGATGTCGCTTTGCTTGTCAAGCACGATCCCTATCTTCGATTCCTTGCGTGGCTTCCCTATCGACAGCCTACTTGGGTACTCGCCTTCGACGAGGGAACGGATTTTGATCTTCTCCTTCTCGTCCAGCAGTTCCTGCCGAATATAGGGAGGGTTGGCGGTAATCACATCGAAAGCAGAGGGCATGGCTATAACTGTCGGTTCCCCCTCGGTGGTCATGCCCTTGAACCCAAAGAGCTTGCGTGCCCCTGGCTTGACATCAAAGAAGTCGCTGACTATGGCGTTGATCTTCTTTATTCGGGCCTTGGGATCTTGGACCGCCAAGTTAATCACAGTTAGGTGAGCTGGGAACTGGTTTATGTCGATCCCATACAATTGCTCGAGGATCTGTCGGTGATAGGTTTCGCCCATTGGCCCCGCAGCCGTCTTGGGGATGTTGTTTAGTTCGCGCAATCTGTGGTAGGCTCTGACCAAGAAACCTCCTGAACCACAGCCTGGGTCGAGCACAACATCATCAGGTTCGGTGATGGTTAAGTTCACTATCAGGTCTACAATGCCCGGAGGTGTGTAGAACTGGCCGAGCCTCTTTCGCTCAGCTGGAGGTATAAGCTTCTCGTAGATCCGTCCTACGAAGTCACTCTCCATCTTGGAGAAGTCGAACTCATTGAGCGTGTCTAAGAGTGTCCTTATCCTCTCCTCTGCCCGCGGCGTTAGTGGTATCTCACTCATTACGTCGCTCTGATAGATAGGAGTATAATCGATCTTCAAAGCGCTCTGATAGAACTCACTCAGGGCTTCTTGGACGTCTCTCTCTTCGTCCACCTTGAGTGGCTTGAGCCTGTCGGGATAGATTGCCCTTATGACTTGATAGAATAGCAGCTTATTGAGTTGCAAGTATGCGGTTTGTTCAGCAATTAGTCTGTTCGCTTCGTCGCTTCGCTTAATCCCTTGGCTTTCCAACCATTCATCGTATCTGTTCCTGAACTTCTGGTCCAACAACTTCTTCCTCAGTGCTAACGAGAACTCTGAGTAAAGGTAGCTGAAGGCATCGTGAAGCTCGTCCACAAGCGTGTCGTCCAGCGCTTTGAGCTGGACAGGCACAAGTTCCAGAGAAGTCTTGAGCAGGATCTCAGCCCAGTCCGGATTCTTCCCATAGTCTAAAGTAGTGACCACGCTTTCGATTGCCTTGGTCCCTGGTCTGAGCTGGAAGAGCACAATTCTCTTGGTATTGCAGGTGGTGAAGTATGGAAAGCCACCTATTGCAGCATACTTGACCGCTTGATCGACCACATCTGGGTCCAGCGGCTCTATATCACGTTCCACTTTCGCCACTTTCTTCTTGAACTTTGCTTCCACTATGAACAATCCCTTCCCCCCTTTCTCCGCTGACAGATCAGGTATTCCGTCAACGGACTTCTCGACATGGAAGTCGATGACATTGAGAAAGCCCAAGCGGTCGGCGGCTTCCCTTAGCTTTGGTAGCAAGAAGCTTGCGACAAAATCACGCTCAGAGGCAAAAACCCGATTCTCGGTACTCAACTAAAACATCACAGTTCTCTTTGCTGACTGTTCTGATCCTATGGCTATAAGTCTTGGAGTTCAGCGGAGTCCAGTTGAGATCGTTGGACCCCAGCGCTCGGTTTCATGCGGACTGTTGGATCGTAATACCCCCAGGTGCCACCCCAAACCCCGCGAGTTCACACGGGGAGTATTTGAACGGGCTCCCCTAAAGCGTCAAGATGAGGCATCGTTTCCTTAGGTAACAGTCTCACGTTCGAGAAGCAACGTGAGCAAGTGATCTTATCGCCTCGAGATACGCTGGAATGCCGCCTGCATTCTCAATCGCGGACGCCGGACCGACATAATGCCACTTCTGATAGTGCTTCCACGTCTCAGGGTTTCTCAGCGAATGGACGAAGTAGAGATACTCGCGTCCCTTGATCTTCTTCGCGTAGGGGCCTGATCCCGGCCTTCCGCAGACGGGGCAGCGGGGACGCCTGAAGTATCTCTCTTTCTTGCGCTGAATCAGGCTTGCGTAGGAATAGGGCATTGGAGCTCAGTCAGCCTGGGGTTCGATTAGTTCCCCTTCCTTCTTGTACTCTTCAAGGATCGACTCCCCATGATCTATGATTTTGATCACTCCCTCTATCGAAGACGGCTCCCTCGCCAACAATGTGATCTTGTGAGGCTTCGTATCCTTGTTTACGCTAACTCTGTTATCTTGCTCCAGCAGGTCCAACTTCTCCCTGAGGTATCGTTCGCTGTATGATCTCCCATCCTCCTTTCTCACTCCTACTTGGATCTCTTTGATTGTGAACTCGTATTGCGGATCCGATGTTTCCTTCTTGCCCATGAACTCGAGTACCTGCAGCGAAACCTTGTCGAGACCCGTCAAAGTTGTCTTCAGGAAGGGCGTCGCGACGTCCAAGGCGATGTTGAAGTCTTGCTCTTCTGCGATTATGTATTCTTCGTTGTCCGGCATCCTGAGTCTTTCCCTTTGAAGCATGTGCCAGTTCGCTGAGTTCGCGATTAGTTGGCAGAACCTTTCCTTGTCCCCCCTCGAACGGACATCTTCTGGCGGGAAGATGAATTGAAAAGGTATCAACACAGGCTTGGCATTGTCCATGACGTAACTGGCGGCCTTACTGAGTAGGGCTGTCTTGTCCTCGTGTGGCTTGAAGTATATCTTAGGGTGTTTCCACTTCTGGTCCTGATACTGATGGATTTGTTTGGTCTGATCTTTCGACAGGTCGCAGAACACGACCCAATTTCTCCGTGCGAACTGGGGCTCCACATTTCCTGTCGTTGAAGTAAGGAAAACGGGGCACCCTTCACCGATGATCTTTAGGGTCTTCTTCACCTTGTCTTCGCTCGACGGAGCCACCCAATGCTCGATCCGGCCCTCCGTCATCCAAGACCTTATCCGTGGGAGGCCTTTCTCCATACCATGTATTTCGTCGATCCTCACGATTCGGCCAGCATAGTTCTCTGCGAGATAGTTGACGGACTCCTCGGTTATCGAGGTTGGCTGCTCGACTCGTTTTGGAGGGAATATCGTCACAACCGTCCTCTCGACGTAACTCTTGCCCGCTCCATATCGGTCACTTATAATCACACCGCTGGGAGTTTTGTGGACGCTCGCTCCGATTGCGGCGTAGAAGATCAGAGACTTGAGTTCCTTCTCACCAACGACCTTGTACCCTAAGATCTCCACCATAGCCTCATGAAGATCCTTCCGCCTCAAGAACTTCCCCACCTCGGGCGTCAGGGGCTGGAGCTTGAACCCAAAGAACGGGCACTTGGCGGGATCACAATGCTCGGCGAGCACCTGGGTACTGCATCCTATGTTATACCTATCTTCGAGAACCCCCTGGAAGGCAGACTCGATCGTCCTCTCGACCTCGCGATCGTCCAGGGGCGGTCGATTCAGCCTATTCCATTCCAACAACCTCGCCGTGATCGCATCCACCTTCTCCCCTGATCTCGCGAGGTAAACTGCCAGATCAAAAGTCGTCGCGTTGCGACGGCCTTCGTCCACGCCTTCCTCCAGGGCCGCTTTTGCACATACACTCCCCTCTTTGAAGTCATTGGGGGCGAAAACAGGCCGCTTCTTTGAAAGGTCCTCCTCAATACTCGCCTTGTGTTTTAGGTAGAAAGTCTGGGCCTGCATAGAAAGTTGATGATCCACTTTTTGAAACAACGCACGCGGTCTTAGGGCCTCCCGCCTGATGTCATTTACGCTCCAATTTTGCAATTCGCCAAATGTTAGCCGGATCTTATAGAGCATGCTCTTTGAGTTCCGCGTGTTCGGGAGCCGCCAGAGCCTCCGCCTTTCGTAGACCTTCAGGTCCGCGGTCTTCAATCCGAGCCTTTCGACGATCTCCCTGGCCATGGATTTGTGAACCATGGGTAGTATCTCGGACGGCCCGAAGTCAAAGACGCGGCGGTTAACCACGACAGAAAATCCCTTGCTCCCCGAAAAACAGAGATCGATGCTCTCCTCCTTGATTCCGAGTTCGTTCTTCAGAAACTTGATGAGTTCTATTGCCTCCTTCCTCGCGTTCTCTGGGTTCTTCGCGTCGTCCAGATCGAAGACAAGGCCGCCAATCACGGGGCCTACATTGGGATCCTCGGTCTGGTAGCGGTAGACGGTGGAAAACAGGTCGATGTCGTCGCTCTGTTCTGTCTGCTCGAGCAATTTGTCCAACTCGCTCAGCCGGACCATGCGATGAGGGGTGTCTCTCTTCAACCCGCCGAATTCGACGAACCAATCCTGATAGTCCTGCTCGGCCATTTACGTCAACTCCGACAGGATTCTCGAGAATGGAACGCCTCCTTCCTCCAATCCTATCATTTTGTGCTTTTTGAGCAGAGTGCTGATTGCCTTCCGGACTTGGTCCGTATCCGGCATCATAAGCAGAAATCCTTTCTTCGTTACCATGAGCGACATCCTCGCCGAATCATCGAGACGCGTCGTATCCATCAGTTCAGTCGCAAATTCGAGGGAGCGCTTAGTCCATCGGAAAGCCATAATCTTGTTTTTCTTCTTGACTCGTTGGTCGAGAAAAGCCCGGAACTCACTAACGCTCAACTCAGGCGGTTTGAAACCATCGAATTTGATTACAAGTTCTTTGGCCATTTGCCTGAACTACCTGGACAGGCTAAGGGCCTGCTACCTTATAAGGTTTTGGTGCCTTGCCGACCAGCAGGAGGCTAACCGAACGCGCCTTTGACCTTCTCCCTTATCGAATCCAGAAATGACACCACGCTTTGGGGTTTGACGCCCATTTCAAACGCTATTTCGCTGAGACTTTTCCCTTCTCGGATCCTTTTTGTGAGGACCGTCTTCTCTCGGTCGGTTAGGCTCATTACGAACGTGTATATTCTTGAATCCACGTCCAACTCCAGGATATCCAGAGCCTTCTCACCTTCTTCTGTCCCAGGTGCTGCGAAAACATAATACCAAAGACTTCGTCCACTTGAGTAGGCTTCCTCGATAGGACCACCGACGGTTATCTTCAACTTAGGCGAAGAATGTTTTCTTGCGATTCCCTTCAACCAATCAACCAAACCTATACCTGCCAATTGAAGCCCGAACGAGGCCTCTTCAGGGACTACGGCTCTTCGGCTCGTCTTCAGCATGCCTGAGCAAGGTGATAGCACCTTATAAGGCCTAACGCGCTGTCATCAAGGAGGCAGGAATCGCAGCCTGCCCCCTGCATATCCTCGCCTACATTCGAATCAGATTCATAGGCGTGCCTTAGGATCAGGAGAAAGCTTGAGCAAAAAACAGCTTGAATTGTTCATTACGGAAGAGTCTTCGAAATGAGCTGAATTGTCCTCAGCACGTCGTCCCTATACGGCCTCGTCCCGATCACCTCTTTCAGCTCCTTTAGCAGATCCGACATCCTCCATATCTCGATTCCGTAGTCTTCCTTGGCAACCTCTACGACGCTCGCATCCTCGACCTCCCAGACCACGAGGACCTTCTTGTATTGAGCGGCGCCGAAGATCTCTTGGACCTTCCGCTTAACAACTGGGTGCTCGAACTTTTCTTTGCTCAAGGTATCCAAACCTCTCCTGTGCATCCTGCCGACGGCCGTCCTCGTGTCCTTGGCCCTTATTCGGAAGCTGAGTTCTATTGTGACCCTGGACTCGACATGGAGCTTTTCGCCGGTCGTAGGGTTTATCGCCAGGATGTCGATCTCCTTCCCTCCCTTTAACTGGAGGTTCGTCATCACGAAGTAACCCTTTACCAATTGAAGATGGGCTGAAATGATGTGGACCTCGGGCTCCAACCTGCCTCTTAGCTACGTTCTAACGGAATAAATGCATATCGATTACCGGTATTCGTTAGGAAGTGTCATCTCTCCACAGACCGATTATCGGATTCCGATATGAGCGAGATATTCGAGGGAACGGCCAAAACGCTGAAGTTCCTGTCCAAGAGAAATCAAGCTTCGATCACGGAACTCAAGGATGGAGTTAGGATCAGTCAAGATGCCATCTACAATGCGATAGAGAAGCTGAAGGATGCCGGACTCTTGGAGGAGAAGAAGGAGAGAAGGTTCCCGAGAAGGAGGCTCCTGATCCTAACCGGGAGGGGAGCGAAGGTCGCAGAGAAGCTCCTTGAGATAGACGAGTTGATGGGAGGCTGACATCGGCCCATTTCAAGAAGCGCTCGGACATGGCTGATCCGAGCTGTGCTGAATCGCCTCGCCATTGAGAGACTTCAGGTATTCTGCATATTTCGCATAAAACCTGTCCGCCTGTCTCGCCAGGGACATGTAATGCCTTGCCCCTACCCGCATGGCGACACGACCTTGGATGAAATCCGCCACGCTTTCTGGGACCTCCAGCTCGATCATCTTGTCGAAGGCGAACTTCCTGAGATATTTCGGCGGTGTCATCTTTTGTCTTGAGTAGAAGCCACTGGCGACAGGACGATGCAATTCGTAACCGTGCACATCTTGGATAAGTCGAAGAGAGCTTTCAGTGAAGTATGCATAGTAACTCTGCTTGGTGCCTCTGAACTCTCCGGTCTGATAGCGGTAGAAGCCGTTCACCGCTTGGAGCCTTTGAGGATCGAAGTCATTGATCAAGTGGATCGCCTCGATCAAGCGGATGCCACTATCCAAGCAGACGCTCCAGAGGGCCTGATATTTCGGAAGGAGTTCCGAGGTCTTGGAGAGATCCCTTCTGATTTCATCTTCGCTCGGGATTCTCAGGTCGATTCCGATCTTGTCTTTCGGTATTGCCTTCCTCAGGGGGTCGAGCCGGTCCTTGTGGCTCCCCATTATCTCAGCGTAATTGAACAGAGCCCTCAGAGCCCGGTTCAGTTGATGTTGCTGCCCGGCTGATAACCCATTGAAGACTCTGAAGATATCCGTCGGAGATCTAACGACCGTGACATATCTGTCGAGGTAGTTGACCATCCCCTTCGCTGTCTCGGGGTTATACCTTTTCGCGTATTCTATGAAGCCCTGCCTGTGGTCGAGCCAAGAGACCCCAGTATCGATACCAGTATCGATACTTTTGGAGACGTCGCAGGAGAGGCCGCCGTCGAGACTCTCACGCAATCCGGCGCTTTGAACTCGAGCATCAGGCTCCACAGGCCCGCGCGCTACCAAGTTACGCAACGGCGGCCACGAGATTGGGAACGCAGGTGGACATAATA
>Ga0315279_10006345_pt1 | contig 14947 bp, 22 predicted proteins | sample YL17G06_20_MG_FD_203694 | JGI IMG/M metagenome (GOLD analysis project Ga0315279, IMG submission 203694) | Sediment microbial communities from Yellowstone Lake, YNP, Wyoming, USA - YL17G06_20 | ecosystem: Environmental > Aquatic > Freshwater > Lake > Sediment | place: USA: Wyoming | collected... | reverse complement strand
AAAGGCATCGAATTTGTGGACGAACACAACTACATCGAAAAGGCAAGAGCGATTCTCGAAATTGTCGGAAACCTTAGACTTGTCGGCGAAACGGGGACGGGAAAAACAACTCTCGTTCACAAGTTGGCAGAGTTGCTAGAGGTTCCACTTTTCGAAATTGTGCTGACTCGTGACGTGACAAAATGGGATTTGCTGGCGTGTGATACTCTGAAAGCTGGAAGCACAGAAACAAGAGAAGGAATAATAATTCAATGGCTAAACAGCAAAACGGGTTTGCTCTACATAGACGGATTCAACTACGCGGAACCCTCAATAATTTCTCTGTTGGAAAGTCTTGCAGACTTTCGTGGCTCTGTTTGGATTCCAGAATACAAAGGAGAATTCAAACGGACGGAGAAACACTACCTAGTTATCAGCTACAACCCCTCAGAAAAATCGGGTTACTCTGGAACATTCATAGAGAACATTGCAACCATAAGACGGTTCGAAGGACTGATAATCGAATATCTCTCGCCCCAGAAGGAACGCGAATTGGTTAAAAAGTTCTCTGGAAACTATGACTTCTCTGCGAAGTTCGTTGAAATTGCCAAAAAGACCCGAACCGAATACGAGAACGGAAAACTTAGAACGCCTCTCACGACAGGCAACCTAATAAACTACGGCAAACTCTACAAAGCAAAGATGGCAGAAGAGGACATAATCGACATTGCCTCTAGTCTCTACACGGCGAAAGAGGAACGAAACCTTTTCATTAGCTTCTTCGAAGATAGCTCAGAGATAGACGTAGAAAAGCTGAAAAAGGAGAAAGAAAAGGATACATAAATTTCCCCTCTTTTTGGAGATGAAAACTTTGCCAATAAAAATAGAAACCTTTAGACCCTTACGTAGCAAGAGACTCGTAGAAATAGATTTGGAATACAGCGCGACAGAATCAGGTTTGCCAAAAGAATTATGCGTTCACATTCTCACGAACGCAGAAGCAAAAAGGCTGAGAACACAACTAAATCTGCTGGAACTTTGAGCGTGAAAACTTTGATAGAAACAGATGTAGACCCGTTCGAAGCTGTAAACGCTTTTACAGAGTTCGCTCTCAAAGTTGATAAATGCCGAAAATGCAACCCAGAAGATAATAGAGGCGATGGACACTTAGATGGTTTGTGTCTTCAACACGAAAAAGAACAGAACGAGCTAGAACATAAATATCCAAACCCAAATAAAGTAATTGACATATAAGTGACAAACTTGCCGAAATCTCTGACCCCTCTAATTTGCGAAGTGTGCAACAAAAAGGTCACGACAGAAAAAGAACTTGATAACGAATTGGCGAGAGGACATTCTTTCGACAATAAGAAACTTGAACAATTTTTGAACGATTTAGAAGATGGTTATGTCACAAAAGAGAAGGTAGAGTTCACTTGATAAACAAAGAAAAATTTGACAAAGATGTACTGAGAATGATGGAAGACGGCAGATATACTTGTGCAACAAAGTGCAATAGGGAAAAATGTGGGGCTTGGGAATACTGCATTCTGGACAACCGTGCGGTTCCAAACGTTGTAAAGGTGACTTTCACTTAGGGGATTTTTATGGGATATATCGGACAGGACGAAGAGGAAGAGTTAACAACTGAACGCGGTTGTTTCAACTGCGCGCGATTCAAAAACTGTCCCCATATCGAAAGTGAGAAAAGAAGAGGAAGAGATTTTAAAGCAATTCTTGAGGACAACGGAGAAGAATTCCGTTATGGTTGTTCTTGCACTAACGGAAAATGGGGACACGGCGAACCGAAGGAACGGGTGCAATTCACATGATAAAATATTTCGATAGAATTTGTTCAAACCAAGAATGTAGACGAAAATTTCAATGTGAAAATAGTTGTGGTTGTGTTGGTAAATATCCTAATACCCATTGCCAATGTAAAAAATGTCATGCAGAAACAATTGGAGAAACGGGGCATTCTTGCGAGGAACGAGTTGTTAACCAACAGAAAGCAACTCGTGAGAAGGTGCAATTTACTTGAATAACCCCGACTGTGAAAAGTGCCATTGCAACGGCTGTGCGAACGGCTGTTATAAAACTTGCAGAGAACGCGGTTGCCTTTTCAACGAGGAAAACTTTATCTTCAAAATTCTGTGTAGAAAAGTTAAGGTTAAAGAACGAGTTGAATTTACATGACGGATTTAACAATTCATAAAGGTTGTTTTAACTGCAAAAAATTCGAAAAATGTGCTGGTCTTATAAATAAAAATATAGACTATTTTACAGAAATTCAGAAAGGTAGAAATGAAATACCTTACCGTGCTGGCTGTTGTTGTGCAAATTATGAACTTAAGAAAGAGAAGGTAGAATTCACATGACAACAAAAATCTGTCAAGTTTGCGGTAAAGAATTTTCGTGTAAAGGTTTTGAAGGTTGTCAATTCAAAAATACTCGTCTTTGTGAATGCGAAAAATGCAACACTAATAACAAATATTCCGAATGTGCGAATATTCCTTTGAACCTAGTAAAAGAGCACGTCCAATTCACTTAGGAATTAATCAACTGATGAACCGAATGAGCATGATGTTTCTTAGCAAACGTTTATATAGGACGACGATATTGTATTAATCAGATGATTAAAATGGCTGACCAAAAAACGACAAACAAACTCGTCATAGACGAAAAGGCTCTTGAGGCTTTAGGTCTTCACGGCGAAACCATCTATACCGTAGAGTACGATATGTACTCCGAAAAGTATTTGACGGACGCGGAGAAACGCAAGCTGACGAAAGAACAAAAGGAAGCAAACGCGCGATTCAACAAACTTGCACGAATTTTCAGAAACAAAATAGTGTTCTCTCTGAAATTCAAGCTGGACGCGGTGAAACATCTCGAATCTAGCTGGCTTCTGGACGGCGATAAGCTGGACGAAGCAGTTGCAGAAATTGAAGAGATAAAGGCAAAGGCAAAGAGCAAAGGATTTGAGGACATCGACAGACGCATAAAAATCATACCGATTTTCACGACCCCCGAAGGATTTGACAACTACAAAGACAAGAAAGCGGAGTTTATTCTTAACTTCATAATGGAACACGTAAAGATGGCAGAGGACGGACTGAAAGACAAACGCATGGCTCAGAGCACACTTTGGAGATGTCGAAAGGCAGTTGAAATTTGCAACGCACACATAGATAGCATGAAGGGACACGAGAGATACAACGAAATGCTGGACACCGTGAATATGCTGGACGAACTAAACGGGCAATGCGAAGCATTCCTTTCAGAAGAGAAAGCAGAGAAAGCCAAGAAGAACAAGAAAGACGAGGACTAAAAATGAGAAAATATACACGTAAACCCAAACCTAATCCAAACCATTATCCGTTTTTCTGTTTTATCTGCGGTGAATATCACCCAGACTTAGAACATCATAAGCACACACAGAAAGAAAGAGATGAATGGGAAACCTCTGGTTACACTAAACATTCACCACCACCAAAAGAGCTAAAGAAAGAGGACTGAGAACTTTGGAGAATTATAGAGAAAAAATAAGGAAACGAGCAGAAAAGTCGAAAGGCTTGAGGCAACAAGTAATTCGCCCTTAAACCCCCTGACCCGTTTTAAAAGGGAAAACTTAGAGAAAATCTGGACGTGGAAAATATGTGCAACGAACTAACGGGCTATGAAATATTCCGTAAAATCTTTAGTGAAACCGAGGGTGGCAAAAAGTTTTCAGAACACCCGTTAGCGAAAAAAATCTTTAAGGAACGGACGTGAAAACTTTGGATTTAATCCTTCACGAAATTGGTCACGAGTTTGGAAACCACACAGAGGAAAGTTATCACAAAGCACTTTCAAGAATGGCTCAGGAGCTAGTAATTCTCGCGCTAAAGGAACCAACTTTCTTTGAGGCGACTTGAAATGCCGATAGAACCTTTAAGATGTTCCTATTGCGGTGCGCCACTTAGGGATTTCAAGTGCGCGTATTGTGGCACACTACACGCTAAGGTAGAAAATACATACAAAGTTATGAAGACATGCTTCAAACATTCTAATCGTGTTGTCTTCTATACTGATGTAGTGTGTCCTAAGTGTGTACAAGAAATAGACAACAGATTAGCTTATGAGAAGAAACTTAGAGAAAGAAACGAGAAAGAACAAAAGGAAAGAGAAAGACAGTATCCTCTACTATTGGAAATGGAACATAAGAAACAAGAAGAATACCGAAAACAGAAAGGTTACTCTTACAAAGAATACCATGAGACTGATATTAGATTCTATACTAAACATATTGCTATTGTTCTTGGAATAAGCTGTCTCATTGGAGCATTACTTCTAGCAACAAAAATACTTAAGGTGACTTGAAATGACCGACCACGTAGATGAAAAATGTCGAAATCGAATCGCCGTTTTAGGGGTATCTATAGTTCTAGGTGGATTTGCTGGACTATATTGGTTATGGACATACGGTTTAATTTCTCACGGTTATCCTGAGCATTACCCGTTCCCGATTAGTCCATTATGGTTGCTAGTCTGCCTGTTTGCTATTCTATTGGGTGGATGGTTCATAAAGCCAGCTTTGGAAGGTGATTGAAATGAAACACAGAAGATATATTCTAGGCGAAAATCCCGAAATAATGGAACTCTTAGACAAATTGACGGCGAAACAGATAATTAAATACCTGACGGGACGCGAAACGGTGACATTTACATGAAAGAACAAAAGAGAGGTTGTTATTGGTGTAACAGTTTTGAAACGTGTAAATATCCTAAAAGCAAAAAACTGAAAGAGAGAGCAGACCTTAAACCTAATAAACTGTATTATGGACATGGTTGCGATAACTTTGAATCGGAACAGAAAAAGGAAATGGTGCAATTCACATGAATAACCCCGACTGTGAAAAATGCCATTGCAACGGGTGTGCAAACTTCTGCTATAAAACTTGTAAGAGCCGTGGTTGTCTTTTCAATGAGAAAAATTTCATATTCAAAATTCTGTGTAGAAAAGTTAAGGTTAAGGAAAAGGTAGCATTCACATAAACGAACATGGACATTCTAGGCAAACGTTTATATGGCTCGGTGAACACTATTACTCAAAGGTCGGATAATAATGTCAAGAATCTTTAAAGTGAACGACAACGTAGAAATTCTCTGCGAAGCACAAGACACACGAAGCGGTTTCAGACACGTTGCAACATTATTCAAGAACGGCGATGAATACGAGAAAACTAAAGTGTGCTACATAAATCGAACATGGGAAAAGTTCACGTTCGAAACAGTCATTCATAAGCTACTCGAACAAACGGATGCTTTGACAGAAATACAGAAAGAAGCATTCAAGACCCAACTAAACAACAAATACGGATATTAAGAGGAATGAACCAATGAACCCATTAAAACAGCCTATTCCAGAGTTCGAACGAGAAATAGAACGCTTGAAGCAAAAGAGAGCTAGGCTAGACAGATACATCTCCAACTTCGAAAAAGAACTTGAGAGAAGAAAGGCTCTTCCAGATTAACCCTCTTCTCTTTTTCAACATGGTGTTTCTACCGTAATCCTTATATACCCGTTTGACATACTACTCTGTTAGGGCGATGGGACAAATTTCCATTTTTTCACCGTCCTTTCTCGCGCTGTCCCTTCGCCCATTCTCTTAACCCCTAACTTCTCCCAGAACCCCGTTGCAAACTTAGGCAATTTCACTAACACTTTTTGTTAACGACCTCTAAACCCGACCCCCCCCAGAGAACTTAACACTTTTTGGTGCGCCAAGTCTGCCCAACCCGTTGCGAGCTTCTCCACCTTATCGAGAACTTTTAATCAACTGATTAAACAATTGCGTCCCGTAACAGGCTCGCCACGCCCTCTGCGCCCCTTCTGATGCCCCTTACTTCATTAACACGGACGAACCATAACCTTTAAATACTTGAAAGTATTATTAGTTATGTAAAGGAGAGTTAAACTTTGCCGACGAACCGAAAAGAATATATGCGTGACTACGCTCGAAACTACCGAAAGTTACACCCAGAATACGCCCAGAGAGCAAACGAACAAGTGAAACTTAGAGCAAAAGAACGCCGAACAAACAACCCAGAAGAACAACACCGAAAGGATAATCTTCAACACGAAAAACTTAGACAAAAATTGTTAAGTATTATTGGCTCTCGCTGTTTAATTTGTGGAACCTCAGAGAACGTTCATTTTCACGAAATACACGGTGAACCCCATGACGAAACTAATCTATGGCAGACCCTAAAAAGACCTCAAGATTTTGTCCCTTTATGTTTTCCTCATCATAAACTCGTCCATTTTCTCGCAACAGTTCATTCTGATAAGGAACTCGAACGCGCGGTTATTCTCTCATCACATATAACCAAAACTGTTTAAACCTCAGAGAATATCCTCAGAGAACCCCGAACAACACCCAGATAACTCCCTAGACCCCAGAATAGGCAGAAAAGTGGAGTAGTTGCAAACTTAAAATGCAATAAAAAAAATACTAGACACGTTGACAAAACATTATAAAAACGTTGTCATATGTAAAGGTGCTGATGTCAGCGTCCTAGTCATAAGACAAGAGAACCATTGACGTAGAAACGTGGCAATTATTAATCAGTTGATTAACGACTCCATTATAAAGGACTCCCCCCCTATATCTGCCTCTGAATGGCAAAAACTCCCCAGAAAAAAGACGTTTTGACGAACGGGGACTTTACTACTTGTCATCGAGGGGGATACGGACGGAAACTTTAATCAGTTGATTAACCATGTCGAACGGACGGGGATTCTAAACGGAATAAAAAGCCAACTCAAAAACAAATTTGAAATGAAAAAACGCCTATGTGACCCCCTATGAACACTCTTTTCCGAGTTTAACTCTGGGTGCTATAGTGGGTTGAACTGCGAGTTGCACTAAAAGTTGAACTGTAGGTTGTGCTAGACCAAAACGTTTATATACCCCTATTTAAGCGTTTCGCCGATAGCTTTATATAGTAGGTATTTAAGCCTATCGGTTGCTTATATATCTGCAAACTTAGAAGATTTCGGCTCATTTAGTTCAACTCTAGGTTATCATCCATCCTTCCATAATCTACCATATAAAAGGCACGGTTCCTTATAAATGTTGTGCTAGAAACACCATGCTCATTAGAGGCTGAATCGAGGCGGAATAGCTGAATAGAGCTTGATTCGAGGCGCGTTGTGAACGTATGGTTGACGCTTATAAAGGTTCCTAGTGTATCTCTGTTGTACAGTTAAAAGGAAAGGTTTATATAGCCCGTTGCGTATCTGCTCACAGCTTGATAGCGTCCGAGGGGGAGAGGCAACGCAGAGTTAAACTGTCCGTGCGCCTGTGAGTGCAACCGAGCGGGACACGGAAAGTTAAACCGACGGTGCAACTGAATCCTAAAAATGCGTGTCTATGTAATATGCGCTTAACGCGAATTTTTGCCGCCGCCAATACATACGTGCACACCGAGGTATATAAAGGTTTGCTTTTTCCTGTCGAACATATCTACAAGTCGATGGTCGAACTGTAGGTATGGGCTACACTTGAATGGAAACGTTTATATAGTGCGCTGGCTACGGTATGCTTAAGGACGTGGAACACTTGAACGATAAGGACGAATTAACAAGACTTGAGAACTTAGCACAAAAACTAGGGTTCCGTGTCGTTTACAGCGTTAACCTTAGCTTTACTCATTCTTTATGTTCATTCTATCCATGTCGAAAAATCATAATCGGAACTAAAAACTACTCTGAAAAATCGAATATTGGTTATGGATTCATACCTGATAAGGTTAAAGCGTTAATTCTAGCTCACGAATTAGGGCACATAACCGTATATAAAAGGCTTTATCCTAATATGGCTATTGCCGATTTTTGTTTATCGGACGATACAGAGTTTAAGCTAAAGCAAGAAATTTATGCTTGGAAGACTGTAATTAATGAATCAACTGATAAGTTAGAACTAGAATTTGCGCAAGAAGCAATAAATCAATATGTCTTCTGTGAGTTTATCGGTACATGCACAATAGAAGATTCGTGTAGAAGAGAACAAGAAATAATCACAAAGTTTGCACGTACAGAAGTGTACACAAAGGTTTAAATAGGACGCTGCGATTTTTGGAATTCCTAAAACGATATAAAGACATAGAACGAGGAAAGTGTAAGGGAAAAGGGTTCGGAAATTGCTGGAAATCGAATTCTAAGCGTAATCCGAAGGTATTCACTCGATTAGAGGCACAATTCAACCGATTAGCTAATGACTTTGACATAACGCTGGAACATGAAGTTAGAATAAAGGTACGTGACAAACTTAACCATAATCATATTTTCAAGTTAGACTTTTTAGACCCAAAAACACGGATAAACATAGAAGTAAGCCCAAATTGGCACAAGAATTACCTTTTAGTCGCAAGGCGTGACGCTTTACGAAGAAGGCTTTTAAAACGGGTCGGAATTCGCAGTTTAACGGTTCCCGTAGCTAAAAAAGGTAATTGTGCACGAATAGACTTTATCCGAGCGCGGAGAATTCTTAGACTCATAAAAAGTGCAACTTTAAGTCCCAACTCATTAGATTACTACACAACTAATGCGGGGGTGAATGTATAATGGAATATTTAGGTAGATGCCCAAAGTGCAAGCACAATTTAATCATACCGACAATAAAGCGGATAGCTCATAGTGCAACTGCTAGACTACCACAACGAATGACTCAATGTGTAACGTGCAGAACAATCGACCCGAAAACCAAGAGGACAACCAAGAGTGCAACTGTACGTGCAACCATAATCGGCGAAATAGTGCAAACTGCTAGTGCAACCAACGTGGTCAACCCAGAATTTGCAACGACGAACAGACTCGTAATTCAACTTTGGCGTTAAGTCACCGTGACACGCACGGTGCAACTTTCCCTTATTTTTTTGCTTTATATATCTGCAAACTTAGAGAATTTTTCGATTTTTTTCGACCCAGAGCACGGTGTCACCGAAAGTTGAACCGAACGTTATAAATGCGTGACCATGTAATATCCGATAGCTCGCGCGTCTTGCCGTCCGTACTATACGTTCACAGCGTCCTATATAAAGGTTCGCTTTTAGTTGTTCAACACAGATACAGTTTAGCTACACATTGCACAGTTGCGCACTATTCACCACAATTACGTGCTATTGTCCCATACTTGCCATTGTGGTGAATCGTGGACAACTTGTGAAGGTATGGTAAAAGCCCATCAATTTTTTCACGAGTTGTGCACTCTTCATCACGAATTTTGGAAACATCATTCTATACGGACGCACGGACAACGACGTGCCGAGGAGAACTTAGCGGTTTTTTAATCAACTGATTAATAAAGGTTTCGAATTCGGAGCAATGTTTATATAGGTCGGTGCTATTATACTCTCAAGGACGTGAAATAATGGCAACACAGAGAACTTCGGCGAAAGCCAAGATAAAGCGAATAAGGGAAATTTGTATAAAGGGAATTCTAGGAGGTGACTTGAAGTGCAACTGAACGAATTATCGGGCGTGATTCTCCGAAAAGAACTTAGGGTTTCAAGGGTAAGAATGTCTTACCACAACAAACACAAGGACGGCTCTGGAAACTTCGGTTTCGTGATTGTTATCGAAAAAGAAGGAATGGTTGACGTTGGTTGTGGAATACAAGCCAAAAATGAGGCGTGGTTCCAGATTAGCGGAAACTACACGGCTGAAAAACGGCTTTATGGCTTATCCTTCGGTGATTATTCAAGAGCTACAATAAGACTCCCAAACGAATGGAACTTTTCGGAAATAATTGCATACATGAAGCAATTCATAGCTGGAAGTAAACCACAATTCGAACCCGTTGCGATAGTCAACAAACATATAAAAGAACTAGAAACCCAAGAAGGAAAGGGCAATTTCTAGTTAAAAACCATCTTTTTTTAACATTTTTTGTAAAGTTATCAAGCTCAGAACCAAACCTTTTAAACCGAAAACCTTATATATTAGGAGTAAAAGTTCAACTATTTATAATCACAAATAAGCGAACGTTTATAAGGCTCGGTGACATATAGGTTATTGACGGGAAAAGTCCCGAAAGGGACACCTGAGTTAAGTGCAACGTAAAGGCATGTGGCTATGAAGGAACTCGATAGGGTGAACGCTTAGGACATGTCTTAACCCTATTGGCACGATAACCCGTCACTCATAATAACAGAGGGCGAAAAACTTGGAGAAATTAACTCCGAGTGAGCGCGACAAAATACTCCGCGAAATGGTGCAATTCCGCAATGCGTTCGATTTCAAGACGGAAATGCTGATTCGACAGCTATATGGAACGGACGACTTCGGCTTCCACTTCAAGTAAAACGCGGGGCGATTCGAGGCGCAATTAGCCATTGGGGGGCTAACAGTACCCCTTCACCACCTTTATAAACCTTTCGTTTTCAGCACAACATTTATATAGAGCGGTGTGATAGTATAGTTATTGAATAAAGGACGGTGAAACAAAAAATGCAAGGAAGTGGATATTACACTAGCCCAAGAATCCATTGTAAGACGTGCGGAAAACTTAACACTTATGACGAATGTACGGAATGCACAACCAAGAGATTAGTTAAGGAAGAACTTAGACGACCCATAAAAGTGCAAATAGACTAACCGAAAACTTTAAATATCCCCCTTCTCTTTTTTTGTACTATTTAAACCTTCCGTTTTAGGCACAACCTTTATATATCCCCTACCCCTTAGCTATATTGAGCGTGAAAAACTTGGCAGAAAAAAGACGAATTCAGAACCGACCCAAATTGAAAGGGAATCTCGGCAAGCTCTTTAACGACAGATTTTTTGAGTTGTTAGAAGAGAACCGATAAATCTCTCTTTTTTTATCCCTGAAAACTTAGCGGAAAATCAAATCTTAATCAAAAATATACCTATGTGCGTTGTTACCCAGACAGTTTTCCCAGAAGTTGAACTCTCGGTTGACCACAACCTTTATATAGGTCGCGGTTCCGAAACCTTTATATACTACACGATAGCGAAACCTTTATATACTAGCCAATTCCGAAAGGCTTATATAGAAGCCTCTAGGGAAAGGTTTATATATTCGAAGGCTAGATTATCGTGTCCATACCTCAATGATACAACATAGTTGCTTATAAACCTTCCTATTAAACTGTTCAACACATATACGCCAGCCTACAGCAACCAAAAGTTCAACCGTAGGTGACATTGAATATAAGTGGTGCGTGTCTATGTAATATTCGATAGGTCGCCCGCACTTTCTCGTGCAAGTATAACGTACTCACCGAGGCTTATAAACCTTCGCTTTTAACTGTTCAACGTAGGTACAGTTTACCGTGCGACTTGTAGTTTTGAGCTACACTTTAATCTAAAAGTTTATAAAGGACGGGTGACACGTTAGTAATGGCGAAAAAAATGAAACCCTTAAAATTTGTTGTGACGCTGGAAGACATAGACGATTTAAACATGACTAAAGAAGAACGTATTGCCGTTAACGATAGGCTTAAAGGTCGTCACACGTTCGGAACCAATTTTAAAACTGCCGTTCTAATATTTCCCATTGTTGTGGCAAGAGAGATGGAAAATGAAGAATGTATCATTAACAAATTTAACTATACAGTAACACATGAATTGATTCATGTATTGCTAGAAGATATTTCACATGAAATTAACATAGAAGAAACGGCACATGGGTTATCAATGATTCTTAATGATGACATTGTATCAAATAGAACATTTAGCGGATATGGATTTTACAAGCGGTTCAATAAACACATTGAAATAGTTATAGAAGATACAGAAGACGAGGAACCCCAAATCGAGGCGCAAATTCCAAAAGCGATTCTAACCGAGGCGGAAACCGTCAACGCGAACAGAAATCTCTCCCGTGAGCGACTTAGAAAATTCCACGAAACCATTAGTTAAACCCTAAGTTACACCTTATATATGTGCAAACTTGGGCATTTTTTTGTTTTTGTCGCCGACGAACTTGCTTATAAATCTTCCGAATTCGGCACAACCCTTATAAGTAGCGGTGTTATTCATATAGGTTAAGGATGTGTAAAAAATGCGCAACTATTCGAAGCCTGTTTTCACGGAAAAACACTACAACGTACTTGCCGACATAATACTGCATTCTACAGCAACAAACAAATATGAACTAGCACAAGACCTAGCCAAATTCTTCCAAGAGGACAACCAAAAATTCAAGTCGTTAAAGTGGTTCCGTGCCGTTGGCATAACAATGGCGCAATGCGGGCAATTTGGCAAATACCCCCAGAAATAGGACGAAAACGGAAAAACAAGCTCAAATCTTCCTTTTTTCTTTTTGTCAAAATTAATCAACTGATGAATTGCGAAACCCTTATATACCAGAAGATAAAGTTGCACTTTTTATTATCACGAATTCACAAACCTTTATAAGCGACGCTGTACATATGATATATGATGAGAAAAATGAACACCCATAACGCAACTCACGTAAAAACGCACGTCGGAACCTTCCAAGTGAAATATCACACCAACGGCGGAAAAGTCGGAAGCTACGGACTGATAATTCGAAAAGCTCCTTAATCCACACCGCTTTTTTAAATCGCGGTTCAAATCGGCGTTCCCTTCGCGTAAAGCGGATATTACATGGGCACGAACGAAGGGAGAAAAGTTCAACTCACGGTGACATTGAATTGGTGTCATTCGGGTTCAGGCGCGCAATACTATATACACGCCGTCCTATATAAACGTTTGCTTTCTCCTGTACAACAGAGGTACAGTTGACCATATGACTTGTAGGTTCTAGCTACACTTGAATAGGAAGGTTTATATAGGTTAACGTGCACGTTATATCAAGGACGTGAAATAATGGCAACAATGATAAGTGCGGAATATTGCGACGCTGTAGCTACGTATTATGCCGTGGACTATGCAGACTTAATCGAGTACATCAACACTTGCGAAAAAAACGGAATATTCGTTAAGTTTGTTGACTTTGCACACAACGCTTGCATAACTGTTGAACGTGGAATTTACGGTGAAACTTACGGTTAAAGGACGTGTTGAAAAATGTATATGTTCAACCTTCAAGAAACGCTGATTAGAATCTATCGGCAAATAAACGAAAAGCACATATTGGAAATTACCGCACAAGTTAGGCACTTCGAACGAATAGAGGCACAAAAACGACACGGTTATCTAGTGTAGTTATGTTCTACACTAGAATAGGAACCTTTATAAGCGTCCGTGTGCACGTACTATTAGGTGACAAAAATGGTAAATAAGAAGAATCGCAAAAACAAGGACTTCAACGCAATATACGACGCAATAAGAAATCCACCAGAAAAACACCCCGAAGTTAAACCTCTAGTTGGACAGCAAAAGGGACAGAGCACATATAAAGAACAATAAACACCTATCTTTTTTTGTATTATTGTTGAACAGTTAAATCGAAACGTTTATAAGGGTCGGCGACAACGTATATCTAAGGACGTGAAAAAATGAAGACCATATTCACAATATCGGCAATACTCTTAAGCACAACCATAATCTCAATGTTGCTTAATCTGCAAGTGCTCACATATCTATGCTTACACGTTTCTATCGGAATAATACCGCTATTGGTTCTATACCTAGTTATCAAGGTATGCATGAAACATAAAGGACGGGAACCACTTGAACGCTGAAAAACTTAAGCAAATATTGTGCCAACACCCGAAGGGCAACCGACAAATATATTGCGAGTGCAACTCTGAATGGTACATTACGGGTCACATATGCAAACTTTGTCTTAAAATCTTTGACTTGAGAATAAACCGAAAAACTCAAGTATTGCCAAAAATAAGCCGTGCACTATTCGACTCACTTTAAATCCTCTATATAAACCTTTCTAAAACGACATAATCTTTATTAAGGACGACGCTGTAGTATATTCAAGGACGTTGAAAAAATGAACAACAAAAACCCTAAAATGTTGACATATAAAAAACTGCAATTTTGCAGAGTTATTAACCAAAATATTGACGCTAAAGAATGTGTCGGCTGTACAATGTGTTAGGACGGTGAAAAAATGATAGACATGGAAAAGATTAGTTTAGCGTTAGACGCAATAAACGCCAAACTCAACACGTTGACGGACGAAAAATATAAGACCTTAAAGGATTCTCTTGACAAACCGCTAGAACCTAGCGAAATATTCACATACCAACAAATAAAGAGTATAGCACAGATGGAACAGAAAATTTCCCTAGAAGTTGCACTTTGGATATACGGCGCAATTGGTTCTTGGGAAAAGACGAAACTCGGCGAAAAAATCCTCTTGACACAACTGTTCGCGGCTTGGGCTGGTGTAATTCACCGTTAGACCCTAATTTTTTTTTGTCAGTCACACTAAAAGTTCAACTCTGGCGGGACATCAGAAGTGCAACCGAAGGGACAACTGAATTCAAGGTATGTGTTACCATGTAATATCCGATTCGTGTCGCCACCGTCCTTAATACTATATACACACACGGGTATATAAACCTTTGCGTACACTTTAGTACACAAACATTTATATAGTGCGGTGTGCATATACTCTTGAGGGACAAAAAATGAACGACATCATAAGAGTTAATGTGACGGTATGCTACAATGAACAAACCGTAATTATGTTTAGAAACGTGCGGTTAAACATGGCAAACTTTCCCGAACATAACAACCGAGGTATGAATCAAGCCTTCGAAGAACAGCATCCCGTTCTCCTTTCCCGAATTCCGACATGGAACGAGGGTGTTTTCCGATATAGAGCTTATTTCTACTGCCGTCGAGTGTAGGCTGGCGTATTAGTGTTGAACACTTGAAAGCATACCTTTATAAGTAACGGTGTGTACGTAGTAGTATTGAGGCGCAAAAAAATGAACTACCGAAACGCTGATAAAATCGTGGCAATTCCAACCGACATGGGCATAAGGGTCGCCCGTGAGGAAATAGAAT